>APMI01013348.1_pt1 | contig 10727 bp, 9 predicted proteins | sample 667938 | NCBI WGS metagenome assembly APMI01 (sample SAMN01084076, study PRJNA167559) | wastewater metagenome | biome: Wastewater | place: Denmark: Ejby Moelle, Odense | collected 2011-11-28
TTGATGCCCCACACCACGCCCTGCACGAACACCTTGTGCTCATACAGCGCCAGCAGCATGCCCAGGTGGAAGGGGTCCAGGCGCGGCAGGATGAGGGTGGTGGACGGCTGGTTGCCGGCGAACACCTTGTGGGGCAACAACGCGTCGATCTGCTCCGGCGGCACACCGGCGGCCTCCAGCTCGGCGCGGGCCTCCGCCTCGGTCTTGCCAAAAGCCAACGCGGCGCTCTGGGCAAGGCAGTTGGCCATGAGCGGGGCCTGGTGCCCCGGCAGCGGGTAATCGCTCTGAGCGCTGGCAATGAAATCGCAGGGCACCAGCCAGCCGCCTTGGTGGAGCAACTGAAAGAAGGCATGCTGGCCATTCGAGCCGATCTCACCCCACACGATGGGGTTGGCCTGACACGCCAGGGGCTTGCCGTCACGCCCCACCGTCTTGCCGTTGGACTCCATCTCCAATTGCTGCAGGAAGGACGGCAAAAAGCGCAGTGCCTCGTGATAAGGCAACACCGCGCTGGTTGCCGCCCCGAGGAAATTGGTATTCCAGATCCCGATCAGCGCCATGAGCACCGGCAGGTTCCGCTCGAAGGGTGCCTCGCGGAAATGGGTGTCCATCGCCTGCGCCCCATGCAGCAGGCGCTCGAAGCTATTCATGCCGATCGCCAGCGCAATCGGCAAACCCACCGCCGACCACAACGAATAACGCCCGCCCACCCAGTCCCACATCCGGAACAGGTTGGCCTCGGGCAAACCAAAGGCCGCCGCCTTATCCACCGCCGACGTCACCGCCACGAAATGCAGGGGCAAGGCCCGCGCCGCGTGCTCGCCCGCCGCCGCACAAAGCCACTGCCGCGCCGTATGGGCATTGAGCATCGTCTCCTGGGTGGTGAAGGTCTTGCTCGCCACCACAAACAAAGTGCTGCGCGGGTCCAGCGAATCCAGCAGCGGCGCAAGCTGCGCGCTGTCCAGGTTCGACACGAAGTGCATCCGCAGCCCGGGCCGCCCGTAAGACGCCAGCGCCCGCACCACCATCTTCGGCCCCAGGTCGGAGCCGCCGATCCCGATGTTCACCACATCCCGGATCGCCTCCCCCGAAAAGCCCCGCCACAATCCAGCCCGCACCGAATCCGAAAAAGCGCGCATCTGCTCCCGCACCGCGCGCACCTCGGGCATCACATCCCATGCTGCAGACGGAAAGGCCCCCGGTTTGAGATGCCGCAGGGCCGGATGCAAAACCGCCCTCCCCTCGCTAACGTTGATCTTCTCGCCTGCGAACAGGCGATCACGCCAGCCCGCGAGATCTGCCGCCTCGGCTAAACCGGTGAGAAGCTGGATAGCCTTCGCATCGATACGCTGCTTGGAGAAATCGACGAGCAGATCTTCGACTTGGATAGAGAAGCTGGAACGATCGCCAACAAAGAGTTCGCGTAGATGAGCCGATACTAAAGACTTGCGATGATCTAATAGGAATTGCCATGAGGAGGAGGTGATGACTGACATGGGAGACGCCTAAACCTTGATATCTCATTTATAGAATGGCAATTAAACCACTACTGCGAATGCTTTCATAAAATCAACGAATGGAAAAACCAAACATCCACTCTGGACAATCCGAACCCCTCTTAAAAACGCGCGCACCAAAATTTACGAAAACTTTAATTGCAAAACCATTAGAAAAATAAAAAACGTTCGCCCAAACAGAAAAGGGGAGAAAAATAAATTGGAGCAGCGCCCACCCTAACACAGAGTTCAGAACTCCTTATAAATCTTACTTGAAGATCCAACTGAATTACTCGATAGAAATAAACCAAGCCGAGAAAACTAGACATTCCGCAACGAAGACTCGAGAAAGGCTATTGACTTCTTTCGCTCACCCGCCAACACATTATTTACCATAGAGAAATCAATCTCCGACCATTGCTTAGAAACATCAGCCTCCTTCTCAACAATGCGAGCATCCAAACCAACAAGCTTCAGCAAACTACGGGGGCGCGCACCATAGCGCGGAGGCAAGACCGAAACAAACGGCCGATTGAAGTTAATTGAAAACGCAGTCCCATGAAACGAACTTGCCACTACAAAATCGGCATGATAAAAATAATCTAAAAAATCTTGCACAGTGCTGTAAGAACACTGCTTGTCACATCGAGCCATCGAACGCAAAGGAGCCGCAACAGTCAAGAAAATTACTTTTAGACCTAAGCGATCACCAATTTCCCTGGCCACATTGGAAACGAGGTCATCGATTGATCTCTCAACTGAATACACCAACAGATATGGATCCTTGACTGGCCGTTGTATAGCAAAAAGCTTTCCCCACTCCTCACGACTTAGCAATAAAGTCGGATCTAGAACATGCTGAACTGGCTCAATCCCAAGCCCCATAATAATTTCTACGCCAGAGGACTCCCGCACTCCAATCGAAGAGTATTTGCGCAGCAACTCACGCGTTTCATCAACCTCACTTACCTTTAGCTTGTCTTTACCAAAGGACGCAGCATATGCAATACGACCCTGCCCATCAGGCGCGAAATCTAAAAAGTGAGCGCGATCAACGCCTCCGTTATATTCGCTATTCCATACTTGATCACTACCAGTGAGGAAAATATCTGCCTCAGGAGGATTTTCAAGCAGTTCACGCATGCTGGTATAACTGATCGGCGAAATGGGTAACTTTTCATTCACGAACGAACTAAACTTTCGATGAACAAAAAGAAAGCTCAAAACCTTGAGAGAAAAAACAACCCAAGACTTAAGCCCGGATCGATTTGAGAAAAAATCTCTCCGCAAACTGTCAATCGCTCCTTTTATGGTGTACCGCGGCTCCATGTAGTCAATAACGATAGGCTCATAACCCAGACGGCGCAGTATCGCGCACGTGCAATACGCCTGGAGAACAGAGCCAAAGTTAAGAACTCTATGGAGCGTGACGATGCCAACTTTCTTCATTGTCTTTTCACCAGATGACAAATTTCTTCAATGGATTTACGCTCAGATTTCGCAAGATCAATAACATCAGGAACATAGCCACATGAAACAAAGAGTGTCACAACCTCCTCCGGAGGTATTCCACAAAGCGCTCTAACCTTCGCCTCACTAGTCGGACTTATTCCCGCATTCAAAGGACAAGCTCCGATACCACGGTTATGCAGTGAATAAAGAAGATTCATAGCAAATATACCAGAATCCATCCATCCAAAATTCCGCTCTTGAGCCCCTCGAAAACTGGATAAATCCGCAGTTAAAACAAGAGCCTTGTCTGCGAGATGGCCAAATCCTTTATTGCCGTTCTGGTAAGCCAACACAGCATCAATCGAATCCCTGTCAGACAACACGTAAACATGGGTCGCCTGCCGGTTACATGCTGACGGAGCGGTCTTCGCGAGCTCAACCGCAGCAAATATTTCTGATAACGGAATCGACTGCGTCGAGTAGCTTCGTACAGAAGCCCGAGACTTCGCGAACTCGGGAAAAGAAGAATTTGCGTGTGAAAACAACTCATCACGACTCATCTTCTTCTGTTCGACCTTAGTTACATCTGGCAGTCTCTCAGCAAGACGCTCTATAGACCCCCTTATCTGATGGGGAACCTCTACTCCCGCGGTCTGATGCTCATCAAGGTAAGTCTTGAGTACGCCCACCGCACACCGCAGCTGCTCGTTCTCAGAACCGTAGCGGTCCAAAAAAGTGTGACAATCTGCAACCAGTGCCAGTATTTTTGGATGACCGAAGTTCCAACGGCGATTTGGCATGCAAAACCCCTTTTCCACCACATGATACTGATATGTGATATTTGCAGCCAATCGTCGGACCGTGCCATTAACACCGATGGAATTCGAATACCTAGAGTAGCGCAATGCGTCCAAAAGATAGCAATAAGTTATCTTCAGGCTTCGCAGCAGCGGCAAAGCGGCTCTATAGACACTTTTCATATAACATCCATCAATAAAATTTTAAACCAAGAACACGTCGTAACTCAAGGCACGTTTTCAAAAGACCATTACGCCCACGAAATCCCAGCCATCTGCGCATATAAATAACAAAAGGACTTACATAAACCTTAACTTTCATATCCGACTCGAAACTACGCAACCAATCGAACCAATCGACGAGTGCGCCCATCTTACGGCGGACCATCTCAGTCGATTCGTCAGGGGAGATATTGTATTCACTCCGCCGCCAGAAAACATTTGCACCCGGCAAAGTCACGATACCGCGTGGATGGGCCAGCTTTATGCAAGTTGCTACATCAGATCCCCACGCCAAGTCGAAATTCTGAAAACGTCCAACTGCCTCAAAATAAGAACGTCGAAAAACAAACTCGACCATAAAACTCTGCAGCTTATTCTTCAATCTATCTCGCGCAAAATCTTCAGCGCTGCAATGCTCCGGAAAATCCTTACCGCTCCATGCTTCCAGACGCCCTTGTCCATTGATAATGCGAACATTGAAATGCAACAAATCAACTTCAGGAGCCTGAGACAAATACTGATGAAGCTGCTCCATACAATTGGAATCAAGTCGATCATCGTCTGAGAAAAACCAAACCCACTCCTCATCACGAACCATGTCGACACACCGTTCCCATTGTGCGACAAGATCGCCCCCCCCCAAATTTACCTCAAACTTCTTATATACAATACTCAGCCGATCAGTAAATCCCGAAACAATCGCTTCCAAGCCGTGTGGACTGGCATCATCCCCAATATAAACGGTGAAGTTCTTATTGGTCTGCTCGGCCAGCGACAACAGAGCATCTGCCAGGTAAATCGACTTATAGGCAGGAATGACGACCGCAACGCTACCTTTTTTAACTAACGAATAGACCATAGAAACTCACAATAAATATAAATCTATTAATCAACCTCAAAAAACCAAGAAAATCAATTAAATAAATACGTTAGCTCGCAAGAACAACCATCCGTTCAGCTCAAAATTCTTCGATAAAGAATAGAAGTGTCTCTACCAATACTAGCCCAAGAATATCGCGTACCCATGAGTACCTCAGCTGCCTTTGCCATCCGTTCAAGATTCAGAGGCGACCTCTCAGCTTCATTAATACATCGCGCCAGATCCGTCGGATCCTCCGACTTAAAAACAAGACCAGTCTCAGCGTTAGTCACAACCTCAAGCATTCCAGGAATGTTCGAAACAATAACCGGAACCCCAAAACTCATTGCCATAAGAACAACACCGCTTTGATATATTTTCTTATATGGCAGGGCCACGACGTCGGCACATTGATAAAAATAGCCAACTTCCTCATCGCGGATATATCGAATCTCTAGCTTTACGCAGTCATTCAAAGAAAGATCTTCAATCAGCTCGAGATATTTAGAAAAGTCATCTTTCCACACTTTCCCTGCAATGACGAGCCGAACCCTACGCCGAACAGCATTATCGAGCAAAGGAATAGCCTTAAGAAGCACCTCAAGGCCCTTTACCTCTTTAATTTGCCCAAAAAACAAGACAACAAAAGAGTCTGCCTCAATCCCCAAGTGACTGCGAGCAGCAGCTTTCCCTCCAACGTCTTGCTTATATGAAAAGTAATTTCCGTGAGGAATTATATTAATCTTCGACTTCGGGAGATCCAATTTCTTTGCAAGCTCAAGGGCGCTAAGCTTATTATGCGCAATGACCGCATTAGTAAATCTATATATCCATTTATTGATGACGCTACTCGATACACCAGGAATAAATGACTCGACATCGTGTGACGTTACGACCACCTTCAAACCAAACAAACGACAAATAGCGACGTTCAAAAACTCCAAGATACCGGAATGAAAAAAATGCATATGAGCCAACTGCGCGCCACGTTGTCTTGCCGACACAACAGCTCTCACCGTCCCTCTAACGAACCGCAACGCTCTCAGCCACTTTGGTGCCACGCCATATATACTCTTGTATGGCATTTCAACAGCAAACTTTGCTGCGCGGGCCAACGTTTCATCGCAAGTGAACAATATTGGCTCAATTTCGTTCTCAACCAAACCATCACAAAGAGAAAAATCATAGTAGTCCATTCCACCATGGCCACCCACAGCTTCGATCATTGCCACACGAAGCATCTTCTTCCCATTCATGACAACCCCTTTCAATTTTCTTGGCTCCTATAACGCCTTTTCAACAAAGAAAAGGCATCAAGCATGACAACATCGTCCGAAAACTTGGCATCGACAAATCAAAAGCCTGCGACACTGGCATCGAAAAAACAGTTATACATCAAAGATGGCAATATGCTACGACCTGAAGATCATGTATTTCCAGAAAGCTCGAACCGCCCGCACAAGGCACTACCATCAGTTATAGCAAGGAGACTGGTCGGCATAATGAATGCGTTCAAAGAAATGCCATATTAATTGGAATGGCGTATAAAAGCGGTGCAGCACATCAGAAATACCAAAGGATTTAGAGAAAATCGCACAGCTTGATGTAGAAACCTATTTTGGCTGCGCAGTCCTTTCTAATTGAACTCTAGTGCGATACCGCCCAATATCTTCAAACGACATCTCTCTCCTGGATCTGAAACAATTTAAGAAGACTTTTCTCACCCGGATGAGTGTCATCATCCCGCCGCAGGGTAAAGGCAAGGTAATCGCCACCAATAAAAATACGGGGAGACTCACTACTGCTAGCAAGCCGTCCGCAACTCTGAGACATAGCATTAGCACGCTGGCGACTAATCTTCGGATAGCTGTGGAACATCCTGCAATAGCGGAAAAATAGAATGAAACTGCCGCCACTCCGGAGTTGCTCCAGATGCTCGATATTGATCCCCGCATTCTCATAACTAATTCAAGTGTAGGGCACCTCGAAAAACCCCTGAATTCACCGAACTTACTATTGTAAGTTGTTAATTTAGCGATATCGGGTTTTCGGAAAGTGAAGTCTTTCGCGGTGCCCTGTAGTAGGCAAATGCCAAAATATTCATAATTCGATTATCTTTTCAACTTGGATCAGCGTGGCCCGCAGATATCTACATTGACCCACTAAAACAACGGCGTTAGGCATAGCTAATCTGAAATACATAACAAAAAGAATTCTCTATTGCCGCCCGATTAGGACAATTGGAGGTATCGACAACCTATCATTAAAACCCTAACGGCGAATATGAATTTGCATACGCCGATCCTCAACGCTGAACACTAAGAATCCGAATATCAGAATTAATGGCACAATGGGAGCAAGATACAAATTTGAATTATAAACACCAACAATGACAAATTGAACAAAAAGAACAAATGTTGAAATTGAAAAATAATCCTCTCGTAAAAGCGCTACTTTAAGAACGGTAGCGCTAATAACAACCCACCAACACAAGAAGATGACCAACCCCACAAGCCCTGAACACATAAAAATTTGAACATATAGATTATCCAAAGCCCACAAATCTGTGTCTTGATAGGCTCCACCCCATTGAAAAACTCCATATCCCAATGAGACACCTAGCCATTCCCCTTCGAGCAAGTATTTGTTAAAAACAACCGACCAACTATAAACTCGGGAACTTACAGTGTTCTCTAAATCAAATCCTGATTGCGTAGCTACGTAGTATATTGACGCAATCATTATAAAAAAACCCAAAGCAAGCCACCCTACGACATAAAGGCGAGGGCTTGATCGCCCGAATTTTCTAACATACTCAATCTTCAAAAGAAAAAAGCTCGCAATACTTACCAGAACAGCCAAATAGCAATTACGCGTTAACGTGAAGTAAATACCAAGAAGCAGGAGCCCAACCTGGGGAAATAATGACAATGCTCGCGCACCTTTCTGAAAGAACCATTTACCTAACAAGAGAGTCAGCCCCATACTCATAACATATCCATTAACAAAAGCATCGGAAAACAATCCGAAAGCCTTTAGTTCCCCATCTACTATAAAATTAGCTGAGAGAGGATTTTCTTCGTTCAATGTTGCGGCAAACTGTATGTAACCAGGCACAAATGGCAACGACGAATAATTAATCGCCTGAGCCAAGGTGACAGTTGCAGACGCCAAAGAGAAACCGACAATGCAGTTGACTATGGGCGCACAGTCATGGTTTTTCCAAAACGGAAGAATTAAGTAACTGAATACGGTCAAGAATATAGAAAAATTAATAAAAACATAAAGCAAATCACCTGTTCTGCTATAAGAAGCAATAGTCGCAGAAAGGCAAATGTATCCAAATGCGGCAAATGTATAAAAGCAATAACGTCTCGTCATCAGCCCCAATGGAAGTCCTTTAATCCTCCATTGACTCAAGCTAGCTTGAAAAGCGACTAGGAAAATCATCAAAATTTTTCCTATAAGAAGCCACCCTGTTTTGCTAAATAAGTAGGAGATAAAGAAAGACGAAACAATCAAGATGACTGCGATGCTAACAAGGTGCTGACCGCCTGATTTTATTTTTGCCATAGCTAGCTTGTCGATCAATAACTAAGGTACGTGAGCAATCCGTTTAATGGCATCGATGTCGCTTCCCATCAAAACGCCAAGATTTTTCATTATTTTTTCAGTAGGCCAATCCCACCATGCGACCCCCAAGAGAACTTCCACGTCGTTTTCCTCAAATCGATAGCGAATGACTCTAGCCGGATTACCGGCCACGATTGCGTAAGGAGGGACGTCTTTTTTGACCACCGCGCAAGCAGCAACTACCGCGCCATGTCCAACATGAACACCAGAAAGAATGACGGCATCCATTCCTATCCAAACATCGCTCCCAATTTCTGTCGCTCTTCCTATTGGGGCATAGTTGAAGCCTTCTCCTGAACACTTAAAATGCGCGGGAAAAGGATATGTACTGATCCAATCCAACCGATGAGCGCCACCTAGAATGATTTTGACGCCGATAGCAATAGAACAAAAATTGCCAATTACAAGTTGAGCATCATTTCCATTCCAATTCAGAATTTTCGGCCTGCCATATGTATATCTTCCGATCTTATAACGCCGGTAACGCCGATCATCGGATAGATACTCAGAGCCATTCGAATAGAATATACGACTCAGATATATTCTCATTTTTCTAATAAGCGCCATCACCCCCACCCTCATGCCTATCGATTTTTTTTCAAAGAATTCTTTAGCCGAATCGCCGCAAAGATACTAAAGACAACAGCGGTCAAAATTATGGCCACTCGCTCAACCGTGCTCGAGACGAAACTAATTGCATAAAATATTGGAAGCGGAAAGATACTAAAAACCAGCCCCCTCTTTACCGCAAGCTCAAGATCAGGCGCAATTGACCGTGAACACAGGAACAAAACAATATTGTCTAAAACGATTCTAAAAACCCAAGCAAAAGCGGCCCCAACAACCCCAAAAATATTTAATGAAAACCATAAAACAAGCAAATAAAGGGGAAGTTCTACTAAATAAAGTTTAGCTGGGATATCTGGCCTCCCAGCAACCTGTACAAATGCAAACGGGACTCTGCCGTAGCTGTTGATCAGCACCCCAACAGACAAAACCTGGAAAACAACTGCAGATTGTTTGGCAAACTCATGACCTATCCAAAACGTAAGCAAATCCCCGGATAGGATGAAAAAAATCACGACGGTCGGGAACATCAAATAGAATATTCCACTCGTTGCAAGCTCGTACTGCTGTAAAGCTTTTGATCTGTTTTGACTGAGATTTATTGCCAGCGCCGAAAATAAGGCACTCATTAGCGCGCTTGGAAGAATCCATAGTTTTGTGACTACCTCATAGGGAGTCACGTAATACGCAACAGCTGACATCGACAAAACTGCACCAATAACAAATCGATCAACATAGACCATTAAAGGGCCAACAACATTCGATATCGTCATCCATCCACCATATGCAAAAAGCGGACGAAGCACAGCGATTCTCGGAGCGCTCAACGGCGTGATATCTGGAAGCACTTTGATACACATAAAAAGTGTACTAAGAAAAAACAGAAATCGACCTACAGCTAGCATGAGCGCGATTTGAGGAAGCTCCGTGGAGTAATAGACTGCTACCATCAATGGAACGGCGAAGGTATAGCTACCGAGCACACCTCTAATCCAATTAACGATGTCGAATCGCTGATATGCCTCCAGCACCCCTCTTGTTCCAGCGGACAGAATAACAAAAGGAACGCAGATCACCGCGACTTGAAGCGCATCCCCAGCTTCTTTTCTGAAGTTCTGATCTATTTTAAGAAACTCATCTACAGCGATGGGAATTAAGGGAATCAAGATAAAAATGGATAACAACCCTAGTGCAAACATCGCTGATAGCCCTGACCAGAATATCTCAGAGACTTCCGAATATTTTCCTTTACCTAATTTCTCCGCAATAATTTTCGTGAGCGCCTGCCCTAATCCGAAATCAAAAATGCTGAGATATCCAACAATAGTCCATATAAGAGTCAAAAAGCCAAACTTCTGAATTCCAAGAGTTTCAATTAACTTTGGAATACAATATGCTGCAACTAGAAGCGGCATTCCCTGGCCAATTAAGTTTCTGAAAGCATTTTTGGCAACTTGCCGACTTCCAATAACACTTATACTCATGGCATTACTAAACAAAAAATTCGCATGAACTAAAACTTAGCCCCTCTGTATCCTTTTTAGATAAAAGCAGCTTTCCATCTACGGGCCACTCGACGCCCACCGTGGGGTCGTTCCACAGCAGGCTGCGCTCGAACTGCGGGGCGTAGTAGTCGGTGGTCTTGTAGAGGAAGTCGGCCGAATCGCTGGTGACCAGGAAGCCGTGGGCGAAGCCGGGCGG
>APMI01015517.1_pt1 | contig 10726 bp, 9 predicted proteins | sample 667938 | NCBI WGS metagenome assembly APMI01 (sample SAMN01084076, study PRJNA167559) | wastewater metagenome | biome: Wastewater | place: Denmark: Ejby Moelle, Odense | collected 2011-11-28
CCCCCCCCGCCGCGCTCCCAGCGCGCGGTGCGGCGACACCGACAGCCGCCACAGCGCGAACAGCGCGGCTGCGGCGACGCCCGGCCACCACAGGCCGTGCCCGGCACCGATCACCGCTGCAAACCAGGTGGCTTGATAGCCCAGCAGGGTCAGCCAGAAGGTCATGCGCCGCTCTCCACTGGGCACGCCGCAGCGGCCGGACGCCAGCCCGGCTTGGCCATCAGCAAATGCGATACGCCGATGGAGCGCTCGCGGAAGCCACCTTCGCAATAGGCCAGGTAGAACTCCCACATGCGGATGAAGCGCTCATCGAAGCCCTGCGCCCGCACCGCCGCAAGTTGGGCGAGGAAGCGTTCGCGCCAAGCCTGCAGTGTGCGCGCATAGGACAGCCCGAAATCCTCCAGTCCCACCAGCGCGAGATCGCTGCTGCGGGTCTTCGACGCCAGCATCGCGCTGACCGAGGGGATGAAGCAGCCGGGGAACACGTGGCGCTTGATGAAGTCCACCGATTGCAGCGCCTGCTCGTAGCGGTGATCCTCGATGGTGATCGCCTGCACCAGCGCCAGCCCGTCCGGCTTCAGCAGGCGGCCGATCTGCGCGAAGTAGCTGTCCTGGAAGTCCGCGCCCACGGCTTCGATCATCTCGATCGACACCAGCTTGTCGTACTGGCCATCAAGATTGCGGTAGTCCGATTGCAGCAGGGTGACGCGCTCGCCCAGTCCTGCGGCCTGGATCCGCGCCGCGGCAAGGTCGTGCTGTTCGCGGGAAATGGTGGTAGTGGTGACGCGGCAGCCGTAATGCTGCGCGGCGTGCAGGGCGAAGCCGCCCCAGCCGGTGCCGATCTCCAGCACATGGTCGCCCCGGCCCAACGCCAGCTTGCGGCAGATGACATCCAGCTTGCGTGTGGACGCCGCGTCCAGCGTGTCCTCCGCACCGGCCCAGTAGGCCGACGAGTACATCAGGTCGTCGGACAGGAACAGCCGGAAGAAATCGTTGCCGAGGTCGTAGTGCGCGGCGATGTTGCGCCGGCTGCCGCTGCGGGTATTGCGGCGCAGGGCGTGCAGCGCCTTCATCGCCACCCCACCCAGCCGCGCAAGGCCGGTTTCCATGCCGTCCAGCAGGTCGCGGTTGCGCACCAGCAACTGCACCAGTCCGACCAGATCACTGCAGCGCCAGAGGCCGTCCATGTAGGCCTCACCGGCGCCCACGCTGCCGTTGCCGGCCAGTGCGCGATAGAAGCCCGGGTCCATCACCTCCAGGGTCACGGCGGGGCCGTCGCCGGCGCGGCCGAATTCCATGCTGCCCAGCGCGTCGCGTACCAGTAGGTGACCGTGGCCGAACCCGGCCAGACGCTGCAGCAGGCGCTGGCGCAGGAAGCGGTCGAAGGTACCGAATGTGTTGGCGGGTGTGGTCTGGACGATGGCGTTCAAGAACGGCCTCCTGAAAGTCGGGGATGGTCGTGGAAGGGGGTGCGCTTGAACCACAGCCGCAGTGCATGCCAGTAGATGGCGCCGACGATCTGCGCGCTCATCAGCGGATAGCGCCACAGCACCCGTGCCAGCGTGGCGGTATTGAGCGGGCGGCGTTGCAGTTGCAGGTGGGCGTCGAACTCGCGGCCGTTTTCGCCCAGCACCGCCATGTTCACGTGCAGCGCCTCGGCCGGCAGGGTGAAGCGCCAGTCGTAGCGGCGCTGCATGCCCAGGAACGGCGAAACGTGGAAGGCCTTGTCGAAATCCCAACGCAGCATTCGCCTATTGCTCCCGGCCGCGGCGACCGGCAGCACATAAGCATGGCGCTCACGCCACGGCGTGTTGGTGATCTCGGCGACGATGCTGTGCAGGGTTTCGCCGTCGGCCTCGAAGCAGTAGTAGAAGCTGACCGGGTTGAACACCATGCCGGCATAGCGCAGGTGGGTCAGCAGGCGCACCGGGCCGGCCGGGCGCTCGCCGATGGCGGCCTCAACCCGGTCCTTCACCGCCTCCTTGAGCGGGCGCTCCGGCGGACCGAGGAAATCGGCGCGGCGGAATTCGGCGAGATTGCGGCGCCCGGCCGACCACAGCCAGCGTCCGCGGAACACGGTGTCGATCTCGTCGAGGTCGAGGTAGAGCTGCGCCATGCGGTAGCGGAACGCATGCGGCTGCGGCGCGCTGCGGCGATGCCGGACCACGCCTTCGTAGATGGCGCTGTGCAGCGGTGCGCTCATGCTGCCGCGCCCGGCGGCCACGCCACGCCCAGTCCGGCCGCCACGTCCACCGCGCTGCGGATGCCGTCCTCGTGGAAGCCCCAGCCCCAGTAGGCGCCGGCAAACCAGGTGCGGTTGTGCCCTTGGATGCCGTGCTTGCGCTGCTGCGCGGCAACAGACGCCGCGTTGTAGACCGGATGGTGGTAGCGCAGGCGGCGCAGCACTTTGTCCGGGGCGATGGCCTCGCTGCGGTTGAGCGTCACCACGAACGGCTCCGGCGAGCGCAGGCCTTGCAGCAGGCTCATGCAATAGCTGACGGTGCAGGGCGCGCCCGGATTGCCCGGCAGGAATGCGTTCCACGCCGCCCACGCCTTGCGGTTGCGCGGCAGCAGGCTGGCATCCGTATGCAGCACCACTTCGTTGGGCTGGTAGGCGATCGCGCCGAGTACCTCGCGCTCGTCCGCGTTGGCGTCGGTCAGCAGCGTCAGCGCCTGATCGCTGTGGCAGGCCAGCACGATGTGGTCGAAGCGCTCGCTGCCCGCTGCACTCTCCACCACCACGCCATCGCCGTCACGGCGCACCGAATGCACGGGGCAGCGCAGGCGTTCCTGCACCTGCCAGCGCGCACGCAGGGCATCGACATAGGTGGAAGACCCGCCGCACACCACCCGCCATTCGGGGCGGCCGCTGACCTGCAGCATCTGGTGGTTGGCCATGAATTGCACCAGATAGCGCGCCGGGAACTGCAGGATATGCTCCGGTGGCGACGACCACAGCGCCGAGGCCATCGGCACCAGATGGTCATCGCGGAACGCCGCGCCGTAGCCGTTGGCGTCCAGCCAGTCGCCGATGCCGGGGCCCGGGCCATCACCCTGCAACAGCGACGACGCCTGCCGGTAGAAGCGGAACAGATCGCGCACCATGCCCAGGAAGCGCGGCGACAGCAGATTGCGGCGCTGGCAGAACAACGTGTCCAGCGAGGTGGCGTTGTATTCCAGCCCGCTGCGCCCGTTGTGCACCGAGAAACTCATCGTAGTCGGCTGCGTTGCCACGCCCAGCGTGTCGAACAGGCGGGTCAGCAGCGGATAGTGCGTGGGGTTGTGGACGATGAAGCCCGTATCCACCCGGTATTGCGCGCCGGCCAGCTCGACGGCATGAGTGTGGGTATGCCCGCCGAGGTAGTCGTTGGCCTCGAACAGCACCACCTCATGCGCCTGCGACAGCAGCCACGCGCTGGCCAGACCGGCGATCCCGGAGCCGATGACGGCGATCCGCATCTCAGCGCTCCGCCTTGGCCAGCACCCACGCGGGCACCGGCTTGAGGTCGCGCACCAGACCCAGCAGCGCCATCAGCCGCAGGCCGTACCAGGTCAGGTCGATCTCCCACCAGCGGAAGCCCTGCCGCGCGCTGCTGGCATAGAAGTGGTGGTTGTTGTGCCAGCCCTCACCAAACGTCAGCAGCGCTAGCCACAGGTTGTTGCGGCTGTCGTCGGTGGTGGCGAAGCGGCGGCGGCCAAAGCGGTGCGACAGCGAGTTGATGGTGACGGTGGCGTGGAACAGCACCACGGTGGACACGAAGAAGCCCCACACCAGCAGCTGCGGCCCGCTGGTGCCCAGTGTCGGCGCGAAACGCGCAAGCAGGGTGCCCAGCGCGTACAGGCCCACCGCCATCGCCGCCGGCACCGCCACGTCGTAGCGGTCCAGCCAGCGCAACTCGGGGAAGCGGGCGAGGTCGGGCACCCGGCTGAGGTCGGTGGCGAATGCGCGCCGGGTCAGGAACCAGCCCATGTGGCTGCGCCAGAACCCGTGACGCGGCGAATGCACGTCTTCCGGGGCGTCCGAATGGCGATGGTGGTGGCGATGGTGCGCGGCCCACCACAGCGGCCCGCGCTGCACGCTGGCGGCACCGATCAGTGCGAACACGAACTGCAGCGGGCGCGAGGTGCGGAACGCGCGATGCGAGAAGTAGCGGTGGTAGAACCCGGTGATGGCGAACATGCGCACCGCGTACAGCAGTACCGCCACCAGCACGGCGACCGGCGACGCGCCCACCCACAACAGGCCCAGGCAACCCAGGTGCAGCAGCACGAACGGCACCACCCGCAGCCAGTCCACCCGGTCGGCTTCGGCGTCGCTGGCAGCGGCCGTTGCGGCGGCGCTGTCGAACCATTGCAGCAGGCTGCGCCCGGCGTTGCGCGCAGGGGCATCGGCGGGTGGCGAGAGGGGGAGCGGATCCTGGGGCATCGCGGGTTTCCGTGTCGGTCAGCAGGCAATACGCAATGGCGCGCGGATTGGATGCAGCGCTGCGCAGCGGCATTGATGCATCCAATCCGACGCCAGCTGCGTAGAGGCAACTGTCCATCCCGTCAGGCCTTGTTTGCCCTACCATGCGTCTCGACCCCACCTCCGGAACCCTGTCGCCCTTCGAGGCGGCCAGAGCCATGTCCATCGCCGAAGCATGCCCCGGTGAACCGGGCTACTGGTCCGGACAGATGCAGGTGGTCGCGCGCCGCCGCGATCAGACCTGCTTCATGCGGATCTACGACCACTTCGCCCCGCGGGTGCGCTTGTACTTGCGCGGCCTCGGTGTGCGCGAAGCGGTGGCCGAAGAGCTGGCACAGGAAGCGCTGCTGCGGCTCTGGCAGCGCGCCGACAGCTATGACGCCGGCCGCAGCACGCTGTCCACCTGGCTGTTCCGCATTGCCCGCAACCTGCACATTGACCGCCTGCGTCGCGAGAACCAGTGGATCGCTGTGGACCTGGACCCGGCGCTGGAATTCGAGACCGAAACCGACAACCCCACGTTCTCCTCCGCGGAGAGCTTCGCCGCCCATGCCGACCTCAACGAGCGCATCGAGCGCCTGTCTACAACCCAAGCCCGCCTGATCCGTATGTCCTATTTCGAAGCCAAATCCCACCAGCAGATCGCCGATGAGCTGGGCATGCCGCTGGGCACGGTGAAATCCTCCATCCGCCGTGCCTTCCTGCGCCTGCAGTCGGGCGTGCAGGAGGCCGTATGACCCCGCGCCACCATCTCGATCCCGCCACCTTGGTCAGCCATGCGGCGGGCGCTCTGTCGCCGGAAATGGCGGCCGTGGCCGACACCCACTTGGAAGATTGCGCCCATTGCCGGCGCCAGCTGGTGGATGCCGAACACGTGGGCGGCGTGCTGCTGTCGCAGCAGCAGCCGGTGCTGCCCGAACCGCAGCGCTCGGAGCGCCTGCGCGAAGACATGCTGGCACGGCTGGGGCTGCCACTGCCCGCAGCCGTGGTGCACGCGGATGACACCACTGAATCGCTCCGTCGCAGCATGGATGCGCTGCCGCGACCGCTGCATCCCTATTTCGGCAACAGCTGGAAAGCACTGCGCTGGCGCTGGATGGCACCCGGCATACACATGATTCGCGCCCCGCGCAGTAGCGGCGATACTCTGATCCTGCTCAAGATCGCACCGGGCAAGAGCATGCCGGTGCACAGCCATGGCGGCAGCGAGCTGACCCAGATCCTCAAGGGGGCCTACGACGACGCACTGGGCCACTTCGGCCCCGGCGACATGGCCGACCTCGACAGCGACATTGAACACCAACCAGCGACTTCGCCGGGCGTGCCATGCATCTGCGTGGCGGCGCTGGACGGCCCGCTGCAGTTCCGCGGCTGGTTGGCGCGCAAGCTGCAGCCGTTGGTGGGGCTGTAACGCGCGGAGAGTCCGCTGCCCGCACACATCACAAGGCCCGCATCCTGCGATGCGGGCCTTTTCGTTGCCGACGGCCGATCAGTTGCTCTGGCGGCGCAGCGACAGCAATTGCTTGCGCAGCAATACCGCCAGCGCCGTCACCAGCACCGCCATCGCCATCGCCATTGCCACGTTGGCGGCCATGTCGGCGCCGGGCAGCGCGGAGGCTTGCTGCTTGGCATGCACGCCGAGCAAGCCCCACACGGCCGCCAGCGTGTACCACGGGTTGCCGCGCAGCTTCACCACCATGGCCAGCAGCAGGAGACCGGCCAGTCCGAACAGCACCAGCGTCCACGGCAGCATGCGTTCAACCGACAGCAATTCGAACGCGACCACCACCTGCGCGACGTTGAGGAACGCCGCCAGCGACACCCAGCCCGCGTGCAGTGACAGCGGCAGCCACTGCCACCACGGGCCGCGTCGATGCCGCTGCGTCTGCGAAGCCAGCCACGCCGCGCCGAGCAGGCACCACAGGCTGCCCCAGATGATCGCCAGTGCCAGCCAGAACCACTGCAGGGTGAACACCACCATCCACAGCGAGGTCAGCGCGAACCCGGCCGCGGTGAGCACGCGGATGCGCAGCAGGCGGGTACCTGCCTGCTGCAAGCGGGCTTGGGCGATGCCGAACACCACGTCGAGCAGGAAGATTGGCCCCCAGATGGCGAATGCGTAGCCAGCCGCCACGATCAGTGTGGGGTAGCGGTCGGAGATTTCACCATTGGTCGGGCCCAGCCACCCGCTGTTGGACAGCCAGCCGATCAGCGGCATCGCCAGCGCCAGCGCGAGGACTAGGAGCCTCATTTGCATGCCCCCTGGAACGTATCCTTGCCAGCATCAGTCTCTGGCCACTGTTGCGGTACGCGCTCGATGCGGCTCATGTCGTAGCCCAGCGCACCGGCACGCGCCAGCATCATCTGGTAGTCGCCCTCCGGCACAGTGGGCGTGCGCGCCATGTACCAAACGTAATCGCGGGCATCCCGCACAATCATCACTTGGCTGTAATCTTCTGCCAGCCAGCCTACTTTGTACTGGGCCTTGAATAGGCCGAAGAAGCGGATTTTCCATTCCGCATTGCCGGTGCCGGGCACGACTAGCCCAGTGGATTGCAGTAATTTGACCGGCGCATTGGCAGTATCCGGCCGGTAGCGATACCAGGTGCAGACATTGCCCTTGGCATCCAACTGATAGGTTTCCACCGGATTGTGATTGCCGCGTTCCAGCCGGGTGGGAATGATGCCGATCACGTACCAGCGGCCCATGAAGCGCTGCAGGTCGACGTTCTGCACGGTCGGGATGGCGGTGCGGGCCTCGGCACAGCCGGTTAGCAAGAGTGTCAGCAGGAGGGGCAGGGCGGAAGCGGCAAGGCTGCGCATGGCGGGAAGGCAACGGTTTGAGATGCGGCCTGTACGCAGCTCCGCCGGAATTGGATGCAGTCGCCGCAACTGCGTGGTGGCCGCCGCACAAGCCTGATCAGCCCGCCAGTGCACCCCACGCCGCCAATGCCGCATCGCGCGAGGCGCCCAGATCCACCATCGGGGCAGGGTAGCCCTTGCTGGTAAGCGCGGACGGATGACGCCACGCTTCATGGATCGTCTGCGTCGGCAGTGACGCCAACTCCGGCAGCCAGCGCTTGAGGTAGACGGCGTCGGGGTCGAACTTGGCCGCCTGCAGGTACGGATTGAACACGCGGAAGTAGGGCGCCGCATCGGCACCGCAGCCGGCCACCCACTGCCAGCCCAGAGTGTTATTGGCTAGGTCGGCATCCACCAGTGTGTCCCAAAACCAACGTGCGCCATGCAGCCAGTGTTGCCGCAGATTCTTGGTCAAGAAACTGGCCACCACCATGCGCACGCGGTTGTGCATCCAGCCGGTATGCCAGAGCTCGCGCATGCCAGCATCAATCAATGGAATACCGGTGCGGCCGCGCTGCCAGCGTTGCAGCAGCTCCTCGTCGGCGGCAGCCCAGCGGAAGTCATCGAAGCGCGGGTTGAAGTTTGCGTTCGGCGTGTGCGGGAAGTGGTAAAGCAGATGGTGGGCGAATTCGCGCCAGCCCAGCTCGCGCAAGTAGGGCTCGAGGTCGGGACGTTTGCGGGCGTCGGTACGGGTGGCGCGATCCTGCAGCACGCGCTGGATCTGGGCCGGGGTGATTTCACCAAAATGCAGGTGCGGCGACAGTCGCGAGGTGCCGTGGCGTGCCGGCAGGTCGCGGCCTTTCGCATAATTCGCCACTGCATCGTCGGCGAAGATCTCCAGCAGTTCGTGCGCACCCGCTTCACCGGGTGTCCAGTGTGCAGCCAAGCCCGTATCCCAGCGGATCGTGGGCAGCAGCCCCAGCGCAGCGGTCGGCAGGCTACCTGGCAATCGCAGCCATTGCCGCGCGCGCGCCAACGGCAGCGGTGCTGCTTCGGGCAATTGCGAGCGCAGCTTGCGCCAGAACGGAGTGAACACCCGGTACGGCTGGCCGGCGTCGGTGGCCAGCGTCCACGGCTCGCGCCAGAGGTGGCCGGCGTGGCTGTGCACGTCCAGGCCGTCTTCCCGCAATGCGGCCTTCAGTGCCCTGTCGTTAGCAATCGCGGAAGGTTCATAGCGGCGGTTCCAAAGAACTGCGGTTGCACCCGTAATCTTGATCAATCCGCGCACAACGGTTAGCGCATCGCCAGTTGCCAGATGCAAGTCACCCGCCTGCGCCTGCAACTGATCGCGCAAGTGTTCCAGCGCGTGTTGCAACCACCAATTGCTGGCTGCACCCGCCTGCCAAGGAGCTTCCTCGTTCGGGGCATGGATGTAAACCGGCAGCACGTGGTCGTATCCGGCACAGGCCGCAGAGAGTGCAGCGTTATCTGCAAGGCGCAGATCACGGCGGAACAAAACGATCGCGGTGGACACGGAAGCTGCCGCCTAATTCAAACAAGATAGTTTGATGTGTACGTACCCTAGCCGTTTATGGATGCAGGGATTGCATGGCACCCCAAAGTCCGAAGCCATCAGACCTTCGGGGTGCAGTGCAACAGATGGCGTTGTTTCACGCGATGACGTGCTTAGTCCTTATACGCATCCACTGGAATGCAGGCGCACATCACGTTCTTGTCGCCATGTACGTTGTCCACGCGGGCCACTGGCGGCCAGTATTTCACTTGCTTCAGGCTGGCCAGCGGGAACACTGCCAGTTCGCGTGAATAGCCATGCGTCCATTCGCTGGCCGAGGCTTGCGCAGCGGTGTGTGGGGCGTATTTGAGTGGGTTGTCTTCACGGTCCAGCTTGCCGTCGATCACGGCTTGGATTTCGGCGCGAATTTGAATCATGGCGTCGATGAAGCGGTCGAGTTCGTGCTTGGATTCGGACTCGGTGGGTTCCACCATCAAAGTACCGGCGACTGGGAAGCTAAGCGTCGGGGCATGGAAGCCGAAGTCGATCAAACGCTTGGCTACATCTTCCGCGCTGATGCCAGAGAGCTTTTCTTGCGGGCGCAAATCCAGAATGCATTCGTGCGCCACCAAGCCATTACGGCCGGTGTACAGGGTGGGGAAGTGCTCGGCCAAGCGCGTAGCGATGTAGTTGGCATTGAGCATCGCCACTTGGCTGGCTTTGCGCAGGCCATCGCGGCCCATCATCGCGATGTACATCCAGCTGATCGGAAGGATGCTGGCGCTGCCGAAGCTAGCCGCGCTCACCATCGCGCCATTGCCCGTGCCTTCGGTGCGCACGCCATCGTCACCAAACGCCTTGGGCAGGAACGGCGCAAGATGCGCGCGCACCGCACACGGGCCCACGCCGGGGCCGCCGCCACCGTGTGGAATGCAGAAGGTTTTATGCAGGTTGAGATGCGAGACGTCGCTGCCCCACTTGCCGGGCTTGGCCAGACCCACCAGCGCGTTCATGTTGGCACCGTCGGTGTACACCTGGCCACCGTGCGCATGGATGATGTCGCAGATCTCCACCACATCTTCTTCGAACACGCCGTGGGTGGACGGGTAGGTCATCATGATCGCGGCAAGGTTGGCCGAATGTTTTTCAGCCTGTGCGCGGATGTCGTTTACATCCACGTTGCCGTTGGCATCGCACTTTGTCACCACGACTTTCATGCCGCACATTTGCGCGCTGGCGGGATTAGTGCCGTGCGCGGATTCCGGGATTAGGCAGATCGTGCGATGCGCCTCGCCGCGTGATGCGTGATAGGCGCGAATGGCCAGCAGGCCGGCGTATTCGCCCTGCGCGCCGGAGTTGGGTTGCAGGCTCACCGCGTCGTAGCCGGTGGCCTCCACCAGCATCGCTTCCAAGCCGGAAATCAGCGCCTTGTAGCCCTGCGTCTGCGCGGCGGGGGCGAACGGATGGATGTTGCCAAACTGCGGCCACGTCACCGGGATCATTTCTGCGGTAGCGTTGAGCTTCATCGTGCAGCTACCCAGCGGGATCATGGTGCGATCCATCGCTAAATCTTTGTCGGATAGTGCGCGCATATAGCGCAACAATTCGTGTTCGCTGTGATGGGTGTTGAACACCGGATGGGTCATAAACGTGCTGGTGCGCAGCAGGTCTGCCGGGATCAGCGACGGCGCAGTGGCGTCCAACGCATCCACCGATGGCAGTTTGACGTCATTGCCACCGAAAATGCGCCACAACAATTCGATGTCGGCACGGGTGGTGGTTTCGTCCAGCGAAATGCAGAGATAGTCTTTCCACGCGCGACGTAAGTTGACGCCCATTGCACGGGCGCGTTCCAGCAGTGCGTCAGTGCGCTCGTCGGTTTTGAGGCAGATGGTGTCGAAGGCGGTCGGGTGGTGGTCACGCGAGTAACCGAGTTCGGCTAAGCC
>APMI01053325.1_pt1 | contig 10726 bp, 9 predicted proteins | sample 667938 | NCBI WGS metagenome assembly APMI01 (sample SAMN01084076, study PRJNA167559) | wastewater metagenome | biome: Wastewater | place: Denmark: Ejby Moelle, Odense | collected 2011-11-28
AGCACGACGAGGTCGGCCAGTTTGCCGGCCTGAATCGAGCCGATGAGTGCACCACGCCCGAGATGCGTGGCGCCATTGAGCGTGGCAATCTTGATGGCGTCGACCACGGCGCGGAGCGCCAGCTCGTAGGCGTGGACGCGCGAACCGCTCGCATGCGTCGCCAAGAACCGCTGTGTGCGCGATGGTCGCACCGCGGTGGTCACCCCCAAGGCGAGCAGATATCATCCCGCGAGCCCCACCACGCCCAGCGAGACTCGCTGCATGCGCACTCACGTGAAAGGAGGCGAAGGTCGAGCCTTGTTGTACGAACGCATAGCTCTGCCGCAGGGCCTCTTCATAATGCCGCAGGCGAACGCAGCGAGCCAGCCGCCCTCCTTGATTGTGCACCGTCCGCAGCAGCGATCGCTATGCGACGTCGAAATTGGAGATCAGAGGGTGATGGTGTGGTCTTGCTGTGGGCTGGCAGTTGAGCAGCGCAAGAACATCGCAAGCCACTGAATTGCGATGACTTTGACTCGAAGCAGATCGATGAAGAACACCTTCAGGACTTCAAGCGGTACATTCTGCGCGGCATCACTGAAGAGCGCTCGCTTGTCAACGTCGCGATGATACTCGAAAGCATTGAGCCAAGCGTTGACCCCTTCATCGGCGTTGACCATCAATTCGCCAAGTGACATCACCTCTTGAGCACGATCCAGCTTTCCGCTGTACGAATCCTTGACCAACTTCAGGTTCTTGCGCAGCGGCGCACTTTCGTACCGACGGCTGACGATATTGAGGACGTCGTAGAAGAACGTAGGCTCGTCCTTCAACAAGAACGGTCGCAACATCATTAGGAAGTCACGAATGATTGGCGCGTCTGGAAGCGCTGGCTTAGCCCAACCGCCCGCCGCAGACCATGAGATCTCGGCGTCTAGGGGCATACCGGTGCGTACATACTCGGTGCCTGTGAGGTCAGACTCAAACTGCGCAAAGGCAGCGAGGCGCTGCCACTCCGCGTCTGTGAACTCGCCCTCGACAGTCTCGCGCGAATCGACGGCAGCGACGATAACGGTCGCCCTGAACAACTTCGACATTCAGCTCACAGAGAAGTGTGTTCGTCGCATAACGCAAAGCTCTGCTGCGGGCGATCAAACAATTTGCGCGCGCGACGTGCTTCCGAACACGCCCGACTGCAGCAAGCATCGTTATACACCGGCGACGAGGCTTGCAAATTCAGCTGGAAGGTGAAACTCAGAGCAGATGCGATGCTCATGAAGGTGGAAGCCCATTGACGTCACGACGGTACTAAAGCATGGCCCGAGGACTTCCTCTGCGATCTGAATCGCAGCCTGGGCCTCCACCGCCGTCACAAGGTCACCGCGATGGAGCAGGGCATTTCGGCGCCCGACGTTCGACTTGATCTCATCCCAAAGCAGCTTGGTGCTTCCCTGACGTTTGTACCTTTCAAGATCGAGCGATCCGTGCTCTCGGAGCAATGCGAAGAGCAGCCCTTTCAGACGATCAAAGCCCTGCACCTTCACCGCGATATCCGCGAGGAGCGGCGCGACGGCTTCGCTATGGGTAAGCCCAGAAACTAGCGGCCTAACGAAGAGGTGTTTGACTCCAACCTCCGCTGCCGCTGAGGATAGCGCGAGAGAGCTTGGCGCCGAAATGGTCAGGACTCTCCTCGCTTCCGACAGCAGCCGATACGCTGGCTCAGCGACATCAGGATTCGCCGAAAAGTATGCTCGTGATCGATCGATCAAGAACCCGCTGATTGCTTGCTCCGCGTGCTGGTCATACAGCTCGGCGTGAATCACCTCGTCCTGAGCGTCGCCCTCTGTCATGCTCACTGCCGAGACCTACACGCGTTTCCGTTGGCCTGCCATGCTTGTATTCGACCTGCGGTTGGTGCCGTGAACGAGAATTGACACCAGTAGGTCGTACGGCCAGCTGTCACCATGTTCAGATACTCGTTGTAGTTGGCCGTGACAATCGTGTTGCCGACCCAAAGCCACGTATACATCTGCATTCCGTTGGGAAGGGTGTACGTATTGCTTGGCGGACCAAATCGCATGATCGCTTGGTTCACGTCGGTACCAAGCCAACTATCCATCTGCTTCTTGAAGTTTCCCGTTGTCGCACACGCCGAAAGGAAGATGAGCGCAACGAACTTGCCGATTCTCTGACGCATCGAGGGCCTTCTTGAGGCGGGGTGAATTCCTTCTGTGTGTATAACGCTGACTTCTGCGGCCGGCGCTCAAATCATTGCGAGCGCAGCGAGCGCCCACTTCGCCCGTCAGCAGCAAGCATCGTTAGACATCACTCACGCTCGAATTCGTGGAAGCCATTCGGGTGCCTGGCGGCCCAGTCATCCCAGTACCCAAATCGCGAACGTAGGAAGTCTGACCGAGCAGCAGACATGAGCGGATGCGAATCAGACGCGCTAGCCTTGTCTTTGATAGCTGCTTGATCCTGCGCGTGCCATGGCCCCAACCGCAGAGTCGGCGGTATCACCTTGGCTGTATACTTGCCATGGAGCATGCGGACAGTGATCGCGTCGCGATGGTTGATGTTCGGAGACAGGGAGTCGTACGTAAGGAAGCGCTCGTCTGGCTGTTCATGCTGAGCTCTCATCGGTCCGTTCCAGTTCCGCTCCAGCTCGTTACGGCGTCCGTAAACCAACAGATACCTTGTTTCAAAACCACGCTTACGGAAATCTGCCGGCACCTGATACTCGTGAAGAAACTTGTCTCGATTGCCAGGCTGCTGAAACCACCGCTTCCAATCGCGAAGCTGATTGATCGCTTGGGTCAGCTCCGCGCGAGGCTGACCCGAGTCAGTGAACCATCGTTTGCACGGCGACTCGATTTCAACGAGGACTGCGTAGACATTCGCGCTATCTCGTTCGAGCAACGCAAAGTCAGGTATCTTGCCGGTGAGACCTGGAAGGCTTGGCAGGGAAATGACCGCCGAGTTGACCAATCCATGATGTCCGCCTCCAAATGTCGCCTTTGTCGACGGCAGTAAGCACGGGTGGCGTTCGAGTAGAGCGTGGTAGGCGTGCTCATCGCACTCACCGCTATCCAGCAACAAGCGAAGTTCATTTGCGGCGACGACTTCGTATTCATCCCACGCCATGTATGGTGATGGGTTCGCCGCCATAGAGTATGACTTAGCTTTTGACATGCATGGTGATCCAAGTGTTCATATCTAACACCACCGTTGCCCCGCGGCAGCTCATCAAAGTATGCGACCGGCAAGCGCAGCGAGCAATCGGCCGCAGTCATCTGAGCCGCCGACAGTACCAACGCGAATTTTGTCGCCACGCGGGAAGGCACGCGAAGCTTGCGACAAGCGCCCCCGACAACACGCATTACGGATACAAGTCACGGACGCGCGCGAACGGACTGCCACTCTCCGCAGCGCGACGAACCTTTCTCGCCATCACGTCATGGAAATGAAGTCCGCGATCGAGCATGTCCCACAGGTCTAGACCGTCCATGCATACCACGCGCTTTCCGCGACCGAATGCCTGAAGACCATCTTCGGAGAATCCGCTATCACTAACAAAAAGTCCACGCGACCAGGCAGCCTTTTCTTCGACTTTCGCATTGAACGAGCGCAAGTCGGCCGCACCTATCGGCGCGCCAGTCCACTTTGCCTCAAGGAGGTACGTATCCGACGCCAGCTCGAAGCTTCCATCGATCTGTTCTCCGACGAGCCGAAAGGAGGACCGAGCAGACAGCCCGTTTGCATCAAAGAGATCCTTCAGGAACTTCTCGTAGGCGTAGCCCCTGGGCTGTGGAGCGAGGCTGCTAACTTCAATCAGCCGCTCCTTCAGCGTCTTGAACTTCACAACGTCGATCGTATTGGCGGGCTCATCTGCCGGCTTTGCCCGAGAAGAGCGGAAGCTCTTCCCGCCTAGGCGCACTACCAAGTCAGCGAACTGCTGGTCTGCCGCCGGATTCGGACTCACCTTTTGCGCTCTGGCGAGCGCAGCCTGGCGATACTCCCAGAGCGACTCAAGAGCCCTTCGGCAAAGGTCCGGAGGTGCTGCCCGAAGAAACGTCCGCAATCGCTTAGCCTTGCTCCTCCCGTCAGCCTCGAACTTAGGGTCATCGATATTGACGCCGAGTTCCTCACGGAAGAATTCAGCGAAGGTCCGGTCAGTGAAGTCGAGAACGTAGCCCCCGCTCATCTCAAAGACATCGTCGATGAGGCGGATATCAACGGTTCGAAGCGAGGTTGGCGATGTCATGTTCGACTAGCATTCCTGTTTGGCACTGCTACGAATCAACCGCGACCGACTGTGAATGACACATTGGGTGGGCGTCTAACGCCATGCTCTGCGGCGGGGCTCTACAACAATGCAGCGGGCGAACGCAGTGAGCCAGCCGCCTTCCTTAACTTAGCCCCGCCCGCAGCAGCGATCGTTATTTCGCGCGGCGTGGCGAACGTCGCTTGCGCTGCTCAAGCTCGAGTGATCGGCGGATCTCCGCGATTGAATTGGTTGCCTGACGAAGCTGGTCATCGTGTGCCGGCTCATGCCCGTGAACAACGCTATTCCGAAGAGCGCGAATTCGATCAGTCTCTTCCGCAAGCCAAGGCTCGACCCACCCACTAGCCCGCAGCGCGCGTATGGCCTGTGGAACTGACACGATTCGCTCCGCTTGATTCTGGGCGAGACCGACAAGCTGACGCTCCAATCCTGCCCACGCCGCGACAAAGTCTCCGAGAGCTGAAGTTGTATTTCGGGGCAGCTCCTCAAGCATCGATTCGTCGACTCGAATTTGATCGCACAACTCCTTCATGCCATCTGGAGCCGGGTAGAGCTCATCCATCGAAAGGCCACGCAACCCTTGGCCCCAGAAGCTGTCGCGATTGGGGATGCTGAACTTCGCAATCAGGCGATGCGTGAAATCCATCTCGCTCTTGCTGTCATATTCGTTCGAGACCTCAGGGGTTCCGGCGAGATACCCGTCCTGGAAGTAGGGGCGGAGCGCTGTAGGAGGGCAAATACTGAGGAGTCGAACAACAACCGTATCTTGCTCGGAGTTGAAGCTGATTCGATTGGTGAGATATGGCAGGCCGAAGACGAATACGTACACCCTTGCTGCTGACTCGTCCGGATCTCGCGCAAACGAACAAGCCACGCGATGGGAGTGCGTAAAGTCCAATAGAGGAGTGCGCGTGACCTCGTAGTGCTGCAAGACACTCCACTGGACGTAGCGCTTTCGCGCTAGATCCGGATGACCTTCGATGCGGCCTTTCATGAACAGAGCGCGCAGCTGCGCTGAGGCGCGATCCAAGAGGCGAAAACGAAGACCAACCTCTTCGCGCTTCAGCATGTCATCGCGATAGATCGACGGATAGAAGCTCGATGCGCCAGAGCGATTCTTGTAGTCGCGGCGTTGCCCACGAAAGAAGAGGAGGTGGTCCTTATTCAGATAGGCAAGTCGCGCCGTGTGTTCGACTAACTCTCGATATGTATCGACCGGATACGCCTCAGCTTTGGCTACGGCGCTTGTTCCGACATGAAGTTGGAGTTCAGGCGTCAGCTTGGGAGTTAGTTCGATCACAGAGATTTCCAAATTGGGCTTTAGGTCGCTACATAACGCGACTTCTACCGCGTGCAATCACTGCCCCCAGCGTGCTTTGCCGCTGTTCTCCGCAGCGAGAATACTTCCACACATCTGACATACCGTGCGCCAAGCGCTTCCGCAAGAACATCTTGCATGGCCCCGCGCAGTTGACCTGGCGCCGCGTTATGCCGCAGTTATCGCCGCAGAACGCATCTCCGCGCCGAGAGTCGCGCGACCGGCACCAGTCCGCGCGCCCCGCTCCCCTACCACAACCCCACCTTCCCCCGCACACTCTCCACGATCGCCTTGGGGTCATACCCAACCCCCTGACGAAAAACGGTATGCACCTTCCGTATATCGCCAATGTTGGCGGCGGGATTCCCATCGATCACCACGAGGTCTGCGAGCTTACCCGCCACGATCGATCCGGTCAACGCGCCTCGTCCCATGTACGCCGCGCCGTTCAGCGTCGCGATGCGGATGGCCTCGAGCGGCGTGAAGCCGGCCTCCACCAACAGCTCCACGGCCCGCTGGTTCGAATAGCCGGCCACGAGGCCGCCGCCGCCGGTGGGATCCGTGCCGACCACGAGCGTGCCGCCCGCCTTCGCGAAGGCACGTTCAAAGGCCATGCCCTTGGCAAACGCGGCGAGATACGGCGACATGGTGTTCTTCTGCGTCGCCGCCCAGCGCTTCTCATACTCCTCGCGCAGCTGCGGCAACAACACATCGAGTCCCGCGCCAATGGGCCGATTGGGCGTGAAGGTCTCGAAGATGGTGAGCGTGCTCGTGACGGTGACCTTCTTGTCGATCAAGTACTTGAACAACGCTTGCACCTCGGCGCTATTCGGATCGAGCTGCGCCATGGTGCTCGTGGCCGCGCCACCACGACCGACGCACGTGTCGGGCTTCTTGTTGGGCACGAAGTCGTTCATGGCAAAGAAGCCATGCTCGAGATCATCAATGCCGGCGTCGGCGGCTTCGCGATACGTGACCGAGCAGAGATGCCCGGTAATTTTGAGCCCGCGCGCATGCGCCTCGCGCGCCGCGACACGCAGCTCGTCGCGGGTGATGTTCATGTACGCCTTGAAGCTCGTCGCCCCCTGCCCCGCCCAGTATGACACGAGCTGCTTCGCGTCGGTGGTGTCGCGCAACGGGATGACCTGGTTGAAGCCCATCCCCGGCCCTTCCAGATACGGCGCCGTGGCATCGATAAACGGCCCTACCTTCTGGCCGCTTGCCGTGGCGCGCGCAATGAGCAGCTCCGAAAAGCCATTCATATTGCCGCCAGTACGCATGCTGGTCACACCGCCCGCGAGATACAACCGACTGAAGCTTTCGCTCAGGTTGGCGTAGGTACCGCCGCCCACGGGATAGTAGAGGTGCTCATGCACCATCACGAGCCCGGGAATGACCGTCTTCCCGGCGAGATCGACCACTTGTGTACCCGCGGGAATGCTGGCCGTCGCCGCATCCGTCACGGCGGCAATCCGGCCGTCACGGACCACGATGGTCTGGTTCTCTCGCGGCGCCGCGCCGGTGCCATCGATGACGCGCACGTTGGTGAGCGCAAGCACCGTGGTGTCGTAGCGCACGTAGCTGCGCGCGGCCGGTCCGACGGGCGCGCGTTGAGCCTGCAGACCGGTGGTGAGTGTTACGGCGAGCGCCAGCGCGACGGACGGTCTCGTCATGTGCCTGTTGTGCGGAGAGGCGGAGGAAGGGAGGGGCGGCCGACCGACCGCGCGCGACTTACTCGAGCCCAATCTGTTTGCGAATCGCCGCGTTGGGCCCTTCGAACTTGGGCAGCGCGACGTTGCCGATGTAGCCCAAGTCCTTCCACCCCTGCGGGGTGGTGTAGAAGGCCGTGGCCGTTTGGTCGCGGATGGTATCAAAGAACTGCGCGGCGAACTGGTGTTCGGGCTTGGCCTTGGGCAGATAGCAGATGTCGTCGCAGATGGCGGTGCGCTGCGCGTTCGTGGCACGCGCACCAACGAGTTCTCGCCGCCGGGGCGGCTGGCCCACTCGTTGATGTAGCCAGGCGCGCCCACGGCGCTCGCGGCGGGGCTCTTCGCGTCGGCGGGAATGATCATGTCGCAGAGCACGCTCAGCGTGGTGAGCTCACGCAGCGAGAGCTGCATCTTCCAGTCGGCCTTGGCCACTTGGAGCACGGGGTCACTCGGCGTTCCCCGCGGTCCCTTGCGCTTGGCCGGCTGCAGCGCGTCGTCCAGCAACGGCAGCGGTTCGCGTGTGAACACCGCCGGCGCGCTCGCCGCTGACGCTGACGTGGGAAGCATGGGTACAACGGCCGCAGCGGCCATGACCCGCAAGGCATCGCGGCGCGGAATGCCGGCGTCCACACCGGCGTCCACACCGGCGTTCGCCTCGACGTCGTCGTGGCCGTCGTGCGTCGTCTCGTCGCGCATCAGAGATTCCCCCGCTTCAGTTCTTCCACCAGGTGATCGCAGCTGCGCCACGCCAGCGCGAGAATGGACAGCGTGGGGTTCTTGTCGGCGTTCGATACGAACGATGCGCCATCGGTCACGAACAGGTTCTTCACCTCCCACGCCTGGCCGAACTCATTGAGCACCGACTTCTTCGGGTCACTGCCCATGCGCACCGTGCCCACCTCGTGAATGATCGAGCCACCCGCCGCAATGGCCTTGGCGCCATCGGTTTGCACGGTGCCCTGCACCTTGCCACCCATCTGCGTCACGATATCGGCGAAGGTCTTCACCATGTGCGCGGCCTGCCGCGTCTCGTGGTCCGACCACTTCCAGTGGAAGCGCAGCACGGGAATGCCCCACTGATCCACCGCGACGGGATCGAGCTCGCAGTAGGAGTCTTCGTTCGGGATCATCTCGCCGCGCCCGTCGAAGTACATGAACGAGCCGTAGTAGCGGCGCGCCTCCTCCTTGAACTTCTTGCCGTACGCACCCTGCGTGTAGCTCTCGAGCCCACCAAAGATGCCGGGGCCCGGCATACCGCGTCCGCCACCGAACTCAATGTGGTAGCCGCGCGCGAAGTCCATCTTGCCGGACTTCTGCTCACCGTACAGCCACCAGGGCATGTACATGTGAATGCCGGCCGTGCCGTCTTCATTCACCGGCGGGAGCCCTTCGAGCTTCGGGATCTGCGCCGAGATGCCGGCGCCGACGGTGTCCATGAGGTACTTGCCGACCACGCCGCTGCCATTGGCGATACCGTTCGGAAAAAGCGAGCTCTTCGAGTTGAGCATGATGCGCGACGTTTCGCACGCACTGGCCGCCAGCACCACCACTTTCGCGGTCACGTGATGATCGACACGCGTGATCTTGTCGATGTAGTGCACGCCGCTTGCCTTCCCTTGCGCATCCACCGTCACCTCACGCACCATCGCATCGGTGATGAGCGTGACGTTGCCCGTGGCCATCGCCGGTGGCAGCAGCACGGTGGTGCTTTGGAAATTGGCCTTGATGGAACAGCCGCGGCCGCACTCCGTGGCGTAGAAGCAGGCCATGCGTTCGTTCATGCTCTGGCGCAACACGCGCTGGGCCAGCGCATTGCCGGGGTGCAGCTTCTGCGGCAAGCGGGCGGCATCCTGTCGCTGCGTCAGCACCGCCCGGTGTGCGGGAATGACGGGAATTTTCATGGGGCCACACGCCTGCTTGGCGAGCAGCTCGTACGAACGCGCGGCCGGCGGCGGTTGCAGCACGCCCGGTGAAGAGCGCGGCGTATTCTCGAGATCATCATCGCCGCCGTACACGCCAATGAGCAGCTCCGTCTTGTCGTAGTACGGCGCCAGCGTCTCGTACGTCATGGGCCAATCTTCGCCCAATCCATCGCGGCTCTTGGGCTTGAAATCGTACGGCCCCATGCGCAGCGAGATACGCCCCCAGTGATTCGTGCGGCCGCCCAGCATACGCGCCCGCCACCAACTGAACTGCGTGCCCGGCGCCGTCGTGAACGGCTCACCAGGCACGCGCCATCCCCCGTCTACCGTGGCATCGTAGAAGCCAAACGGTTTGTCCGCATTGCCGCTGCCGCGCAGCGGCGCGTCCTTCGGCGTTTGGAACATCGGTGTTTCGGTTACGGGGTCGTAGTCACGCCCCGCCTCCAACAACAACACCTTGAGCCCCTGCACCGACAGCTGATACGCGGCCATGCCGCCACCAGCACCGGACCCCACCACGATGACATCGTACTGTGGCGCCACCTTCGAACGACGAGCGGACACGCGGGATTCTCCTCAGGAGTACGTCAGAGTTGCTTCAACGCTTCTTCACAGCGTCGTCAGAGCTTCTTCAGAGCTTCTTCATGGCGGCAGCGCTCGCTGTAATCGACGCAATGGCGTCCGTGGGGTTGTCATGCTCGATGAACCACCACTGCAACCCGTTCGCGCGCCCCTTCGCCAGAATCGCTTTGTAGTCAATCGTGCCGGCGCCCACCTCGGTCATCTTGAGCTCCGGTGCCGCGGTGGCATCCTTCACATGCACCGCCACAATGCGCCCCGGCCACTGATCGATAATCTCAAGCGGCTTGCGACCGGCCTTGGTGGCCCAGTAGCAATCGAGTTCGAGCTTGACCAGCGACGCGTCGGTCTGCGACGTCAGCACCTCCCACATGGTGGTGCCTTCCATTGGCGCGAACTCCTGATCGTGGTTGTGATACCCGAACATGAGTCCATACTGCTGCGCCTTCTCCGCCGCGGTATTCAACCGCTCGCACAGCTTCTGCACGTTGGCCTTCGTGCCGCGATAGGCATTGCCGACGCTCGGCACAATCACCAGCTCATGCCCCATCTGCGTGGCGCGCTGAAAGATCGGGTCCCAGCCGTCATCGGTGGCGGGCAGCCCCTCGTGCGTGCCCGGCGCCTTGAGTCCGCGCTTCTTGAGCGCGGCGGCCCACCACGCCGCGTCCTTGTTGTAGTAGCCGGCAAACTCCAGCTCCGTAATGCCCGCTTTGGCGATGGCGTCGAGTGTGCCCTCGAGATCCTTCGCGAGCGCACTGCGCACCGTGTACAGCTGCAGGCCGATATTGCGGATTCGGCGATCGCCCGCTTCCGCGATGTACGGCAACAACGCGCTGCCGGCGACGCCCGCCGCCAACAACCGCAGGACATCGCGACGCGAGAGTGCGTTCGAGTGGTGCAACGGATCCATCGAAATCTCCGTGCGGCGCATCAC
>APMI01016163.1_pt1 | contig 10720 bp, 15 predicted proteins | sample 667938 | NCBI WGS metagenome assembly APMI01 (sample SAMN01084076, study PRJNA167559) | wastewater metagenome | biome: Wastewater | place: Denmark: Ejby Moelle, Odense | collected 2011-11-28
GGTCGAGCAGTCGCCGATGGCGGTCCTGCATTACGCGGGCAGCCTACTGGCCGAGCTCGAACGGCGCCTCGCAGATCCGCGCGAGGCCGAGGTGCAAGCCGCGGTGCGACTCCAGCTCGGTGCGCTCGCGCGTTTGCTCACCAGCCGGCTCACGCGGGATGCCCTGTTCTTTGATGTGCAAAACGGCAACACCCGGATCCCCGAGCGTGCCGAGTTACAGATCCACCTGGTCAACGCACCGCACGACTTCTGGCTCGTCCCGCTCGTGATTGAGTGAGCGAGTCGCGGCAGCGTGTGCGCTTCCTTCAACCTGACAGACCCCTCTTCGCAGAGGGGTCTGACTCGAACGCATAGCGTGCGTTGGAGTCAGACCCGTCGCCGAGCCAGCGCCTTGAATTCAAGGTCTCAACGCGCTTGCGGGCGTATGCGCGTTGAGTACAATGAGACTGCTTCTGTAGTGCCGCCGACTCGCCTGAGTCTGCGTTTTGTGATCCGTCAGCCCCTGTCACGGATACGACCGAAAGGTCCGGGGTCCATCTTGCTTCATCCACCCGAACGGGAAGAACTCACTTCCCGCTTCTGGGGACGTGCGCTCTCCCGTTTTTCATTTCTGGAGAACGTCATGTCCAAGCCCGTTGATACCGTCAATCCCGTTGATGTCCTCACCGTCACTGCCGTCGAGCAGTGGCAATCTCTGTTCCAACGCATCCGCGACCCACTGGTCGCCGCGGTCCTGGTCGAAACGCTCGACAGTGATTCGTCACTCAAAAAGCAGTTCGCCCCCGCTTACGCGCTCGCGCGTGAAACCCTGGCACGTGATGCAGCTCGCCGCGCACGCGCCGAACGTAACCGTCAGCAATTCACTGCTTTGGTCAGCGCCTTGCGGACCCTTGCTGTGAAGACGGGCATGGTGAAGCCGACCCCTCAGAAGGTCAGCGTCGCCGTACCTGTGCAACGTTCTGACGAACCCCTGGTCTGGCCGACGCTCAACCTGGCCTGAATGACCGCTTAATCCAACCGCCCATGGGGACACGCACCCCATGGGGGCGTGTCTCCTTCGTTTATCTCTCGTGGAGCACGCCCATCATGTCTCAAGCCAACGTTTTCCTTTTCAAGAATCCCGTCGCATCGCTCGATGCGTTGATCATCAAAGTCGCAGCCCTTGCGCCGGTCGATCTGTACATGGTCGAAGAGATCAAGCGTGTGATGCACGCAGAGCTCTTGCTTGCGCCGCTCACCGGTGCAGACCCGTGGTTGCTTGAACTGCTTGCTGTTCAGGCACACCAGGTCGTGCTGGGTCGTTTGGCGCGTCCGTATGTGCTTTGCGAGTGGGTCACGCAGCGCGGTTTCTTCGGCGCCCACAACGTCGCGGAGCGTGTGCTGTGCACGGATGGTTACTTCCACGAGGTCGCGGAACCAGGCGTTGTCCTGGCCCGCTTCCCGACGCTCGCGGCTGCCGAGAGTGCCGGGCAACTCGCACTCAACCGCCGCGACGATGCAACGGTCTGCGTAACGCAACGTCCCTATCTGATGTAAGCCCCCGCCCCGAGTGCTCGTCACTCGGGGTTCTGCACCTTCAAAGTCGCCCGGATCACTGGGCTGCTTTGAAGGCTGCACCCCCTTTAGCCAGGAGGTTCAAATGCACTCAAATACGCTGCAAGCCGTTCGCCAACCTCGCGGAGCGCTGGCCAAGGCATTTTGCGGTCTAGCGCTTCCCGTCACGATCCTTCGCAGCGCTGCCGGCTTCTATCTCGGTACCGCTGACGATGGTCCGGTGAGCCGGGAATCGCTCGAGTATTTCCCCACTTTCGAGTTGGCTGAAGCCGCGCTGAAGTCGGGCGAGTGGACGCAACGCGAAGAGCCGTAATCTGCTCTGGAGCCCAATGGGCTCTTGAGTTCCGTTTCAAAACAACCCGATCCGTCGCCAGTGTGGCGCGGCTCGGGTTTTTCTTTGGGAGTCGGTCATGGGAAACCTGATGAGCGTGCGCGAGAGCGCCGATGTATTCGTAGATGCCTGTCTGCGTAATGAAGCAGGTGAGTTGCTGTTTCTGTCGGTCTATGGTCGGGACACTGCGGTGTTGAGCCTCTTTGCGGCGTTCTCCTTGCCGCAGAGCGGTGGCGGTTACCGATCATTGCATCTCCAAACCGACGCCGGCGACGTTGAAGTGCTCGTATCGCAGCCCGACCGGTTGGAGAAGATGACGGCCCGACTGCCGAAGGACAACCTGTTCGGCAACGTGACGCACTCCTGGTTGTTCGACCCGGATGCAGTGAAGCCGGATCGCGTCAACCGCCGTGCGCTGTTGCTACAACACGAGGAATCCGATGCGCAGTTTGCGGCGCGTATTTGGTCCAACGTCAAACAGCTCAGCCCAGTACCGCTGATGGATCACTGGCGTACTGCGTTGCTCGACGGACTGGGGGACGATCTCGTCCGTTGGCTCGATGACAGCGCGGCGCCACCGATCGGATGTGTCAACGGATGCCGGATCGAGCTCGATGAGCGCTTTGAGCGCATGGTGTCGATCGCAGTGGCCAGCTCGGCGCTGACGCTTGCACCAGCCGATATGGCTGCCGATGCGGCCGCAAGGGTCGCACAGGCCTATCAGTTCGCGCTCGATGCGGTTGCGCCCGAAGCGGACGCTGACTCGGGCCTCGTTACCCCCGCCGGGCCTCGCCTGTTCTCCCCCGGTCAGATCGCAATGACGCCTGGCGTCCAAGCGCTCGCCGATGACGGGGTCAACGTTCAGGCGTTGCTCTTGCGGGTGCTGCGGCGTCACCTTGCCGGCGATTGGGGGCTCGTACCACCCGCCGACGCGCGTGAGAACAACCTCGCGCTCACGGCCGGATTTCGGCTGATGTCCGTGTATTTGATTGACGAGTCGCTCCCGGAAAACGGGCGCGATGCCGGCGAGAAGGTCTGGGTGATTACCGAGGCCGATCGCAGTGTCACCACCGTGCTGTTGCCCAGCGAATACTGAGCACAGCATCCAAGTTCGCAGCACCCACCCGCACGGGGATCTGATCCCCGCCAGGGCTCGGGTCTCCGTGTTGTCTTTTTTCGACCATGGAGATCCTTATGCACAGCAACCTGGCCTCGGCCGCTGCTCCCCGCCTGGCGTTGCCAGCCCCCTCAACTTTCGCACTGCAGCACTTCGTTGCGACCTTCAATGACAGCCTGATACAGGCCGTACGTGAGCAAAACCCGCCCGTCTACGATGGGCAGTGCCACCCGGCGCGCGATCGCGTGCTGGACGGGCTAAAACGCAAACCCTTCGAGGCGCAGCGCAACACCGTGCGGGCAGTCAGCGCCTTGCTCGTCGATGCCGATGAACCGGCCGCAGTCATCAATGCGGAGATGGGCACGGGCAAGACGATGATGGCCATCGCGACCGCGGCGGTGATGCACGAGGAGGGCTACCGGCGCACGCTGATCATTTCGCCGCCCCACTTGGTCTACAAGTGGCGTCGCGAGATCCTCAGCACAGTGCCAGGTGCTCGGGTCTGGGTGCTCAACGGCCCGGATACCCTGCGCAAGCTGCTCGCCATCCGAGCAACCCTGAGGCCCGCGGACACACCCGAATTCTTCGTCCTCGGGCGGGTGCGTATGCGGATGGGTTTTCACTGGCGTGCCTCGTTCGTGACGCGGCGCACGGTCTATCGCGACGAGCTCGGTGGTCTGCACCATGCACGCTACGCGGCGTGCCCGGACTGCGGCGAGTACCTGGTTGATCCAAACGGCGAAGGCCAGCCTTTGTCGCCTGAGCTTGCGCGGATCAGTCTCGAAGAGCGCCGTATGGCGTGCACGCATTGTGGGTCGCGGCTCTGGACCTTGGTGCGCAAACGCGGCGCTGCACGTCCCAAGCGGGACATCGTGCTCGATGCGTTGCAGAAGTTGCCAACCATCGGCGAGAAGACGGCGCAGCGGCTCCTTTCCGGCTTCGGCGAGGATCTGCTGGGCTCGATGCTCGAAGACAACGTGTTCGAGTTCATCAATCTGATGGACGAGAACGGCGACCTGGTGTTCTCCGACCGGCAAGCAGTGCGGATGGAGCGGGCGTTGTCAGCGACGGAGTTTTCGTTCGGACAGGGTGACTACCAGGCCACCGAGTTCATCAAGCGGTATCTGCCTCAGGGTTACTTCGGTCTGCTCGTGGTCGATGAGGGTCACGAGTACAAGAACGAGGGGAGTGCGCAGGGTCAAGCGATGGGTGTGCTGGCACGCAAATGCCAGAAGACCTTGCTGCTGACCGGCACCTTGATGGGCGGCTACGCCGATGATCTGTTCTACCTGCTCTGGCGGCTCAACCCCACGGCGATGGTGCAAGACGGCTACCGGGTCAACGCCCGCGGCAGTCTCGGAACGGCCGCGCTGAGTTTCATGCGCGACCACGGCGTGCTCAAGGACATCCACAAGGAAACCACGAGCGTGTCGCACCGGACGTCCAAGGGCGAGTCAAAGAGCGATCGAACGAGCAAGGGCGCGGGCTTCGGTCCCAAAGGGGTGATGCGGTATGTCCTCCCCTGGACCGTGTTCCTCAAACTCTCGGAGATCGGCGGCAACGTCCTGCCGGCGTACAAGGAGCACTTCGTTGAAGTCGCCATGGCGGACGACCAGGCGAGCGCATACGAGCGTCTTTCTGGGTCGCTTCGTGCTGAGCTCAGGCAAGCGTTGGCCAAGGGTGACACCACCTTGCTCGGCGTGGTCCTGCAAGTGCTGTTGGCCTGGCCCGATTGTGCGTTCCGAGAGGAACGTGTCGTTCATCCGCGCAGTCGGTCGCTGCTGGCCTTCCAGCCAGCCGTGTTCGACGAGCAAACGTGGACACCGAAGGAGCGTGAGCTGCTGGACCTGTGCAAGCGGGAGAAGGCGCGGCATCGCAAGGTGCTCGCCTACACCGTCTACACCGGTACACGTGACACGACGGCGCGCTTGAAACGGCTGCTTGAAAGCGAAGGCTTTCGGGTGGCGGTGCTGCGCGCCAGCGTCGATGCCGTGAAGCGTGAGGATTGGGTCGCCGACCAGGTAGAGCGGGGCATCGATGTCCTGCTCACCAACCCGGAGCTCGTAAAGACCGGACTGGACCTGCTCGACTTCCCGACGATCGCCTACATGCAGTCGGGCTACAACGTCTACACGTTGCAACAGGCTTCGCGCCGCTCTTGGCGGATTGGCCAGAAGCAGGACGTCGACGTCTATTTCTTCGGCTACGGCGCCACGGCACAGATGGCGTGCCTGGAACTCATGGCGAAGAAGATCGCCGTCTCTCAATCGACGTCAGGGGACATGCCCGAATCGGGTCTGGACATCCTGAACCAGAACGAGGACAGCATCGAGGTCGCGTTGGCCAAGCAGTTGATGGCCTGATCAAGTCGGCGTGCCGGTACTACGCCTTTCGTACTTTTGTCTCACGCGCTAGTCGCGTTTCGCCCAACCACCGCCCAAGGGGTTCGCCCCTTCGGGCGAGCTCCGCGGTGCATTTCCGACCAAGGAGTTTCAAATGGATCAGCAGATCGAATCGGCAGCACAGATCGCGGTGCACGACCTGAAAGGGTTGGCCCCCGAAGAGGCCTACGCTTTGACACAGACAGACCCCGGCATCAAAGACGGTGACGTGCTCAATCTGGGCGCGGGAAACGTTGCAGTGCTGGTGGAGGCCTGGCCCGTCATGGTGGTTGGCCGTTTCAAGGGTTTTCACGGCCTGATCGAAGGGGGCTGGGACACGCTCGATGGTGGCAAGTATCGCGAGTCCGCGGTACTGGCGCGCGATGTTGCCGTCGAGGTGTGTGCCAATCGTGTTCCGCCGAAGCGCTTGCGCGAGGCCGTCGCGAAGTTCCGCGACGCGAACGGCCGCAGCTGGAGGGAGAAGCTCAATGCGTGTTGGATGTCCGGGAACTATCGGGGCATCAACATCAGCCAAGCGGCGCTCTTGCAACAGGTACGTAACGAGTTCGGCCCGCAATGGTTGGCCCGCGTGAAGAACGCGGATCTGGACTGAACGACTTTTCAACCACCGCCCAAGGGGTTCGCCCCTTGGGCGGATTCCACGGCGGTGCCGCCATATCCCAAGGAGGCGCGGGCGCCACTACATCGAACCTATCGAGAGTGCCACTGGGTCTGATTCCAGCGCCTGGCGCCCGCTCTTGAAGCACCCCGAGAAATGCCGCACGGTATCCTGGGGTGCTTCGCATTCTGAGCGGGCCTCGCCGTGACGCACCACACAGCATGACGTCCCCGCAATGCACATAGCATGTTTCGCTTCGCCACCATGCGAGACGAACCGTGTCGGAAGTCCAAGCGCGCCCGCCGGAGGATTGGAAGAACGATCTGCGCAAGCTACGCGCGATCGTTCATCTGAACCTCAGTGCGTCCGTGCTTGTGACGGCGGTCAACCATGTCACTGAGCGTCACCTCGATGATCCGGTGACAGAGCAGGAGTGCCTTGATGTTCTCGACCAGGTGGTCAGTGATCTGGCGCGCCAGGATCCGCAGCGGCTCAGCATTTCTGGCCTGCATCGAACACTTGGATTGAGTTACGGGGCGGCGACAAAGGTCTTGGCGAGAGCCAAGGCGGTTAAGGGGCGATGAACGCCCCGGGGAGTCTTCATGCAGCGTGTATCGATTGCTCGCCTTCAAAGCGGGTGCTACGTCTGGGCCCTGACGTATGGGCACGAGACGATCCATGAGAACGAAGATCTCAGCCCGTCGATCGAAGCGTGCCTGGCCGAGGCCGCCGAAGTGGTCCTCGATGAGCCGCTGATCGAAATCAGCTACCGGGGCGTGACAACCGGCACAATTCCCGTGGCGCGCTTGCTCGGTGATTCGGCTGCCGTGGCCGACTGGATGGTTGCCGAGTACGCCGCGCTTGCCCAATGGATACCGGGTTTTGACGAGCACTGACGGTGTGTGCCGCGCCCGACAACGCAATTGCTTTGACGATGCCAAACACTGAATCTCAACAAGCCCCCCAGGGGCGCCTGCGTCTTTCGATGGTCAACGTGACCAGCGAACCCTCGGCGCTCAAAGCCCGCTCAGCCATCAAATCAGAAATCGAGGCCATCGCGGCCGGCTATGGCGAGCACGATCTGGGCGTCATCCGGGTCTTTGCCACGATCCGCCAAGTCTCGCAAATTGGCACCGGACGTTTGGACAAGCTTCTCAAAACGCTAGTCGACGCGATCCCTGCGCTGCAAACCATCCAGTTGATCCGAGAGCCCGGCCCGCTCTCCGCGGAGCAGATGATGGCCCGTGCCCAGGAGGGCGAACGCGACATGACGGCCGTCATGGAGCGGGCAGGGCGCGAGGAGGCCGAAGATGCAAGTCCCGTTTGAGCGCGTCGTGATGCCCACCCAGACTGAGTTGCTCGCCTGGGTACGCGACACACCGCCGGCGTGGGCCAGCCAGACCATCAAGTCCTGGGACGACGTCTTTCCGCGCAGGGGTGCCGTTGATGTTCTGAACTTCGTCTCCGAGGAGCGCTGGGGCGTCGGGGACATCGATATAAATGCCGTGGTCGGACAATGGGACCACTATGCAGGTTGCACCTGGCGCGACGCCATCCTTGAGCCCAAGTATCGGGCTGGGCGAATGGCCAATGTGCTGCACATGCTCGACAAGAACCCCGGCTACTACACAGCGCGGATTGGTGAAGCCAAGGATATCTACTTGAGCTCAGTCGATGGCGAGAGTTGGTATTCGGACGGTGGCGGCAACCACCGAACGATCGTTGCGAAATTTGCGCTGGCATTCGCCGCAGAGAAGAGCGGGCGGCCTGTAACGCTTACCAACGTGCATCTGCATCAGTATGAGGTGGACTGGCGCTGCCACAGCCTTTACCTGCGACTGCGCGCCCTGATCGACGAGCGCAAACTCGGCATCAACATCCATTTTGAGCGACACCGCTTAGCTCAAGTGGAGAAGGGGGTTGAGAGGTTCGCCACGGTGTTCTTCGTCACGGACTGGCGGCACGCGCGGAACGCGCTGAGCAATAGCGCCCTGATGAACCATCTCGACAGTCAGGAGTTTTGCGCCTATGCGAACTGGGTGCTTGCCTCTGATGGCGTGCTCAGTCGCCAGGATCGCATCAAAGTGGGTTGGCAGAAGTGGTTTGGTCGCCACCCCAACTCGTTGGTGTTTCCCGGCTTTCGGGCACGTCCTCATACAAGCCGTATGCAGTTCGTCGAGGAGCTGCAGGCGCTCGCCAGCGCGGCGCGCTGACTGCGGCCGGCAGTCCGGGTTCTGTCAAGACTGAAGACTGCCGGTCGCGGCCCCCTCACAGCTTCACGGTGATCGCGAAGCGATCCAGTGTGCCGACAACGCGATCAGCTCGCGCACAACCGAGCAAAGAAGCTTTTAGCTGTCGCGCTTGGCCGAGGTCTTCGCGGCTTCACGGTCGCGATGACGGACGCTTCGCGAAGCAAGGGCCGCGATGGCAATCACCACCAGAATCGTGACGCCATACTCGCCGGTCAAGTGCCAGAATGCCCAAGCGAGCACCGCAAAAGCAGTGCCTGCGACAAGAAGCAAAATGCTGTTCTTCACTGCATGGCCCTCATTCTGAATCGAACCCACATCTGCGACCAAACAGCCCCGGGGTCGCCGGGTGGAGTATTTGTGGGCGCGCCGCCGCGCCACGCCAAGAGCGCGGCAGCAACGGGCCGGTTGGTTTACGCAGGGAGCGTAACGCCGGCGGCGGTCACCAACTCGGCCGCCTCCTCGGGCGACAGCTGTCTACCCTCGTCGAAGATCGTCACGGTGCGGCAACTGCCAGCGACCACGTCACCAGACCAGGCTTCGGTCTGCTTTTGGCCGACGCCGATGACGTTTAGCACGGCACCTTTGATGTCATCTGCTGGCACATCCACGCGACGATGCTTGCCGCCTCGTTTTGCGAAATCTTCGAGGTCGCAGTGGATCGGAAACCTCACTGCATGCACCTGACTGCGTTCGATGTGCGCTGAGACGAAGTCGATGAACTCGATACGGATTCCATTCAGATCGGCTTCAAGGATCCGGTTAAGCACGTTATTCCGCGCCTCGTCGCTACTCCAAAGAATGGTGCCGCCCCACGCGTCGCAAACCCCCTGAATCACCACGATCGTCACTTTAAGAATCGGCCCGGACCGATCAGGAACGATCGCGTATTCGGCTTGGCAAGGCTGGCGGTGGTTGCCAGGGTAGATGATCGTCGTGGTCATGGATTTCCCTTCGTTGTCGCGAGTGCAATTGTGGGATGGTAAGCGCTTGCCAGGCTGGGTGAGGTATTTTGCCCGCAGTGGTTGCATCCCCGCACTGGCATACTATGCGTATGGCATCTAACCCGCACTTTCCCCCGATCATGCTTAGCGCGCCCTCGCCTGCGAATGTACGCGGGAGAGATCACATGGGTACGCAGGAAGCTGGGGCCAGCAAATGAACCGGGCCATGATCGTGCTGGGTGACAAGACCAGTCACGGCGGCACCGTGATCGAGGCAGACTTCACCTGCGACATCAACGGCAAGTACATGGCGCGCATCGGCGACAAGGTGACTTGCCCCAAGTGCAAAGGCACGTTTCCCATCACCTCAGGCGCGTCCGATGCGGTCGATGGCTCTGGCAGAGGATTTGCCCGGCACGGTGACACGACGGCCTGCGGCGCGCGCCTGATCGCGGGCCAGGCGACGACCACGTGGTCGGACAAAACTTCGCTGGGCGACCCTGCGGCTGAAGAGAAGGCCGATGCGCTCGCCCAGGCGGCCGATGTGGCGGCGCCGACCACTTCGGGCATCTGCCTGGACTGCCTGCGCAAGGCGGCGCACTTCGGCAGCCCGACGGTGATTCGGGAATGACGCCGATGATCGACGTGATGCAGCGCCTGTCTGCGCTGCGGGAAACGCTGCCGGCGCTGCGGCTCTATGCCCTGGTCGATGGTGTTCAATTCCAGTCGCACTACGACAAGCCCTTGGGTGCGGCGAGCGGTCTGTTTCCGCTCTTTGCCGGCACACCGGACGCCGCCTTGGCCCACGCGGGACCGTGGCTGGTTGAGGTCGAACAAGCTCCGGATCAACTGACGACGCAGTTGGTCGAGCTCGAGCAAGCATCGCCGGCGGTCACGTGGCTGATTGCCCCGCAGGATCTCACGGGCCTGGCTCAGCTGCTCCAGCTCAAACTCGATATCGGCCTGCCAGACGGGAGAACGGCGCTGCTGCGGTTCTGGGATCCCCGTGTGCTCGCGAGTCTGGCTAAAACGCTCGATGCCGGGCAGCGCGAAGAGTTCTTCGCCCACATTCATGAATGGCACCTCCTGCACGAGGGGCGTCGCGTCTGGATCGGGAGGCATCATGCTCACGCTCAATGAAGGGCAGTGGCAAACGATGCAAGCACATGAGGTGCAGCGCTTCGTGAGCGGTGTGTGCGAGCAGTTTCTTGGAGAGCGGCCCGAAATGCGCGAGCAGCCCGGCCGCGATGTCGTCGCCGCACGGATGCAGGTCGCACATGACTATGCGATAGGGGCGGGCTTCACCAGTACGCCTCATATCGTGCGGCTGATGTACCTCGCTGCCGATGCCCCGGCCATCCATGACGATCCGGGCGTAGATCGCTACCTGCGCAAACCGGGCGCAACGCCCGAACAACGACTCGACGACCTGGACGCTGTGATGAACCACAAACTTCGAGGAAATTCCTGATGGCCGCCCTTGCCATTCCTGCCCTGGAAGGCCTCGCGCTACGCGTGCTGGCCG
>APMI01010657.1_pt1 | contig 10719 bp, 9 predicted proteins | sample 667938 | NCBI WGS metagenome assembly APMI01 (sample SAMN01084076, study PRJNA167559) | wastewater metagenome | biome: Wastewater | place: Denmark: Ejby Moelle, Odense | collected 2011-11-28
AACTATGATCACTAAGAAAGTTAGCTATAGAAAATATGAATATTGACATCATCACTTAGGAGCTTGATAGGTGAAATGTGATGAAGAAGATGTAAACAATGAACCTGAGCTAAAAATATATATTAAGATAACTACCCCAACAGCTGCAATAAAATTAATTATTTTGGCTGGTGTAATCCTCTTCCAACAAACACAAAATGTTCTTTGCACAGGTACTCTAACTTACGACTTCTTAATGTTTACTCTGGTCAACTCTTCTATTTCAATAGGCTCGACAATTTGAGCTGATTTTATTACTTTGCAATATGGATAATAATTTTACTTCACAGTAATCATGAACAAATCTTTACTGGTTAATTTTATGCAAATTTGTTACACTCCCAAGCATACATTGCGCCATCGACATCCTAACATAGATGCACTAGTGTCCAAATTGAAGCAAATTATCTTTCTACTGTTCTACTTAAATATTGATTATTCAAAATATTTGAGACATTATAGCATATTTTAGGGAGTAGCACTCACATTTTTGAAATTCAAGCTTTTGGAGTTGAACAAGCTAGTCAAAGCAACAGTATCCTATTTATTCAGATTAATTCCCATGAAGTAGAATTATAATTGTATCTTATACTGATCACAAATCTTATGAAGATCCAATATTTTACCATTGACATCTAATTTGGTCTTGCTTAAAGTGTCTACTCCATCAAAGACAGCAACATACACAATTTTATACTTTGAGCATAGTGCTTTTTCCTTGATAATTCCACACATTATCATAATTTGTGTCAAACAGTCGACCACCATATCATTAATGAGAGTTTGGCCACTGGGTCTGATGCTTTTGATGATTTACAGCTGCTCTTTTACTCGATATCCTGAGTTAAATTTTAAGGGATTTAATGGACTCTCAATTTACTCGATTAGTTCGTCACTCTACAAAATCTAACTTTGTAGTTTTTATTGTAAAACTGGGACCTGTAAAAGTGGTAAGTTATCAGCCATTTTGATATGTATCTCAAATTTGTGTTATGGATTTCAACTTAATAATTATTATAAAAAGCACAATAAATGCGTTTCAAACAGAGGTGACCAAATCTTTCTACTTCTAAATCTGAATTTTTGAATGATTCTTTACAGGAAAATTATATCATTAATTGCGACGGACGCTTATTTTAAAGTATCTTGTAAATTCAAAATCGTCTATATATTGTATAAAAAGATTTTATTCAAAATATGTAAATGGACATTATCAATTGCTTAAATGTTAATCAATAATAAATATCATCTTATTACTCCCATTCAAGCTCACGGGCAATGAAATCAAGTCTCAATTTATATTTTTTTAGGATATAAAGTTGATGGGATTACTTGTCGATATCCACCTGGAAGATTTTCTAAATTACACTTATTTTACTAATATCTAATAATCTGAGTGTCTCAATACAGCATAGACTGAGAGCCTGTAATGTACAAATTAGCGAAAAATCGTGTTTTTCTATATTATTATAGGTATACAAATGTGCAGTTGACCCAAACACGGGAAACTCATGCACGATAATGAATTTACCTGAAGAAAGCATCGTCATTCAATTGATTGTCACCTATATAACAATATAATATGAGTACAGATATTAAGCGAGTACAAGTTAGGCAGATGAGATTTGGTCAGTTGCTTCAAGCCCTCATTTTGCAGATAATTGGAGGCTTATTTAATACGATGTATTTTACATAAATCTAATGTAGTTAAGCTACTCCATTTGCCCTTAGCAAATTCTCTGGCTCCGATCCAACTCAGACGATTATCCCCTAAATTGCACATAATTTGTACTGAGTTCAAGGACCTGCAAATTGTGCCAAGGAGTTATAGTCAGATATGAAATGCCTTCGTTAGTAATTTTGCATTTGTTGAGGCGCAATTTTTCAGTCACTTCATGCCAATCTAAATACTCCTCATCACTGTTTGTCTCAGCTAGGATTTGTATTGCATATGTTAGCTCAATTTTATCTGTTTATTATTTGATGTACTTAGGTTGAATATTACAGGCTATTTTGTGAATTGCTCATATATTTTGGTACGCATGTGCTCTTTTTTTAGCTCTCCGATCATTATATGTCTAAAAATACTAACAGATTAATTAATTCTTTTATCGAAATATTCATAATTCAACAAATAAATACAGAGTGATATTTTTAAAATATAATGATATACAACACGAAGTAGATTAATTGTTAATCAGAACCATCCCACAAATGCTTTATACTGTCCAAATCGGCATAGTCTCTCTAGCATATAGGTTGAGCTAACCATTAACCCGAAGACTACCAACATTTCGATATTTGCTTCATATGGGACATTTTCATACTTGAGATCGAACATTTCGGCCATGTCTGGGAAAACATTGGCTGTCAACACGAAACAGACTAACAAAGGAATAATCAAAAATTTGAATTATCTAAATATTAAGATAAGTACTTTCCGGTTTTAAGCAAACTTTGCATGTGAGGCTCACCACCGTGATTGACGATGAACACAGTAGATTGGGATATTGCTGAAAATAAGAAGATTACTGTGTTGAGGAATGATTTCTTAAATTAAGAGTCAGCTGAAACGTTTTTATCTTCAGTCGGCAGGTAGCTGAGACCAATTTTGTTAAGAGCATAGTAGTTGCAGAATATAAAGATTATGATCTGCCCAAAGAATGAAATGGCAAACCATATGTTAAATATTGTGTGTGGGGCTCGAATGTGTGAAATCTTTTTAACTGGCTTTACATTAGAGAAGAAATACAAATTTATGGAGGCCAATATACCGACTACCATTGTTTGAGCTTGTGAGTACTTCAAACTGATCAAATTCATTTCTGCCAAAGAGTATGCCTGAATTAGTGCACTAATAGCCAAAATCTTATATGTTTGAATTGTTGTCACAAGTGTTGCTATAGACTGTCTCAAAATAATGATAACACACTTAATAGAGTTCGAGTGTTTGGAAGTGAAAGGAGCAGCAAAACATGCATCACTGCCTTTAAGCTCATCCTCTTGCATGAAACCAAACCCGCCTGAGCCAGCTCCATACTTCATTTTGAAATCCATAGCTTCTTTCTGCATCATGCTCAGTTTTTATTTGAATCCAATTCTCAAATCACCTCTGATATCATCAATTCTTTTTTTCATCTTTTTCTCTTCTTCTTTAAATTCGACTTCCTTCTTTTCTGTTTCTGAGATTGCAGTGGTTCCGACAACCGCGACTCCAACATCAGCGGTCCTGAGTCCACCCATGTCATTGGTACCATCTCCTGCGTAAAGGATGCCTTGACCAGTGAGCTCCTTCACTTTCTTAACGATGTTTTATTTGTCTTGTGGAGAAGTTCTTGCAAATATGGTAATGAAGGGATAATACTCCGGCTCAAGTTCTTTGGCGCTTGATGTGCATAACATAGCATCTGGGTCTGTTATTCTGCTCTTCAAGTCTTCAACGCTCTTTATTTCAAATCTCTACTAGCCCTTTGTTAATATTGTTTTTCCTTCTTATTTCTATATAATGTAAGGTTAAGTTCCCATATTCAAGGTTAATCCAACTTTGATGGCAGTTAAAATATTATCACCAGTGATAATTAAAATTTTGAACTTAGCTTGTTGTAAATTCTTAATATTCTTAGCAGTATCTTCCTTTAGTGGTGAGTTACAGATGAAAAATCCAGCAAATTATAAATCTTTCTAAGCCTAAGTGCGTTCATCATCCTTGTTTGCATTTTATTTTACTTACTGAATTGATTTTGAAGCCAAAGCCAGCAGTCGATATCCCTGCTTTGTGTAAAACTTGTAAGCCTATTCGTAATTTTTAGGCACTGATTTTAATAGTTTTTGAATAGATTATGGAGCACCTTTAACGAGAACTTTATATGAGCTTGCTCCTTGTGATGGAATATGCATAACGATAGTAGACATTCTCTTAAGCTCTGATCTGAAAGGGTATACTTTCTTAATAATCACTCTTTACAAATTTTGTCTTGCCTATTTATTTTTGGAAGAATATGACCAATTTCCTTAATCGAAAAACATTAATTAGATAGGATCACCTGATAGCTTTTCATCTACTGTAATCAAACTGTGACAACCTGCTAAGATAACACAATTTTCAGGTTTACAATTTTTCAAAGTTTTCTTAGCCTTGAAATTATCACAATCGTCAACGATTCCTTCAAAAATAAACTTGTCTTCAGTGAGAGTTCCAGTCTTGTCGAAGGCGACAGTTCCAATTTTGCCACCCATTGGGATCTTCTTGGGTTCGCTGATGAAAATCTTCTTCTTCTGAAGTTATAATATTGAATTGTTGACTGTTAATGTCATGATCATCGGAAGCTAAGGAGGAACCACCGTCGTAATAATTAAAATGCATCTTAAAAATAACTTTTATTTGCTTCTTTCAGTGTTGTCGAGTCCTTGATCGAGCACATAAGCAGAGGTAATGAGTGAGCAGATTAAGAGAAATAGCACAATCCAGAGACCATCTTTTTATTAGAGTTTAAGATTTTCAGCATTAGCCACAACTCGTCGAATAAGTTTGCCTTTTGATGTATCGAATCCAGTTGCAAGCACAAGCCCAAGACATCCCTTTACTGGCAAATCCTTCAATATTAAACTTTTGTTTGTTTAATTATTTTAAGTTTCAGTTTCTTCAGCTTATTTCATCTATTTCTTTTATTTGTTTTTTAATGATATAACTGCTTTTATTTCTTCTTCGCTGAGGTTGTCATTCACTTGTAGCATTTCCGTACCACAAAACAGAATATTATGTTTATACAGACCTGTGTTAAATGAATTAGGTAGATCAGCTCTAGTGATTGATTATTTTATCTGTGGGACAGCCTCTCCTGTTAAAATTGATTAGTTCGCTACACATGATCCGCTCAAGAGTAGCACATCGCATGGTACTGTTCTATGAGAATGATTTTAATCTGATTTCTTAGTTTGTGCTTGAGTTAAACCTTTAGGCATAGCACCTCCAAGAGGGATAGCTTTAGCAAGGTACTCAGAATCACTAATACTTTCATGAGGACACTTTTTATGCTGATATCCAGGTTCAACTATGATTAAGTCTCCAGGTTTTAAATCATATGATGATATTGATTTCCATTGATTGTTTCTCCATGTTTTAACTTCATGAGGGGCAAGTGTCATAGACCTGTATCCGACTAAAGTTTTAATTCTCTGCACTGCGATAGTATATGCCGAGAAGATAATCATAGCTAGAATGAATAGACTGTAGCCTCCGTTCTCATCAAGTAGCCAAAGCAGAACTGAAAACAATTGGAAAAATTGGAAAGGGTCAACAATCTGATCTTTAAATATTTATGAAAAAGGTTTAATGGGAATGTCAAGAATGTTATCGTCATATAACTAGGATGTTACTTCCGGATTGCTAAAAGAGCGATCTAGTACTTGCTTAGTCGTGCAATCTGTCAACTGTGGTTTCAGTCGAGTAAATGTGTTAAGTCTTTTGGAGAAGTAGAATTTGCGCTGTTGAAAGTAAAAGAAGAATATTTATTATTTTGTCGATTCGGAGTTGAACACGTACAAATCGCATATGCCATGACTCCACGCATAACCTGGTATCTTTTCCCGCACGTATATATGACTAGCCTTGTTCAAATTTTTGCCCGTATCACATTTGATTTCATTATACTGAATTCGCGCTTGTACTTTCTTGGACCAGTGACCGAAAATATAAGTGAGACCTGAGTATGATTATTAAATGGGTACAGTTGAGGAAGCCAATACCGACAAAAGTTAATCTCATATAAATGTAAGTGTTGCCGGCGTCTTCAAACGTTAGGAAACAGTAGGTTAAGATGGAGTAAGCGATTAGGAATGGTAGAACATCTAGTCGAAATAACAGCATCTTGGGAACAAGCAAGCTGTACTTTATTTGGTATTCGTTCATTGGAGGAGTAAACGTAATTATAATAATATGGCTCAGGTTTGATTATAAATAAATAATGACATAAGTTTTCGAAGTATGTGAAGCTAATTTCTATAACAGTCTACGCGCCACACAAAAGAGTCTCAAAACAGCAAACCCGACTATCCTAGGTATTTTTGTAGTGAATATAGAAATCTCTGCTGCTTCATAATCGCTAAAATAAGCAACCCAAGAAGTAATATGCATACGACTCAGCTGAACAAGATGTAGATCGAGTACAGTTCATCCCGTGACCCTCAGATCAAATCTAAAGTAAAATAAAATTGATGCAGATTGATTTGTTTAAGGAAGAGCTACGGTCTTATAAACGCGATCTTAATAAACTTTAAACTAAAATAAAGTAACAGCATGTCGCTGAGCAGCAAAACAGTGGTCCCCTGTTTGATGCTGAAGAAGTAGAGAAAGGGATTAATCCGTTGATCGAAGCGAAGAGGCAGATGTATTAAAATGAGCAAATATCTAATGATGTGAATATGGGCATTAGAAGGAACAACGAAGTGCTAGTCAAGAATATCAATAGAATGGGCGACATAAGTACGATATTTAATAAGTAGACAATGAGCTGACTATTGCTCACAAACTTTTAAATTCTATCAAGAACAAAATGCGTAAAAATAAATTAATCATGTGGGGCACATTAGGTTTTTTAGCACTAGTACTTGCTCTTGTATTATACTCGTACTTTGGAGGTGCGGGTTCTAGTGCAACTAACAACGCTACTAATAATATTCAACAAAATACAGAACCACCCGCTCAATGATTACCGATGCTGTCTTACACTGATGTCTAATATATATGTCTTAACCTATTATATTGAAAAGATAGAGACAATATTAAAAAGTATATAAGACATCATGAAAAAATAGCATTTGTGTACCACTGGTACCGGTCGTAATTGCTAGTTGTATACGAACTGTACGAATCGTTGAGTATTCCGTCTACGATTACTTGCAGTTCTTCGTCCGTGGCGTTATCGTGGAACCTCTTTTCCATAGCCTACTTGTCGAACTTTTCGAAGCACTTCATTTATCCGTGCGACATCATAATAACTGTGTCCATGATTTCTTTCTTGTATTTGCGTAAAAACTTGAGTCCTAGGAAGAAGAGCAGACGGAAATGAGCGAATATATCCGAATCTTTCCCTTCCATAAGTTCGATGTAGTCCTCTGTCAGCTTGAAGGGTGCTTTTTCAAAGTTCATGTTTCCTGGACTACTCGAAATTATGAAACTAAAGTCAATGTGAATAATGTGACCTTGTGTATCCACTAAAATGTTATTATTGTGTCGATCCTTAATTTGAAACAAGTATTGAATCAGTGAATATCCTGCTAAGCTTTGAATGAAGTTAGTGATTGACTCTTCCCAGTTAACTCCAAATATTTGCTGATAGATCTTCCGCAATGATTTTTACTTTGACTTCTATTTGAGATAGCTAACGGTTCTTGTATTCGGCACAAACTCAATAAATCCACTGTCTCCATTGAATGGGATAACGTCATATGATCGTACCCATATCTTGATATTTTAGAGTTTGGCGATTTCTTCAATTCGTTTAATCAACTGCATTGCCATGTACTCCTGTCTTAAGTCATCCCCACTTTTAATCATGTACGAACGAATTTTATAACTAGGAATTGAACTGTATGGAGATGAATTACGAATTTTCTACTCGCAAATTTACCATAACTCCCCGAAATATGTCGTTGGTAAAATGAGGCTTTTTGGAGTTTCGCATTGAATCTCTGAATTTGCTTAATTGGATGTAGGTAGAATTCCGTTTTTACATTTTAATGCATCTTCAAGACTAATCGTTTCGAAAACGAACTTGAAAGGCACTCGCTATTTGGTTGAAAACGTAAAGCAATATTATGGTAACACTCTTACATTCTAAATAAGAAATAAATTTACGATACAGGAAATATCCTCGATAGGAATAGCAATTCCATTTAAATATCCGTTTTGATCTTTCATGAAAGCAGTCGTGACTTTATCGATATATTGTGCGAGTTTCTCGTTGCGTTTGCATTTTTAGTATTTTTTCAGTTTCTCAGGAATTTTGAACAGCCGGTCGTAAAAATCGTTAAGGACTGACAAATAATTACTATAGTTCTATTTTTATTTTATTTTGTTCTTGAATGCATCCTCATTAAATTATTAATCACATTGGAACTTCATTTTGCCGATCAAAGAAGAATCGAGTTTGTTTCGAAGATTCTATACTAGTTTTTTCTGTTAACCCCAGTACGCAGAGTAAGACCAACGAACCAGAAGATACAAAGGCAATGAGGAGTGAGCTAGTTGCTCACAGAACTTGAAATATTACTACTGGTAATCGAGACTCATGATGAAGCTAAATTATCAATACGAAAGTACATGATGGTTGGAATGTAACGAGCTGATCTAGTCATACAAAATTATTTGATGCGTTCGAGCAGAAGCATAGTTAATTTTGAATTTTTACGGAAGTTGTACAGATAGTTGACAGCCATTTCCAATGTGAGATGTTCAGATTTTATTAATCTTGTTATGGAATCCTGCTTCTTATCCTACTCCGTGGAGGTTGATGTCTGCTCGTTCTTGACTCCCGGAGTACTGCTTTTCTATTATTGACTCGATTTCATTAACTTTATAAACCACTGTCTATGGGAACCTACAATATATAACACAGCTTTATAGGCATACCATTCGATATTTCTATTTATAAAATTAAAATTAATGCGTAAGTGCTTAAAAATATAAAAATAGTCTCTTTTCTAAAACGTGAACTTTATAAATATAAGTTTACGTTTTTAATCAGCTATGACAATTATTAAAGTACTTTGGCAATTTTTTAAATTATATGAGTTTTTATTGTTTTAGTTCACATTATAATATTAAAATAGAGTTTGCATTTAGATGACAGCAATTAAATTGATCAATCTAAATTTAAATGAATGCTTAAGACATTGACTTATTAAATTATTGAATTTACCAATTTAGATTAAGGAAATTGAAAGTTTACGGTGTGCAGGATACAAGAGCAAAAGAATTACCAAAAGTGCCATATTAACCTAACTTTTCATGGGTTCAATAGAATAATTATAGAGTCGGGTTAAGTTATAAATGAAGGAAAGAAAGTGCTCGATATCAAAAATAATAAAGCATATTCAATAATACGATGTCTACATGAATGAGAATCTCGGCAGCGGAGCCTATGGGAAAGTGTTTGCTGGCATGAATAACAGTACTAGTGAGAAACTCGCAATCAAAATGATTGCTCGCGAGAAAGGAAGTACATCGCCTGCTATATAGACATTGTGACGATTAGAGAGAATGAGCTCATGTGTAATTTAAAACGAGAAGCAACAATCCTAAGCAAAATAAATTCTAAAAGTGTTGTGGGTTTTCGAGATCTAATCGCTAGCAAAAGATTTTATTACATCATACAGTAGCTTTGCGATTGCTCACTTGAGAGTCTGCTTTATAAGCATGACAAAAAGTATAGCTAAGCGGAAGCAACATAACTTATGACTCAATTTTTGAATGGGTACTATGCTCTCATCAGTCTGAATTTAGTCCATTGCGATCTCAAGCCTGACAATCTGCTAATCAAAAATGGGTAATTGAAGATAGCTGATTTTGGATTGTCTAGAAGAGTTATTGGAGACGGTTTACTTAATAGAAATTGTGGGACATGCAGATATCAGTCTCCCTAAGTTTACAAAGGTTTGCCCTACACGTCAAAGTGCGATGTATACTCGTTCGGTTGCATTTTTTACGAGGTATTCATTCATTAATCACAGATCCTGTATAGACGCAAAATATTTAGTGTACCTGAAGATAAAATATACGAACGCATGCGGCAAATTGAAGAAGAAATGTAATTTCCGACTTATCCTGAAGTTTCATTGTAAACTCAAGATTTTATTCGATCATGCTTAAGAATGCATGAAATTGATAGGCTAAGCTGGTTAGAAATTTACAATCATCCAATGTTTTAAGGGAAAGTACCTAATCTTCGCAAACTTGATTTAGTGACGAAAAGTATACTTTCAGTCATCAGAAAATAAATGGACAACAAAAATGCAAACAATAAAAAGTTCCTTTAAAGAATAGGACTCTCTAAAGGAAAATAAATAGGGTAAAATTACAATTATTTAGTTAATAATAGTACCTTCATCTACTTTTTACTCTGCCCTCGATCAGCAGGTAGGTGACTAAATAGGAGATAAAATATTCTTTCAACTATTTTGATCGTGACAAAAATGGTAAAATTTCTTACTAGTAATTTATCAGTACTTTGTAAAAGCATGGAATATAATTAGCTCTTCAAAGTCAATTATAATTTTCAATAATTAAGAAAGTTTTGGTTGATGGCGCATCAACAGATGATATGACTTAAACATTCACAGCGGAGGAATTGATGAATGTACATAAAAATCAAAAGGCTCATCACAAATTTATGGACTAAGTAATTAAAAAATTCTATAAAAAAGGAGAAATCTAAGGAAAATTTAGATAATAGAAACAAGATTAGAAAGGACTTGATTTACAAGCATTCATACACCTTATTCGTCATAGACTGGAGTTAGACTTAACTGAAGAAGAGTGCAAGGCAGTGTTTTAAAAGTTTGATGACAACAAAGACAATGTAATAAATTTAGAAGAATTTAAATTACATGTCAGTAACTACCTAAGATCTGAGCCTTGTCATCGTAGTTATTCATTATTACCAACTGAATTAGAACTTTGAT
>APMI01049866.1_pt1 | contig 10719 bp, 6 predicted proteins | sample 667938 | NCBI WGS metagenome assembly APMI01 (sample SAMN01084076, study PRJNA167559) | wastewater metagenome | biome: Wastewater | place: Denmark: Ejby Moelle, Odense | collected 2011-11-28
ATGCTACGGTCAACGGGCGGCATCGCGCATTTTCCTGAGAATTTCCTTCATGGCATCGAACTGGAATTGTCGCGCAAGTTCGCGCAGCACGCGGACGAATTCGCCATGACTGGCATCGATACGCTCGATCTCGGCCAGCTTGTTGAGAATGCCGCGCAGATAACCCAGTGTGATCAGCTCGTCGAGCGTAGCCAGATCGCTGGCGCCAGGCGGTTGGAGGGCTGGCGGTTCGGCGGGTGGTTCCGCTGGCAGCGTGGCGGTAGCCTCGGAGGTGACCCAGTCGAGCCCCAGTTTTTTGCCTAGCCAGTCGAGCAGGGCGTTGACCTTGAGTGGTTTGACGATGAAATCCTCGGGCGCGATGCCGACATCGTTGTCCAGGCCCCGGTCGTAGGCGTTGGCCGAGAGGATCGCAATAGGCGCCTCGGTCAGCTGCTGCTGACGCAGGCGGCGGATGGTTTCCCAGCCGTCGATACCGGGCATGCCCAGATCCATGAAGATCAGGTGCGGGGCAAAGTGCGGCACCGACGCAAGGCATTCGTAACCGCTGGCGGCCTGCTCGACGATGAAGCCAAGCGGTTCAAGGACGTTCTGCAGCAGGTCGCGATCGATCTTTTCGTTATCGACGACCAGGATGCGCCGCCGGACGCCGACATAGCCGATGCGGTTGAGTTTAGGCAATTCCCGGGCCGCCTGAAGAGAATGCACCGACGGTAGAAAGAGCCGGATACGGAACAGCGTGCCTTCGCCGGGTGTGCTGGACACCTGCATTTCGCCCCCCATCAGGTCGGTCAGCATACGGGCGATAGTCAGGCCGACGCCGCTACCGCCGGCCTGCACGGTACTGCCACGGGTGAAGGGTTCGAAGATGCGCTCCATGTCGGCCGCCGGGATGCCGGGGCCGCTGTCGCGGATGTCGAAGCTGGCCATGTCATGCCGACATTCGACGCTGAAAGTGACACCGCCGCGCACGGTAAATTTGACGGCATTGCCGATGACGTTGATCAGAATCTGGCGCAGGCGCTTTTCGTCGGCGCGGACAACGGGCGGCACCTCGCCCACAGGCTGGTATTTGAAGGAGAGCCCCTTGTTGCGTGCTTGCAGCTCAAACATGCCGACAATTTGCTGCAGCAACTCCGGCAGGTCCATTGCCTTGATATCCAGCGTCAGCTTGCCGCCTTCGATGCGGGCAATGTCGAGCGTGCCTTCGATCACCGAGAGCAGGTGATCGCCCGACTTGCGGATGACACTGACCGCCTGCTTGCGATTGGGCGGGATATCTTCGTCGGCGGCAAGAATCTGGGCATAGCCGAGAATGCTGTTGAGTGGCGTGCGCAGTTCGTGGCTGATCGCCGTGATGTAGCGGCTCTTGGCCTGATTGGCTTGTTCGGCGACGACCTTGGCCTGCTGCAGGGCGGCATCGGTGCGCTGGTGCGATTCGATTTCCTGCATCAGCAGCTGGGTCTGGCGGTTCGATTCTTCCTGCGCGACGCGCCGACTTTCCTGGGTCAGCACCATCCACCAGGCGATGACGCCTGAGAGCATGAGCAGGGCGGCAAAGGTCTTGATGAAACTGTCCTGCAAGCGGGCGATCACGGTGGGTTCTGCGGCGCTGAGGGCGAGCAGTTCATGCGTGTAAAGCACGCCGAGAATCAAGGCCAGTACCGGCACGATGCCGGTCATCAGCAGCAGATAGTGGCCGAGGCCGGTGTCAAGGTAAGGCAGCGCGGCCTTGGGCAGGATACGCCGCAGCACGGCATTCCACTGCGCGCCGAGGTGAGCATCGGGCTTGCAAAGATCATGACAGCGGGCGTCGAGCGAACAGCACAGCGAACAGATCGGACCTTGATAAGCAGGGCAGTAGGCCATGTCTTCGGCCTCGTACGGATGTTCGCAAATCGAGCATTTTTTTCGGTTGACCGTGGGATCACCCGTAGCCTTGTTCGTAGTGGGTTCAGCCGGTCGCGCAAGATAGTAACGACCGCCCGTGGCCCAGGCGATCAGCGGCGAGATGGCGAAAGCGGCGACCAGCGCAACGAATGGTGCGTACGGTTGCAGCGCATTGCCGAACAATCCGGCAAAGGTGCCGATCGACAACGCCGAGGCGATGGCCATGGCGCCGACCCCGACCGGGTTGATGTCGTACAGGTGGCTGCGCTTGAACTCGATGCCTGCCGGCGAGAGGCCAAGCGGCTTGTTGATGACCAGATCGGCGACGACGGCGGCCATCCACGAAATGGCGATGTTCGAATACAGGCCAAGCACCTGACCGAGCGCCTGAAAGACGTCGAGCTCCATCAGCAGCAGGGCGATCAGGGTGTTGAATATCACCCAGACGACGCGGCCGGGATGGCTGTGGGTGAGGCGCGAAAAGAAATTCGACCAGGCCAGCGAACCGGCGTAGGCGTTGGTGACGTTGATCTTGAGTTGGGAGATGACGACAAACAAAGCCGTGGCGCCTATCGCCAGCGTCGTGTTGTCGAAGACATGCGAAAAGCCGATCAAGTACATCTGGTTGGGGTCGACCGCCTTGGCAGCTGGGATGCCATTGCGCAGGACCAGCCAGGCGAGCAGGGCGCCGCCCAGCATTTTAAGGATGCCGGGTACGATCCAGCCCGGCCCGCCGACAATGACGGCGAACCACCAGCGCCGGGCAGTGGCCGGCGTTTTCTCCGGCATGAAGCGCAGGTAGTCGGCTTGCTCCGCCATCTGGGTCACCAGCGCGATGCCGACGGTCAGCGCGGCGCCGAACAGATGCGGATTGAAAGTGGCGTCGCCGCCCATTTCACCACCGTACTGCCACAGCCCGGCCAGTGCCTGCGGGTCTTCGATGAACAGGAAGGCGTAGGGCAGCACGAGCAGAAAGATCCACAGCGGTTGCGTCCATGCCTGCAGCTTGCTGATGGCTGTCACGCCGTGCGTCACCAGAGGGATGACCACCAGCGCGCAGATGAGGTAGCCCCAGGCCGGCGGAATCTTGAAGGCCAGCTCCAGCGCGTAGGCCATGATGGCCGCTTCGAGGGCAAAGAAGATGAAGGTGAAACTCGCATAGATCAGCGAAGTGATGGTCGAGCCGATGTAGCCGAAGCCGGCGCCGCGCGTCAGCAGGTCCATGTCCAGGCCGTGACGGGCGGCCATGACGCTGATCGGCAGGCCGAGCAGGAAAATGATCAGGCCAGTCGCAAGAATTGCCCAGAACGCGTTCAGGAAGCCGGCTTCGACCATCATGGTGGCGCCCACGGCCTCCAGCACAAGAAAGGAGGCGGCGCCAAAAGCGGTGTTGGCGACGCGCATTTCCGACCACTTGCGGAAGCTTCGCGGCGTAAAACGCAGTGCGTAGTCCTCCAGCGTCTCGTTGGCGACCCAGGTGTTGTAGTCACGGCGAATCTTGATGACCTGTTGTGTCGCGGAGGCGGTGGGGGCGGCGTTCATGGGGAAATTAAAACATGATTCCCGCAGGACGGGCCGGTCCGGATGTTGCAGGGCAAATGATGTCGCCGTAAATATTCGTCGGATCGGGTAGTCAGTAGCGCCGGGATTCCGCATACTGCCCGCCAACCGACATGAGGAGACTGCCTTGGACGACCAACTTCCACCCATTGAAATCGATACCGCCGCGAATCCTGAATTTACCGTGATCTGGCTGCACGGCCTGGGTGCCGACGGCTCGGATTTCGTCCCCATCGTGCCTGAACTCGGCCTGCCCGCAGCGCCTGCTGTGCGCTTCATCTTTCCGCATGCGCCGCACATGCCGGTTACCTGCAATGGTGGCTACGTCATGCGCGCGTGGTACGACATCATTTCGCTGGAAAGCAATGCCCGTCGTATCGACGAGGCAGGCATCATTGCCTCGCGGGAAACCATTCGCGGTTTGATCGAATTTGAAAAAAGCCGCGGAATTCCGGTTGACCGTATCTTTATCGCCGGATTCTCGCAGGGTGGAGCGGTGGCCTACACGACGGCGCTGACCCATCCGGAAAAGCTGGCCGGCGTCATTGCCTTGTCCACCTACATTCCCAGCCCCGCGCTGCTGACGGAAGAAAGTGCCGCCGCCAATCGTTCCACGCCGATATTTGCCGCGCATGGCACGGGCGATGATGTGGTGTCACCCGCGCTCGGGTTGGCGGCCAGAAAATTGCTGACCGATCGTGGCTATGCCATCGAATGGCATGAGTATCCGATGCCGCATTCGGTCTGCCTGGAAGAGGTCAAGGCGATTGGTGGCTGGCTGGTGAAGCGTATGCGGTCTATCGTTGATCAGACGGGCTAGCGCGTTACCTATTTGCCCTTGCTCCGCCCGGTTTTTTCGGTGTCCGAAATCGAGTGCTCTTCTTCGTCTGCCGCGTGCAGCAGCCAGACCAGGTCGCTGCCCTGCACCGGCATCGGAATCATCTGATTCCAGCTCCAGCGAAACACCGGGCCGTAGGGGATATAGCGAGCCAGTACATCACCTTGCTCGGTGACCCCAAAAAACGGCAAGGGAGAGACAATGGCGTTCTTGAGTTGTGCGTTGTTCATGATCTGCTTCCTTCGGTTGTCCAAGGACAATAGTCAGTCTGCGCGCAGTTGCACGCGTGATCAAGCGTCTCGCGATGGTGGATTCAGGTCATCGGTTGAATCAGTCGAGGAAATCGTGGTCGGTTCACCATTACACTACCGGGCTGTCGTGTCATGTTGAATTCGTCTTGCGGCGGTAACACAGGAATACCATCATTGAAGTTCAGCCTAATCATCGGGAAGTTTTCCCCAGCGGTGCCTGCATGAAACCAGTCAATTTCCCCGGTACGCCCTTTTTGGCGGGCCACGATATCGAGCAAAAGCGCCAGCAGATTCTCGATTATTTTCACGCCACCTTTGATCGCTACGAACAGCTTTTCGAGACGCTGAGCTGTGATGACGCGTATTTCGTCAAACCGATTTCGCTGCGCCATCCGCTCATTTTCTATTTCGGTCACACCGCCACCTTCTTCATCAACAAGCTATTGCTGGCCGGGCTGATCGAGGCGCGCATCAACCCCGGTTTCGAGTCGATGTTCGCCATCGGTGTGGATGAAATGAGCTGGGACGATCTCAATGACGTGCGCTACAGTTGGCCGAGCGTTGCCGAAGTACGTGCCTATCGCCAACAGGTACGTGCTGCGGTCGACCGGATAATTCGGTCAAAATCGATAACTTTGCCCATTGGTTGGGACGACCCATTCTGGATCGTCCTGATGGGTATCGAGCATGAGCGCATCCATCTCGAAACCTCGTCGGTGCTGATTCGCCAGCACCAACTAAAATATGTTCAGCCCCACCCGGCGTGGGCGCCGTGTACCGATAGCGGTGCCGCGCCGCAGAACACGCTGGTCGATATCCCCGCTGCTGAGTTCCGCCTCGGACGTGAGCGCAGCGAGCCGATCATTTATGGCTGGGACAACGAGTTTGGTCGCCATGAAGCATCGACGGCTGCCTTCAAGGCGAGTCGCTATCTCGTGTCAAATCAGGAGTTCCTGACCTTCGTCGAGGCAGGCGGCTATGCCGACGATGCATTATGGTTGGAAGAGGGCGCTGCCTGGAAGAAATTTGCCAAGGCCGAGCACCCGACGTTCTGGGTCAAGTCCGGCGCACAATGGCGCCTGCGCCTGATGCTCGAAGAGGTTGCGATGCCTTGGGACTGGCCGGTGGAAACCAACTACCACGAGGCCAAGGCATTTTGCCAATGGAAGGCGCGCGTCAGCGGCCAGGCCGTGCGCTTGCCGACTGAGGATGAATGGCAGGCACTGCGTCAGTTCGCTGGCGTGGATGATCTCCCCGGCGATTCCGCCAATATCGAACTGCGCCACTTTGCCTCCAGTTGCCCGGTCAACCGGTTTGCCAATGGCCCGCTGTTCGATGTCGTCGGCAATGTCTGGCAATGGCTGGAAACACCGATCTACCCCTTCGCCGGCTTCGAAGTGCATCCGATCTACGACGACTTCACCACCCCCACTTTTGACGAGCGCCACAACCTGATGAAGGGCGGCTCATGGATTTCCTGCGGCAACGAAGCAGCACCGATCTCGCGCTATGCCTTCCGCCGACATTTCTTCCAACATACCGGCTTCCGCTACGTGGTGGCCGACGCAGCTGCCACCCAGCCCGGCTCTCACTACGAAACCGACCGTCTGATCTCGGAATACATCGAATTCCACTACGGCGCCGAATACTATGGTGTCGCCAACTTCCCGCGCACGCTGGCGCAACTGGCCATTGCCGCCATGGGCGACAAGCCGGCAGGCAAGGCACTCGACCTCGGCTGCGCCACGGGCCGCGCCACCTTTGAACTGGCTCGCCATTTCGATCAAGTCACCGGACTTGATTTCTCTGCCCGCTTCATCGGCGTCGGCACCCAGTTGGCCGAACAGGGCCACCTGCGCTACACGCTGACGGAAGAGGGCGAACTGGTCAGCTACAAGGAATGCTCGCTGGCCGAACTTGGCCTCAGCGAAGTCGCCTCGAAAGTCGAATTCTTCCAGGGCGACGCCTGCAACCTGAAGCCGGTATTCTCAGGCTACGATCTGGTGCTCGCCGCCAACCTGATCGACCGCCTGTACAGCCCGGCGCTCTTCCTCGAAACCATCCACGAACGGATCAACCAGGGCGGCCTGCTGATGCTGACCTCGCCCTACACTTGGCTGCCAGAACACACCAAGCGCGAAGAGTGGATCGGTGGTTTCAAGAAGGATGGCGAAAACTTCACCACCTTCGACGGTTTGCAAGCCATGCTGGGCAAGCACTTCCGCCTGGTTCGCGGCCCCGAGTCGGTGCCGTTCGTCATCCGCGAAACAAAGCGGAAATTCCAGCATACGCTGTCGGAAGTGACGATCTGGGAACGGATTTGATACCGTAGTTCAGCGATCAGGCCGGTATTCGGAATCTGTGATTGAAGCCATCCCGAAGCGAATAAGGTGTTTTTGCTTCGGGTAGGGGGCTGTTTCGTGCCCATCCAGTTTGATGACAAAGGGCGTATATCCGGCGGCTATTCTCCCCAGATAAAGAAAAAGGTGCGCCAGGCATAGGCGGGACAACTTAGTTCTTGAAGACCTCGAACCGGTTCTTCCCCAGTCGTTTTGCGGCCAGCAACGCTTGGTCGGCACGTGACAGATGTTCATTGGCCTCCGGCGTTTCAGTTGTAAAGTCCACAGTAGAGATACCAATGCTGATGGAAAACTCAATGATTTTTTCATCCAGCAAGAACGGATATTCAACGGATCGTAGTAATCGCTGGGCAATTTCGGATGCTTTTTCGGCGTTTGCATCAGGGAGTACCGCAATGAACTCATCGCCACCGTAACGCCCTAGACTGTCGTAAGTTCGAGTTGCCCCGAGCATACGTTTTGCAATTTCGATCAGGACTGCATCGCCTGCCGGATGACCATACTCATCGTTGATCTGTTTGAAAGAATCAACGTCAATCATCATGATGGAAAGGGATGACCGGTTTCGAAACGCGCGAAGGCTCTCCCGCTCAAGCATCATCATTGCCGCCGCCCGATTCCAGATATTTAGCATCGGATCCAGCATGCTGTTCCGCCGGGCATCGTCGAGTTCAGCGAGCAAAGTCTTTTGCGTCTGGCTCAACTCACGACTGACAAAAATGCTTTCAACCCAATAGCCAAGGTCGTCCAGCGAGCGGTGGTCATCAACGCTAAATGTGCGCGGATGGTGATCGATGATGCACAGGGTTCCGACGGCATAACCTTCTGAATTGTACAAAGGGCGTCCCGCATAAAAAATTACGCGAGGATCCCCGGTTACCAACGGGTTGTCGGAAAAGCGGGGGTCAGAAGTCGCATCTTCGATGACAAACAGATGGCCAAATACAATGGCGTGACCGCAAAAGGAAACTTCCCGAGCGGTCTCGCGAACCGGTAATCCGATGCAAGACTTGAACCATTGTCGGTGAGTGTCAATCAGCGAAACCAAGGCAATCGGAACGGAAAAAATACGTTTTGCCGCACGAGTCACTCGATCAAATGCCTCCTCGTCGGGTGATGAGAGCAGTAGCATTCGTCGTAACGACGCAATTCGTTCGGGTTCGTTGTCTGGAATTGGCGCAGGAAGCATGGGTGACTTTCGTAAGACTACTGCCAGGAATCGTTGCTTTCGGAGATTCTGCCGCAAAATCTAATTTTTTCTGATTGAGACTATTGTGAAGCATCAATCAGTAACCACAAGGGACTGCTTTCCGCAGACATCCCATAGTTCACCAACCGTTCTGATGACTTGGCTTTTTCATGCTTGAATGACTCTGCTGGCCGAACGGAGTTCGATTCATTTCCTCATATGAGTTCGGATGCGCAAAAAGAGATGGCGGGCATTGCCCGCCATCTTTTCTGGATACTTCAACGCCAGCGGCGAATGTCAGTGCCGGCTCTGGATTTCCTCGATGTAACCGAGCATGCCGGTGTGGATGTTGCCGGCGTTTCCTTCGTCGGTGTCGATGTGCATGGCCAGTCGGAAGGCAGGATTCACCCGGACGACCACATCACCGAAGATCAACTGGCGTTCGCCTTCGATGCGAACCCGGACGATGTAGTTGTCGCGAACATGGAAACGCATGGCATCTTCTGGTGTCATGTGGATGTGGCGCTGGGCGCACACCACGCCGCGTTCGATGACCGAGCTGCCATAGGGGCCTTCGAGGGTGATGCCGGGTGTGCCGGCAAGGTCTCCGGACTGGCGGATCGGCGGCTGGATGCCGAGCTTGAATTGCTCGGTCATGGCTATCTCGACCTGAGTCTCCTTGCGCGTCGGGCCGAGGACCCGAACTTTGGCGATGCGACCCTTGGGGCCGACCAGATGAACCTGCTCCTCACAGGCGAACTGGCCGGGCTGGGACAGTTCGTGCATTGGCGTCAGCTGGTGGCCGGGGCCGAACAATTTTTCGACATCAGCTTGCGCGAGATGGACATGATGGGCGGAGATTTCGACCGGGATTGGTGCGTCTTCAGCCTTGGCGGCCAGCAATAATTGGTTGCGCTCGATGGAACGCAGTGTTTCCCAGGCGACCAGACGTTCGTCATCGTTGGCAACGACGAGGATGGTGACCGGTGAGTCATCGGTGGATATGACGGCATGCGAATTGATCTGGCCGAGATTGCGGTTCTTCTCTTCGTCCAGCTTGATGCCCATGAATTCGAGGCCCTGGCAGGCCAGGCTGCGCACGGCGGCGCTGGTTTCACCAACATCGCCGGTAAAGGCCAGGACATCGATGCCGCCCATGGCTGCCACATAGGCGCCAATATTCTTGCGCACCTGGTAACAGAAGGCCTTGTGGGCAAGCAGGGCACGGTGATGGCCTTCGCCGGCAGCGACCTCGATTTCGTGAATGTCGCTGGAAATGCCGGAAATACCCTTCAGGCCGCTTTCGCTGTTGATCAGCGTGGATAGCTGCTCTGGCGACATGTGGTGCTTTTCCATCAGATGGATCATCACCGCCGGATCAACGCTGCCGGAACGGCTGGGCATGATCAGGCCATCACTGGGGGTCATGCCCATTGTCGTGTCGATTGAACGACCATGGTCGATGGCACACAGCGAAGCGCCGATGCCGAGGTGGCAGGAAACGATTTCCAGCTCGCCAAGCGGGCGCTTGAGGACTTCGGCCGACTTCAGTGACACATAGCGGTGCGAGGTACCGTGGAACCCGTAGCGGCGAATGCCGTGCTGCTTGTAGAGCTCGTAGGGCAGGCCGTAGAGGTACGCGTAGGGCGCCAGTGTCTGGTGGAAGGCGGTATCGAAAACTGCAACTTGCGAAATGTTCGGGAAGTACTTCATGGCGACGCGGATGCCGGCGACGTTGACCGGGTTGTGCAACGGCGCGAAAACGGACAGTTCCTCGATGTCGGCGATCACGGAGGAGGTGATGACGACCGAGCTGGAGAACTTGTTGCCGCCATGCACGACCCGGTGGCCGATGGCTGTTACATCTTCCGGATGGAAGGTGAAGGCTTCGCCAAGCAAGGCGGTGACTTCCTGCATGACCGTGAACAGGTCGGACAGCTTGAATGGCGCATGGTCGATGCTCTTCTGATGCGGCCCGACACTGACGGTGATCCGGGTGACCTGCTGGTCGGCGTGGTCGATGATGCCATGCACGTCAGCGCCACTTTCCTCGGTGTCATAGATGCCGAAATGGATCTGGCTGATGCCGACATTGAGGACGATGACCTTGCCTGGCTCATTGGTCGTCAGCGAAAGCGCATAGGGGTCATTCGAATGGGCGATGGCATTGGCCTGGGCGGTGACCAGATCGAGCGACATGGCGCGGGTGCGATCTGCAAGCAGGCGCGAAAGGTAGCCAACAGCCTTCGGATTGGTCAGGATATGGGTGTTGAAGACCTCCTGCGGGACCATCAACACGAAGCAACGGTTGCCGGCGATGACGTCGGCGACGATGCGGTCGCCAGTCAGCAGAGACATGACGCCGAAGACATCGCCGACGCCCAGCTGGGTGATGACGACACGCGAGCCGGTATTGTCGCTCATCGAAATTTCCGCATGGCCGCTGATCACGATGCCGATAAAGCGGCCTTCGTCGCCGGTTTCGAGGATCGCTTCATTACCCTCGTAAGTTGCCAGCCGAGATTTGATGACGATTTCCTCGACCTTGTCGGCCGGGAAATTTTCGAACAGGCGTACCTGTTCCAGAAAGAAGCGCTTCAGATCGATTTCACTCATGCTGTTTCTCCGCCTTGC
>APMI01015929.1_pt1 | contig 10716 bp, 10 predicted proteins | sample 667938 | NCBI WGS metagenome assembly APMI01 (sample SAMN01084076, study PRJNA167559) | wastewater metagenome | biome: Wastewater | place: Denmark: Ejby Moelle, Odense | collected 2011-11-28
GATGGCGTTGACGTCCTCCAGCAAGCCCACACGGCTTTCCAGCGCCTCCAGGCGGGCAGCAATATCCGTCATTTCAACTCTCCCAATTTCGATCTTTGTATGTAACACTAACAATAACAATCGACGGAACCATTGCGAGAGGAAAACATGGCGCTTGCCCAAAAAGACGGTTCGGAATGGTCCGGCCAGGTCGCGTTCGTAACGGATGGTGTCACGGGGATCGGCCTTGGCGTGGCGCAGGCGCTCAGCGATGCCGGCTTGCGGCTGGCGCTCAGCTATCGCAACGAGGCCCACCGCGAACTGACCGCGCGCTGGTTTGCCGATAAAGGGCGGGAACAGCCGCTGTTCGTGCCGCTGGATGTAACCGACCGCGCCGGCTTCGCCGAAGCGGCCGAGGCCGTGGAAAGGCATTTCGGCGCGGTGCACGTGCTGGTGAACAACGCCGGTGTCAGCGTGTTCGGCCCCACCGACGAGGCGAGCTATGCCGACTACGACTGGATCATGGGCGTCAATTTCGGCGGCGTGGTCAACGGACTGGTTAGCTTCCTGCCCAAGCTCAAGGCGGCCGGGGGAGCGCGTCACGTCGTCAACATCGCCTCGATGGCGGCCTTCCTGCCGGGGCCGCAAGCCGGCATCTACACCGCCAGCAAGTTCGCCGTGCGCGGCCTGACCGAATCGCTGCGCTACAACCTAACGCCCCACGGCATCGGCTGTTCGCTGTGCTGCCCCGCGCTGACCCGGACCAACGCATGGGATTCGGCGCTCAAGCGCCCCGACACTTTCGCCGATAGCGGCTTTGCCCCCGTTGCCCGAGCCGAACTGGAGCAGTTCGGGACGGCTTTCGAAGCCGGCATGGACCCGTACGAAGTCGGCCGCAAGGTGTTCGCGGGCGTGGTCGAAGACAGGGCGCTGATCCTCACGCATCCGGAATTCCGCGAGGATTTCGAGGAAATATTCCGGGACAGCGTGAACGCCCTGCCCAACGAGGAAGCGCCGCCCGCCCGGCTCGAAATCGAACGCCTGCGCCGCGCGGCAAACAAGGCGGCAAAGGCCGGCCGGATCATCGGTCTTTCCGATCTCACCTGACGGCCGCCGGTTGCGCAGCGCCGCTGCGCCGCTATCCTTTCGATCGGCGGGGATTTCGCGGAGAGAAGACGATGTGCGATCAGGATACGGAAGCCGACAACGAAAGCTGGCTGGCGTTGAACCGCCGGCAATTTACCGCCCTGGGCGCGGGCGCGGCGGCAATGACGATCGTTCCAGGCTGCATGGCCCAGACGCATGACGGCGCGGGCGGCAGCAAGACGGCCAGCCGCGCGGTGACAATCACTACGCCCGACGGCAAGGCCGACGCCTTCTTCGTCCACCCCGAAGGCGGCAAGCATCCCGCCGTGATCCTGTGGCCCGACATCGCCGGCCTGCGCGATGCCTACAAGACCATGGGCACGCGGCTGGCCGAGGCGGGCTATGCCGTGCTCGTGGTCAACCAGTACTATCGCTCCAGCCCGGCGCCCATTCTCAACAGCCTGTCGGAATGGCGATCGCCCGAAGGACAGCAGAAGCTGGCGCCGATGATCGCGGCGATCACTCCGGCGGGTACCGTGCGCGATGCGGCTGCCTTCGTCGCCTGGCTGGATGGGCAGGCAGAAGTGGATACCAGCCGGAAGATCGGCACCTGCGGCTATTGCATGGGCGGACCGTTCACCGTCCGCACCGCGCTGGCCAATCCCGCGCGAGTGGGCGCGGCAGCTTCGTTCCATGGCGCCAGCCTGGTCAACGATACGCCCGACAGCCCGCACAAGCTGCTTGCGCAGACGCAGGCGGCCTACCTCTTCGCGATCGCGCAGAACGATGACGCCCGCGCGCCCGACGACAAGGTGCGGTTGCGCGAAGCGGCCGACGCGGCGAAGCGGCCCGCCGAGATCGAAGTCTATCCCGCCCAGCATGGCTGGTGCACGATCGACGCGCCGATCTACGACAAGGCGCAGGCCGAGAAGGCCTGGGGTCGCATGCTCGCGCTGTACAAGCAGTATCTCTGAGAGGGTCTGTTAGGCGGAAATGCTGCGCGCCGCCTCGCGCAGCATTTCCGCATTGTCCGCGATCATCTGGCCGGTTGAGCGGGGTTTGCGCCCCGTCAGCCGCTCGACGTGGTCGGAGCGGATTTCCAGGAACCCTTCGCGGATCGCCCGGCCGAACGAGACCATGTCATCGCTGTTCCACGGAATGCCGTTGACGGACTGGTCATCGACGGGCCGGCGCGGAATGCCCATGGCGTCAAAGATTGCGTACTGCGCCTCGTCATCCACCGGCTCATAGGCCAGTCGCTGCCCGGTGGTCTGTGCCATCAGCGCCGTGACGTCGCGAAAACTCTGCAATTCCGGTCCGGTAATGTCATAGGTGCGGCCTTCGTGGCCCTCGCCCGTCAGCACGGCGACCGCGCAATCGATGCAATCGTCCCGCCAGACCATCGCCTCGCGCCCCTCGCCGGCATTGCTGATCCACGTGCCCGCCTGCATCACGCCCGGCCCCGCCATCAGCACCATCGCATCGGCATAGTGCGCATCGCGCAGCATGGTCCAGCCGCAGCTCGAGGCGCGGATGAGTCGTTCGGTCTCGATATGATCGTGCCGCACTTCGGCCGGGTTCGCCGGATCATCGATGCCGATGAAGCTGGTATAGACGATCTGCCGCACCCCGGCCGATGCCGCCGCCGCAATCGCCGCCCGGTGCTGCTCCACGCGCGCGCCCACCCGCGTCCCGCTGATCAGCAGCATCCGGTCCGCCCCGACCACTGCTTCGGCCAGCGTCTCCGGCAGGTCGAAATCGCCATAACGCACCGTGCAGCCTTGCGCCGCGCGGTGCGCCAGCTTTTCCGGCTTGCGCGTGATCAGGATCAGATCGGCCCCGCGCCCTTGCGCGATAAGCCGGTCTGTCACCCCTTGCCCATAGTTGCCGGAAGCGCCGGTGATGACGATCTGCGTCACGCCGCCGCCGCGTCCAGTTGCGCCTGCGGCACCCACCATCCATGCACCTGCGGGCGCAGCCGCGCGGGGATCGCCACTTTCGCCACCGGCCCCGCCGCGAGGTTGCCGGCATCGACCACCCAGGCCTCGTGCACGAAGCTGTTGGCGCCGACCTGCCGGTCCACGATCATGACCAGCCAGCCGTCATGCGCCGGGTCCTTCGCCGGCACGTGTACCGGCTCGTTATAGCCGGCCTGCGGCGGCAGGGGCAGCGCCTGCGAGACGTGCGGCGCGCCCGTGTCCATCCCGTCCAGGCGCACCAGCAGGTTGAAGCTGACGCCTACCGGCCCGGCGAAAAGCGGCGGTCCCTGCAGGTCCGGATTCATCGAGAGCATCCAGCCGTGGCCATAGCGGCGCCCCTGCTTCGCGGCGGGGATCACCGGGAAATCGCCGGGAGGGCCGATGATCGTTTCGGTGACGTCGCCACCCTCCGCCGTGGGATCGACGGTCCAGCGAGTCAACGCGCCCTGGACCTCCTGCGGCGCCATGAAGATGCCCGATGGTTCGCGGATGAAGGCAAAAGCGTTGGTGTTGTTGAGGCACGCATCGAAGTGCAGCAGCCCGCGCTCATCCTCCCACGCGTTCATCATGTGGTAGGAGTGGCACCCCTTCGGCCCCTTGAACCACCGGATTTCCGATACGTCGCCATAGCGCGGCATCACGCCCAGCCAGGAAGCGAGTTCCGGTTCGTGGTGCCAGTGTTCGCCCCCGGCCTGGATGCGCTCGAGATCGGCGGTAGTCGGATAGATCGGGAACAGTGCATAGTTCTCGCTGATCGTGAAATCGTGCATCATCGCGCAGTACGGCGCATCGAACCACTGTTCCGACTTCAGCGTGCCATCAGGGCCGACGATGCAGTAGGCGACTTTCTGCGAGGCGAGGCCATCCGCCTCGTAGCCATAGAAGAACAGCTCGCCGGTACTCGCGTCGATCCGCACGTGCGCGGTCATCGTCTCGGACTTCAGCGCGCCATCGAAGTCATGCGAACCGATGGTTTCGAGCGTAGCGGGATCGACGCGATAGGGGCGCCCATCCTCCTTCGCCATCAGCAGACGGCCGGCGTGCCAGACCGGCGTGGTGTTGGCGACCGTGCGGTCGATCCCGCGCACGTCCTCGTCATCGGTAAAGGGATTGCGGTATTTGCCGAAGCGCGCCCGGCCCAATTCCTTTTCCGCCTTGTGCCGCGCCGTTTCCACGAAGCGGATGGCGAAGTCCGCCGTGCCGTCCGCGTTGAACGACAGGCGGCTGACCATGCCATCGCCCGACAGCGTGTGATCGCTGGCGAACTTGGGCGGATAGGCCGGGTCGGGAACCGCGCGGAAGAAGCTGCCGCGCACTTCGGCCGGCAGCGCCCCCTCCACCGTCAGCCCCTTCAATTCGACCTCCTGGCCAACCGGCTCGTTCAGGCCGGTGAAATACGGAGTCTGCGGGAAAGCACCCATCGATCCTCATCCTAACAATTGTTATTATTTCTCCTTACAGAGTGAAACGGGCGATGCCAACCGATTCCGCAACGGCGCTCGCCACGATTGGCAATGGACGGAACTGCAGCATTCGCGCATTCCGTCCGCGCCAAAACGGAAAGGACCGCCGCCGCGAAAGCGACGACGGTCCTGGAAGCTGCCTTCCCGCTGAGCGGGTAAATCGGCCTCCTCTCCAACCGGTCAGAAGTCCTTCCTGAAACACCCGGCGCTGGCGAACGGCTCGTACAGCGATGTGAAGTGGGGCGTGATCAACAGGGTCCGGACTTCAAACGAAACGGGCTGCGACTCCTGGCTTTGACGCTTGTCGGCAAGCGAGCTCTTCCGGGAAAATAGCCTTCTAAGCGGCGCGGTGCAATCATTGTTGCAAAGGGGGCGCCACAGGGCGCCGCAAATGCACCACCGGCGGACCGGATCACGCCCACCACCAGGCCGTCGCGCGCATTTCGATGCTGACGCGGGGCGGCGCGTCGGGCGGGCAATCGGGCAGGTCGAACGCCACGTGGGGAACGTGATGCGCTCTGCCCTCGTCGGTATCGTTGGTCTTGAACAGGATCGCCTCATCGCGCGTCAGCGCGGGGAAATAGTGCCAGCGATGCGCGGCATTGTGCGCGACGACCAGCCCTTCGAACGACCATTCCGGCTTGCCCTCCTCATCGAACACGGCATCGGCTTCGATCAGGTCATCCCGCGCCAGCGTGCGGGCATCGCACAGGGCCAGCGGCACGTCCTGCGGCGGGGGCGAGATCGCGCGCCATACGTTGTAGTGCGCGCAGCGCACGAACGGCCTGCCCGCCGCACCGCGTTCGCCGAACAGCGCGGCGGTCCTGTCCGAGATGTCGATATGCGCGAAGCGCGCCGGCATGGAATTGTTGAGGCTGCCCGCCCGACCCGACCGTTCGCTGAAGCGCAGCAGGCCAGGGCTGCCGACGTGGACATGATCCGCCCCGGTCACCCCGCGCACCAGCTCCGCGATCTCGTGCATGTGCAGCGAAACGACCTGTTCGCGGTCCGCGAAATCGGAAACGGCACTGGGATGGGCGACGAGTTGGAATCCCTCACGATCGATCGCGGTTCCCTCAGCGCGCGCATCGTGCATCGGCATGGGCACCGGGGCGATATCCACCTCATCCCGCTCATGCGCGTTGGCATAGTAGCGCGGTCGGGCGAAGCGGCGGCCCGAATAGGCGATGAGCGCTTCCATCACGGCATCCTTCTCCTGCGCCCGCCGTTGCCCGCGGGCCAACCGGAGAAAAGACCACAATTGTTAGCATTGCAAACAGAAAGACCCGCTTCACCAACCGGCGAAGCGAGCCTTCCAGGAAACGGTAGGAGAATCAGCCCTGCGCGAGCTGCTGCTCCAGTTCGCCCAGCACGCGGTAGCAATCGAACACCTTGGCCACCGAGCTGTTGGGATCACGGCCTTCGCGGATCGCGCTGACGAATTCGCGGTCCTGCAGTTCGATGCCGTTCATGCTGACGGCAACCTTCGATACGTCGATCGGCTCTTCCTTGCCATTCACCAGATCGTCGTAACGCGCGATATAGGTCGCGGTATCGCCGATATAGCGGAAGAAGGTGCCCAGCGGCCCGTCGTTGTTGAACGATAGCGACAGCGTGCAGATCGCACCGCTTTCGCTCTTGAGCTGGATCGACATGTCCATGGCGATGCCCAGCTCCGGATGGATCGGGCCTTCCACCGCGTTGGCCTTGACGATCTTGCCCGCCTGATAGGCGAACAGGTCCACCGTGTGCGCGGCGTGGTGCCACAGCAGGTGGTCGGTCCACGAACGCGGTTCACCCTTGGCGTTGATGTTCTTGCGGCGGAAGAAATAGGTCTGCACGTCCATCTGCTGAACGTTGAACTCGCCCGCCTTGATCCGGTTGTGCACGAACTGGTGGCTGGGATTGAAGCGGCGGGTGTGGCCGACCATGCAGACCTTGCCGGTTTCCTCCTGCACGCGCAGCACATCCAGCGAATCCGCCCAGCTATCGGCCAGCGGAATTTCCACCTGCACGTGCTTGCCCGCCTTCATGCAGGCGATGGCCTGCGATGCGTGCATCTGGGTGGGCGTGCACAGGATCACGGCGTCCACGTCGTCGCGCGCCAAGGCGTCTTCCAGTTCGGTGGACGAATGCTTCGCGCCATACTTGGCGGCAACGGCGGCAGCCTGTTCGCCGGTGCGGCTGATGATCGAGACGATTTCGACGCCATCGATGTTCTTCAGGCCATCGAGGTGCTTTTCGCCGAACGCGCCGGCGCCTGCGAGGGCGATACGCATGGGGTCAGTTCCTTCAAAAAAGACCGGGCGGCCCGGAAGCCGCCCGGCAGGGTGGATCGTTTCAGTCCGCCGGTTCGAGCACGATGTGCCCGATGGCGGTGTTCGAGCAGGGGATGTGGTAGTGGCGGTTCAGCCGCTTGACCTTCTTGCCCAGCGCGCCGCGCATGATCAGCCACATCACCATTTCGATGCCTTCGCTGCCGGTTTCGCGCAGGTATTCGATGTGCGGGATATGGCGCACATCGTCGTTGTCGGCTTCCAGCAGATCAAGGAACTTGTTGTCCCATTCGCGGTTCAGCAGGCCGGCGCGCGGCCCCTGAAGCTGGTGGCTCATGCCGCCGGTGCCCCAGATCTGCACGTTCAGGTCTTCGGGGAAGCTTTCCACCGCGCGGGCAATCGCCTCGCCCAGCGCCCAGCAGCGGTTGCCCGAAGGCACCGGATAAGTGACGACGTTCACCGCCAGCGGCACCACCTTAACCGGCCACTTTTCCGGCTGGCCGAACATCATCGACAACGGCACGGTCAGCCCGTGGTCCACGTCCATCTCGTTGATGATGGTCATGTCGAAATCGTCGAGGATCAGGCTTTGCGCGATGTGCCAGGCAAGATCGGCGTGGCCTTCCACGTCGGGCACCGGGCGCGGCCCCCAGCCTTCGTCGGCCGACTTGTAGTGCTCACCGCAACCGATCGCGAACGTCGGGATGATGTTCGCGTCAAAGGCGGAAGCGTGGTCGTTATAGACCAGGATCACCACATCGGGCTTCGTTTCCTTTTCCCATTCGCGGGTCCATTCGTATCCCTTGAAGATCGGGCCGAAGTAATCATCCTGCCACTTGCCCTGGTCGACAGCGACACCCAGCAGCGGCACATGGCTGGAGCCAACGCCAGCGGTAATACGGGCCATCTCAGTAGCCTCCCTTGATCGAACGGTTGCCTTCCGGCGAGCGGCCGCCGTTGAGCATCATCTGCTGGTATTCGGGGAACGTCATGTCGGTCATCGTCGACACGGCCTGGGCGAAGCTGAACCCGTCGGTCGAAAACAGCTTGGACAGGAAATAGACGTTTCCGCCCAGATCGAGCAGCCGGTTGTAATCCCGCGCCAGCAGCGCTTCCTTGGCCTCGTCGGAAATGTTCCATTCGTCGAGGTAGGCCTTTTCATCGGCCTTGAAGCGTTCGCGATTGTCGGCCTTCATCAGGCTCATCGCGAACTGGTTGATCCAGTATCCCCGCCGGGCGCGCTTGGCCGTGTAGACCCGCGTGCCGGGGATATCGTCGAACTCGGCCAGGTATTCGTGGATGTTCTGCCGAGCCGTTTCGCCAGCGTCTTTCTGGTTGCTCACAGGCCCCTCTCCTTCAGTTTGGCGTCGAGACGCGGGAACACGCGGCGGGCGTTGCCTTCGAAGATCGCGTGGCGTTCCGTGTCCGAGATAGCGAGCGCATCGACATAGCGCTTGGTGTCGTCGAAATAGAAACCGGTGGTCGGATCGATCCCGCGCACCGCGCCGACCATTTCCGATCCGAACAGGATGTTCTTGTTCTCGATCACGTCGGCCAGCAGATCGATGCCCGGCTGGTGATAGACGCAGGTATCGAAGAACACGTTGTTCATCAGGTGCGTGTCGAGGCCGGGCTTCTTCAGCATGTCCGCCAGCCCGCGATACCGGCCCCAGTGATAGGGCACCGCGCCGCCGCCGTGCGGGATGATGAAGCGCAGGGTCGGGAACCGGCCAAACAGGTCACCTTCCAGCAACTGCATGAAGGCGATCGTGTCGGCCGCGATGTAATAGCCGCCGGTGGCGTGCATCGCCGGGTTGCACGAACCCGAAACGTGGATCATCGCCGGCACGTCCAGTTCCACCATCTTCTCGTAGAACGGGAACCAGTATTCGTCCGTCAGCGGCGGATGCTTGAAGTGCCCGCCGCCCGGATCGGGATTGAGGTTGCAGCCGATGAAGCCCAGCTCGTTGACGCAGCGCTCCAGCTCCGCAATCGAGCTGGTCATGTCCGCTTCGGGCGACTGCGGCAGCATGCACACGCCCGCGAAGGTTTCGGGATAGAGGCGCACCACGCGCGCGATCAGATCGTTGCAGACCTGCGCCCACTTCACCGCAACCGACTGGTCGCCCACATGCGGCGCCATCGCCGAAGCGCGGGGGCTGAAGATCGTCATGTCCGCGCCGCGTTCCTTGAGCAGGCGCAGCTGGTTGCCCTCGATCGTCTCGCGGATCTCGTCGTCCGAGATTTCGGGATAGGGCGGGCACTCGGTCCCGGCCTTGAACGCGGCCTTCTGCTTCTCGCGCCATTCGTCGTGCGCCTTGGGCAGCACGGTGTAGTGGCCGTGGCAGTCGATGATCATGGTCATGCGACTTCAGTCCTCTCCGGTTTGAATGCGATCGTCTTGCCCGCCTGTTCACGCTGGCGACGGACAGTGCCGCTGGTCATCACCGGTTCGATACCCAGCGATTCCAGCGTCTTGCAGCTTTCCTCCATCTCGGCGGCGCGGCGAATGCCGTGCGTGGTCATGCGCTCGACGTTGTAGGCGGCGCGGACCGTCCAGCTTTCCCGCTTCTCGCTGGCGTCGAGCGAGGCCAGCACCTCGTCGACCACGCCGGCGGCGCTCGCCGCCAGCATCATCTCGGCCGTCAGTGCCTCGATACCCTTGACCATGATCGACCGGATCATCTTGATCGCGCTCGCCCGGCCGATCTCGGCCCCCACGATGCGGACGTTGGCGAACCCGGCCTCGCGCAGCAGCGCTTCGGCATCGGCCGCGGCGTGGCCCGCCAGCAGCAGCGGCACGTTCATGCGCGCGGGATGGACCGGTGCCAGCACCGCCACGTCGACATAGCGCCCGCCCGCCGCCTCGATCGCCTTCGCGGCGGCACGCTTGGTATCGGGCGCCACCGAATTCATGTCGCACCAGATCGCCCCCGCCTTCAGCAGACCGGCATAGTCGCGCGCCGCCGGCAGGGCGGAATCCGCCGTCACCAGCGACAGCGCAAAGTCCGCACTGGTCAGCGCGCATTCGGCGGTGGCGCAGGCGACGACGCCGGCTTCCTCCATCACCGCGCGCCGCGCGGGATTGATGTCATAGGCCAGCGCGCCCGCTTCCCAGCCGGCGGCCTTGGCGAAAGTGGACCCGGCTTCGCCGAACCCGATCAGGGCAAGTGTGGCATCCATCGATCGCCCTCCTGCGCGGAGAGGCCCGCGCCGGGAAATGCAAAGATGGGCGCGGGCATAAATTTATGCGAAACCCGCTTGCGCCACCTCATGCAGCAGCGTGACGAACGCGGCCTGTGGCGCGGTGGGCCGCCAACCCTGCCGCGTGGTGATCCCGATCGTGCGCGTGACCGGAACCGGCGGCGGCCGCATCGCCAGCACGCCGGCATCCAGTTCCACCGCCAGTTGCGCGGGCGACAGCAGCGTCAGCGCATCGCTTCCCCGCAGCAGCTGGCGCACCGTCAGCACCGATCCGCATTCGATGCCCACATGCGGCGGCTCCGCCCCCACCGCGCGCATCATCGCTTCCCAATAGTGCCGCAACGGCGTGTCGCGCCCCGACAATATCCACGGATAGGCGGTCATCGCCGCGCCTTCGACAGCGGGCAGCGCCAGCAGCGGATGGCCCGCGCGCATCACCAGCGCGGGGCGATCCTCGAACACCGCTTCCTGTTCCAGATCGTCGAGCAGGGCCGCCTCGCGCAGCGCGCCCAGCATCAGGTCGATCTCGCCATCGCGCAGCGGGCCGGCCAGCTCGGCATGGCTGCCTTCCATCACCGCGACATCCACCCCCGGCCAGTCGCGCACGAAGCGCAGCACCGTTTCCGGCAGCCAGCGCGCGCGCGAAAGCGGCATTGCCCCCACCACGATGCGCCCGGCGGCCTTGCCCTGCCAGGCCGCCACTTCGGCAAGGCCGGGGCGCAGTTCCGC
>APMI01028732.1_pt1 | contig 10708 bp, 9 predicted proteins | sample 667938 | NCBI WGS metagenome assembly APMI01 (sample SAMN01084076, study PRJNA167559) | wastewater metagenome | biome: Wastewater | place: Denmark: Ejby Moelle, Odense | collected 2011-11-28
CGCGCTGCGACCAGCCGCGCCGCGCGACAGCGCGCGACTGCTGGTGGTGCGCCCGGGGGGGGCGCTGGCGGATCGGAGCGTCGCCGATCTGCCGGGGCTGCTGTCGCCGGGCGACGCGCTGGTGTTCAACGACACGAAGGTGATCCCGGCGCAGCTTGAAGGCGTGCGCCTGCGCGGCGAAACGCAGTCGCGTGTCGACGCAACGCTGCATATGCGCGTCGGCCAGGACAGCTGGCTGGCATTCCTGCGGCCGGCCAAGCGGGTGCGGGCGGGCGACCGGATCGCCTTTGGCCACACCGGCAATCTGTGCCTGATGGGCACGCTCAACGCCACCGTCGAGGAGAAGGGCGAGGCCGGCGAGGTGCTGCTGCGCTTCGATTTCGGCGGCGCGACGCTGGACGAGGCGCTGCACCAGGTCGGGCATGTTCCGCTGCCGCCCTATATCGCGTCGAAGCGGCCGGAGGACGAGCAGGACCGGCGCGACTACCAGACGATCTATGCCGACGAGGAGGGCGCGGTGGCGGCGCCGACGGCCGGCCTGCACTTTACCCCTGACTTGTTCGAGGCGCTGGACGCGGCGGGCATCGAGCGGCACTTCGTGACGCTGCACGTCGGCGCGGGTACGTTCCTGCCGGTGAAGGCCGACGACACGGCCGACCACAAGATGCACGCCGAGACCGGCCGGGTTTCCTATCTGACTGCGAGTTCGCTGAACAAAGTGAAGGCGCGGGGCGGGCGCATCGTCGCCGTCGGCACCACTTCGCTCAGGCTGCTGGAAAGTGCTGCGCGCGACGACGGAACGATCGGCGAATGGTCCGGCGCCACCGACATCTTCATCACGCCGGGCTATCGCTTCAAGACCGTCGATGCGCTGATGACCAATTTCCACCTGCCGCGCTCGACGCTGTTCATGCTGGTGTCGGCGTTTGCCGGCACCGGCGCGATGCACGGCGCCTATGCGCATGCGATCTCGCATGGCTACCGCTTCTATTCCTACGGCGATGCGAGCCTGCTGTTTCGGGCGGAGCCCTGATGAGCGACATTTTCGGTTTCGATGTCAGCGCCACCGACGGCGCGGCCAGACGCGGCGTGATCTCGATGCCGCGCGGCGCGATCCAGACGCCGGCGTTCATGCCGGTGGGCACCGGAGGCACGGTCAAGGCGCTCTACATGGACCAGGTGCGCGGCGCCGGCGCCGACATCATCCTGGGCAATACCTACCATTTGATGCTGCGGCCCGGCGCCGAACGGGTGGCGAGGCTTGGGGGGCTGCATGAATTCGCGCGCTGGCCGCATCCGATCCTGACCGACAGCGGCGGGTTTCAGGTGATGTCGTTGTCGGCGCTGAGAAAGATCACCGAAAAGGGCGTGACCTTCCGCTCGCATATCGACGGGTCGGCCTGGGAGATGAGCCCGGAACGGTCGATCGAAATCCAGGGTCTTTTGGATTCCGACATCCAGATGCAGCTCGACGAATGCGTGGCGCTGCCGGCCAAGCCAAAAGACATCGAAAAGGCGATGGAACTGTCGCTGCGCTGGGCGGAACGCTGCAGGACCGCGTTTGGCGACCAGCCGGGCAAGGCGATGTTCGGCATTGTCCAGGGCGGCGACAACGAGGCGCTCAGGGTGCGCTCGGCGCAGGCGCTGACATTGCTTGACCTGAAAGGATACGCGGTCGGCGGGCTGGCGGTGGGCGAGCCGCAGGCGGTGATGCTGGCGATGCTGGAGGCGACCTGCCCGGAACTGCCGGCGCACAAGCCGCGCTATCTGATGGGCGTGGGAACGCCTGACGACATTCTCAAGTCGGTGGCGCGCGGCATCGACATGTTCGACTGCGTGATGCCGACGCGCGCCGGACGCCACGGGCTGGCCTATACGCGGCGCGGCAAGATCAATCTGCGCAACGCCCGCCATGCCGACGACCACCGTCCGCTGGACGAGGAATCGTCGTGCCCGGCGGCGCGCGACTACAGCCGTGCCTATCTGCACCATCTGGTGCGGTCGGGCGAGGCGCTGGGCGGCATGCTGTTGAGCTGGAATAACATTTCTTACTACCAGGACCTGATGCGCGGCATTCGCGGCGCGATTGAAGCCGGGCGGCTCGCCGATCATGCGGCGCAGACCGGCGAGGGCTGGGCAAGGGGCGACATCGCACCGCTGTGAAATGCGGGGCGAAGTTCATTTTCGCGGCCGCAAATCGACCTGTGCGCTTGCATGGGCCGGCCCGAATTGCCAGTGTCGGCGATCAAATCAGATGACGGACCGTTTCATGCAGGCGCTTTTCGTTCAGATCAAATGCGATCTCGGCAAGTCTTACGATGTCGCCGCGGCGATCGCCGATCGCGAGATTGCGTCGGAAATCTATTCGACGGCAGGGCAGTGGGACCTGCTGGTGAAATTCTATGTCGAGGACGGCGTCGACATCGGCCACTTCGTCAACGAACAGGTGCATGCGGTGCCCGGCATCCGCGACACGCTGACGGTGATGACGTTTCGCGCGTTCTAGGGCAGTTCCCGCGAGCATTGAATCGCCCCGTTTGTCCAATGGCGAAACGGGCGTCTGCCGTTGGCTAACCCGTCAGGCCTGGTTCATCCAGCCCAAATCCGTCGGCTTTCCGCACACCCAGCGCCAAACCTGCCAAATGTCCGAAAACGGCGCAATTGCGCTTGCATTTCTGACACTTGCCCAGTGAAATGGGTTGGAGTGGGAGTGCGGACGAATTGGCAGCCTTTGACGAGATGCGCCCCGGCGGCGACGTGGTCAGAAAACCCTACGCGTCCTATGACAGCTGGTTCGCCAATCAGGATCCGGCCAGGCTGCGCGAAAAGATGGACGACGCGGAACTGGTGTTCCGCAAGACCGGCATCACCTTCGCCGTCTACGGTCAGGAGGAGGCGGCCGAACGCATCATCCCCTTCGACATCGTGCCGCGCATCCTGTCGGGGCGGGAATGGCGGCGGCTGACCCAGGGTATCGAGCAGCGGGTGGTGGCGCTGAACGCCTTTCTCGACGACATCTACCACCGGCAGGAAATCATCAAGGCCGGCCGCATTCCAAAACAGCTGATCGCCGGCAATGAGGCGTTCCTGCCGGAAATGGTCGGGGTGAGGCCGCCGGCCGGCGTCTACACTCACATTATCGGCGTCGACATCGTGCGCACCGGCGAGGACGATTTTTACGTGCTCGAGGACAATGCGCGCACCCCGTCGGGCGTGTCCTACATGCTGGAGAACCGGGAAACGATGATGCAGCTGTTTCCCGAGCTGTTCCAGAAGATCAAGGTCAGGCCGGTCGAGAACTATCCGCAATTGCTGCGCCAGTCGCTCGCCAATGTCAGGCCCGAATCGTGCGATGGCGCGCCGACGATCGCGGTGCTGACGCCGGGCATCTTCAATTCGGCCTATTTCGAACATTCGTTCCTGGCCGACCAGATGGGCGTCGAACTGGTCGAGGGCAGCGATCTGCGCGTCGTCGACGGCCGCATCGCGATGCGCACCACCCAAGGCTACAAGCCGATCGACGTGCTTTACCGCCGCGTCGACGACGCTTTCCTCGACCCGCTGACGTTCAGGCCGGATTCGGCTCTGGGGGTGCCCGGCATCATGGACGTCTACCGGGCCGGCCGGATCACCATCGCCAATGCGCCGGGAACCGGCATCGCAGACGACAAGGCGATCTATTCCTACATGCCCGAGATCGTCGAGTTCTACACCGGCCGCAAGGCGATCCTCGGCAATATCCCGACCTGGCGCTGCTCCGAGGCCGACAGTCTCAAATATGTGCAGGAACATCTCGCCGAACTGGTGGTGAAAGAAGTGCACGGGTCCGGCGGCTACGGCATGCTGGTGGGGCCGACGGCGTCGAAAAAGGAACGCGAGGCGTTTTCGGCGAAACTCGCCAAGAACCCCGGCAACTACATCGCGCAGCCGACGCTGGCGCTGTCGACCTGCCCGATCCTGAGCAAGGCCGGGCTGGCGCCCCGCCACGTCGACCTGCGGCCCTATGTGCTGGTGTCGGACCGCATCCAGATCGTGCCCGGCGGCTTGACGCGGGTGGCGCTCAAGGAGGGATCGCTAGTGGTCAACTCCTCGCAGGGCGGCGGCACCAAGGACACATGGGTGCTGGACGACTGACATGCTGGGACGCAACGCAAACGGTCTTTTCTGGATGAACCGCTACATCGAGCGGGCCGAAAACATGGCGCGCCTGGTCGACGCCGGCCTCAGGCTGGCGCTGACGCGCACCGCGAGTTCGACCGACGAATGGGCGTCGGTGGTGGTGTCGGCGGGCGTCGAATACCAGTTCCGCCAAAAACACCAGGATTTCACGGCGGCAACGGTGTCGGACTTCCTGCTGCGCGACAAGGCCAACCCGTCGAGCGTGATGTCGGCGATAGAGACCGCGCGCAACAATGGCCGTATGGTGCGAACCGCGCTGACGCGCGAGACCTGGGAAAGCCTGAATGAAGCGTGGATGTCGATGAAGCGCATGCTCGGCGCGCCGATCGACGAACGCGACCTGCCGCGTATCCTCGACCGGATCAAGCGCGAGACGGCGCTGATCCGAGGCGCGCTGCACGGAACCCAGCTGCGCAACGAGATCTTCGATTTCAGCCAGATCGGCACCTTTATCGAGCGCGCCGACAATACGGCGCGCATTCTCGACGTGAAATATTACGTGCTGCTGCCTTCGGTGAGCTGGGTCGGTTCGTCGCTCGACAATTATCAGTGGGAATCGATCCTGCGTTCGGTGGCGGCGCATCGCTCCTACCGCTGGATCTACGACGTCGAATACAAGCCGACCAACATCGCCGATTTCCTGATCCTCAATTCGCGCATGCCGCGGTCGCTGACCTTCTGCTACCGCAACATTTGCGAAAGCCTCGACTATCTGGCCAACGCCTATGGCGAGCGGCAGGGCTGCCACGACACGGCGGCGGCGACGCTGACCAAGCTGAAGGTTGGTTCGGTCAAGGATGTTTTCGACCAGGGCCTGCACGAATTCCTGGTCAGGTTCATCGGCGACAACAATCTGCTGGGCAGCCAGATCGCCGAGGAATACCGCTTTGTATAGGGCGAGGACCGGCGCATGCATCTAAGAGTCAGCCATCGGACCGAGTATCGCTACGACCAGCCGATGGGCTACGGCCTGCAGCGGCTGCGGCTGAAACCGCCGGACGGAAAAACGCAAAGGGTGATCTCGTGGTCGATCGACATCGAGGGCGCGCGCGAGGAACTTCGCTACGCCGACGCGTTCGGCAACGACACGCGGCTGGTCTCGATCGACGGCGATGCGCATGCGGTGAGCATCGTCGCGTCGGGCGAGGTGGAGACCTATCCGACAGCCGGCGTCTCGGGCCCGCAAAAAGGTTTCATGCCGCTCTGGGTGTTCGAACAGCCGACCGAACTGACCGAAGCCGGCAAGAAGGGCAGGGCGCTGGCGAGGTCGCTGGGCGAGGGCGACCAGTTGACCCGAATGCACAGACTGATGGAGCTCGTGGCCGACAGCGTCGCCTATCAGACCGGCGCGACCGATGCGGCGACAACGGCGGAGCAGGCGCTGGAACTGGGCAAGGGCGTGTGCCAGGATCATGCGCATGTCTTTTGCGCCGTGGCGCGGCTGGCCGGCGCTCCGGCGCGCTATGTCAGCGGCTATTTGATGAAGGACGGCGAACAGGCGGCGTCGCATGCCTGGGCCGAGGCGCATGTCGTCGGCCTGGGATGGGTCGGGTTCGATCCATCGAACCGGATGTCGCCCGATGAAACCTATGTCAGCGTCGCCACCGGCCGCGACTATCGCAACGCCGCGCCGGTTTCCGGCATTCGGATCGGCCATGCGGTGGAATCGCTTGCGGTTCAGATCACCGTCGAGCAGTAATCGCCGCACTGCGACGGGATCGAATCGATGACCTATTGCGTCGGGCTGAAAATTGACCGCGGGCTGGTGTTCATGTCGGACACCCGCACCAATGCTGGCATCGACAATATTTCGACGTTCCGCAAGATGCATGTCTGGTCGACGCCGGGCGAGCGGGTGATCGTGCTGTTGTCGGCCGGCAATCTGGCGACGACGCAGGCGGTGGTGTCGATCCTCGACGAGCGCGCCAAGGCGCCGGTCGAGCGGGTCGCGACGCTGTTGGAGACTCCGTCGATGTTCCAGACGGCGCGGGTGGTCGGCCAGGTGGTGCGCGAGGTGATCGAGACGACCGCCTCCGCCGGCCAGCGTGCCGACGCGTTCAATGCGTCGTTCATCCTCGGCGGGCAGATCAAGGGGACAGAGCCTCGGCTGTTCATGATCTATCCGGAGGGAAACTTCATCGAGGCGGGCGGCGACACGCCGTTCTTCCAGATCGGCGAGACCAAATACGGCAAGCCGATCATCGTGCGGGCCTACGATCCGCAAATGTCGTTCGCCGAGACCGCCAAGCTGCTCATGGTGTCGTTCGATTCGACGCTGAAGTCGAACCTGTCGGTCGGACTGCCGCTGGACATGCTGTTTTACGAGAAGGACACGCTGGACGTGACATTCCAGAAGCGGATAGCGGCGGACGACGCCTATTATCGTACGATTTCCGAGGGCTGGTCGTCGGCGCTGCGCAAGGCGTTCGAGGACCTGCCGGATTTTCAGGCCTGAGGCGGCAAAGCCATGAATGACGACGATTTTCGACACTGGTCAGCCGTCGCGGCCAGGTGGGGCGTCGACTATCGCGCCTCGATCCGCGAGCGGCGGGTGCGGGCGCCGCTGACGCCGGGCAGCGTCGAGGCGCAGATCGCGGCCGCGCCGCCGGAAACCGGCGAGGCGATGGACGCCATCTTCGCCGATTTCGAGAACATCATCATGCCGGCGATGACGCATTGGCAGCATCCGCGCTTCTTCGCTTATTTCCCGGCCAATGCCGCGCCGGCGTCGGTGGTGGCGGAATATCTGGTCACCGCGGTCGCGGCGCAATGCATGCTGTGGCAGACATCGCCCGGGGCGACCGAACTGGAGACCCGGATGGTCGACTGGTTCCGCCAGGCGCTCGGCCTGCCGGAGCGGTTTCTCGGCGCGATCCAGGATTCGGCCTCGTCGGCGACGCTGAACGCGGTGCTGGTGATGCGCGAGAAGGCGCTGGATTTTAGCGGCAACGCCAGCGGCCTAGCCGGGCAGAAGCAGTTGCGCGTCTACTGTTCGGGCGAGGTGCACACCTCAGTCGACAGGGCGATCTGGGTGTCGGGCATCGGCCAGGACAATCTGGTGCGCATCAAGGCCGTCGGCGACCGCCGGTCGATGGACGTCGTGGCGCTGGAACAGGCGATCCGCCGCGACCTCGACGCGGGTAAGGTCCCGGCCGGCGTCATCGCGTCGGTCGGCGGGACAAGTGTCGGCGGCACCGACGATCTGGCGGCGATCGTGGCGATGCTCGACCGGCTGGAGAAGCAGACGGGCTGTCGCCCGTTCCTGCATGTCGACGCCGCCTGGGCAGGCTCGGCGATGATCTGCCCGGAATTGCGGACGATCTGGGCAGGGGTGGAGCACGCGGATTCGATCGTCTTCAATCCGCACAAATGGCTGGGGGCGCAGTTCGACTGTTCGATCCAGTTTATCGCCCGGCCCGACGAACTGGTGAGGACGCTAGCCGCCCAGCCCGAATATCTCAAGACCCACGGGGCCGAGCAGATCGTCAACTATTCGGAATGGTCGGTGCCGCTCGGCCGAAGGTTCAGGGCGCTGAAAATCTGGTTCCTGCTGCGCGCCTACGGGCTGGAACATTTGCGCGGCATGATCCGCAACCATATCGCCTGGTCGCGCAAGGTGGCGGAGCGGCTGCGCGCGATGCCCGATTTCGAGATCGTCACCGAGCCGATGCTGTCGCTGTTCTCGTTCCGGCACGCGCCGGCGGGGGTGACCGATGTCGACCTGCACAACCAGGACCTGGTGAACCGGATCAACGATGACGGCCGTACCTATCTGACGCAGACACGGGTCGACGGAAAGCTGGCGATCCGGTTCCAGGCAGGCCAGTTTGACATGCGCGAGGAAGATGCCGATACGGCGTTCGAGGTAATCCGCGAACTCGCTTTGTCGGTTTAGTTGGGGGAGAATCTCATGGGCAAGACTGCCGGTCCAAGGCATGTGCTGGCAATCGATCAGGGCACGACGTCGAGCCGGGCGATCGTGTTCGACGACAAGATGCGGATCGTGGCGGTCGGCCAGAAGGAATTTCCACAGATCTACCCGGCGTCGGGCTGGGTTGAACACGATCCGGAGGCGATCTGGGATACGGTGCTCTGGTCGATCAGGACCGCGCTGAAAAAGGCGGAGCTGAAACCTGGCGACATCGGCGCGGTGGGCATCACCAATCAGCGCGAGACGGTGGTCATCTGGGACAAGGCGACCGGCAAGCCGATCCACAATGCGATCGTATGGCAGGACCGCCGCACCGCCGACCGCTGCGCCAAGTTGCGCAAGGAGGGGCACGAGCCCTATGTGACGAAAAAGACCGGGCTGCTACTCGATCCGTATTTTTCGGGAACCAAAATCGCCTGGATTCTTGACCAGGCGAAGGGCGCGCGGCGGTGCGCCGAAAAGGGCGAATTGCTGGCCGGCACCATCGATTCCTTTCTGATGTGGCGGCTGACCGGCGGCGCGGTTCACGCCACCGACGCCACCAACGCTTCGCGGACGCTGCTGTTCGACATCGGCGCCAACGGCTGGGACGAGAAACTGTGCGAGATCATTCGCGTTCCAATGAGGATGCTGCCGCAAGTGCATGATTGCGCGGCCGATTTCGGCGTCACCGATCAGCGTGTGTTCGGGGCGGCGGTTCCGATCCTGGGGGTGGCCGGCGACCAACAGGCGGCGACCATCGGTCAAGCCTGCTTTTCGCCCGGCATGATGAAGGCCACCTACGGCACCGGCTGCTTTGCGTTGCTCAACACCGGCAAGGACCAGGTGAAATCGCGCAACCGGCTGCTGACGACGATCGCCTACCGGCTGGACGGCGAGACCAGCTATGCGCTGGAAGGCTCAATCTTTGTCGCGGGCGCCGCAGTGCAGTGGCTGCGCGACGGACTGGGGGTCCTCTCCAAGGCCGATCAGTCGGGCGAACTGGCGGCCAAGGCCGACGACGCCCAGGACGTATACCTGGTGCCGGCTTTCGTCGGGCTGGGAGCGCCGCACTGGGACGCAGAGGCGCGCGGTGCGATTTTTGGCCTGACGCGCAATTCAGGCCCGGCCGAATTTGCCCGCGCGGCGCTCGAGGCGGTCGCCTACCAGACGCGCGACCTGCTGGACGCGATGCGCAAGGACTGGAAGGCCAAGGGCAAGGAGACGGTGCTGCGCGTCGACGGCGGCATGGCGGCGTCAAACTGGACGATGCAGCGGCTGGCGGACATTCTGGATGCGCCGGTGGACCGGCCGGTGATCCGCGAGACGACGGCGCTCGGTGCGGCCTGGCTGGCGGGATCGCGCGCCGGAATATTTCCCGACAGGGACTGGTTTGCCAAGAGCTGGGCGCTGGAGCGCAGGTTCGAACCGCTGATGGACGAGGCGCTGCGCAAGCGCAAGCTGGCGGGCTGGCGCTGGGCGGTGTCGCGCACCCTGCGATAGACTTCCGGGCCAAGAAAGGAACCCGCGCCGGGGGCGCGGGTTGCAATGCCGGTTCGCCGACTGCTCAGTAGCTGTAGGGCGAGAAGCACTCACGGCGAGGGCCGTTGTACGGCTGATAGGTGTTGTCCCATTCGCGATAGGAGCGATAGCGGTCATAACACCAGCGCACATGGGCGCTGGCGTCGCCGCGATAGTAGCGGCGGGGCGGTTCATAGTAGCGCGGACCACTCATGGCGGAGCCGATGATCGCGCCGGCGACGAACGCGCCGGCGGGATACCACCAGCCATTGTGGCGGCGATGGCCGTGGCGATAGTGGCGAACACCGCGGTAGCCGCGATAGATCGGCGCGTTGCCATCGTCGAGGTTGCGATAACGCCAACGGTCGCCGCGCGCCGCCAAGGTCGGATTGTCTGTCGTGCCGAGCTGAACGTTGATTACGCCGCGGTCTGCCGCCGTGTTCGGCACGATCGGCGCCGCGCCCGCCGGCGTCAGTGAGCCGAGTGCAAGCGACGTCGCCAAGGTTGCAACGCCAAGGATTGAAGCAAGTTTTCCCATGATTGTCTCCCCTGAGGAGTAAACAGTAGTCCCTGTGGCCATGTAACGACGACAATGCGGCAAGGTTCCGACCGAAAGCCAAATTTTTCGATCGGCCAAAAAGAAAGCCGGTCTGGACGACCGGCTTAGCAGTTTGGTCGGGACGGGCGGAGGGGGACATGCCCGTCCCTCCAGCCAAAACGCGCCTTGGCGCAAAAGGTTGCAGGCGATCTGAAACGAATCGCCTGGCTCGCGTCCGCGTCGCGACAACCTATTTGGCTGCGGCTTTCGGCTTGGCCGGTTTTGCCGCGGCTTTCGGCTTGGCGGCCGGTTTCCTGGCGGCCTTGGCGGTCGATCCAACGGCCCCTGCGACGGCCCCTGCGACGCTGCCGGCCACCGATGCGACGCCGACGACCCCCTTGGCGATCGCCTGTTTGACGTTCTTCGCCGCCTGCCTGGCTGAACTGGCCGCCTTGCCGGTCGTGCTCTTTGCCGAGCTTGCCGCCGCCTTGGGCATGGCTGCCGGCTTTGCCGCCGCGTTCGTGGCGGGCGCCGCCTTCGACTTGGCTGCCGGCTTGGCC
>APMI01056316.1_pt1 | contig 10705 bp, 4 predicted proteins | sample 667938 | NCBI WGS metagenome assembly APMI01 (sample SAMN01084076, study PRJNA167559) | wastewater metagenome | biome: Wastewater | place: Denmark: Ejby Moelle, Odense | collected 2011-11-28
TACTTTTTCTTTTAAAGATTCATTAATGTTAAAATAAAATCTGATTAACGCATTTTGGCTTTCATCGAAAATACGGATAAGTCTTTCACAAAATAGCTCTGAGATTTCTATTGCTTCCACAATTTCATCTGCATTTTTCGAGTATGAATTTTCTGCAATTGCTCCTGTTTTTAAATATTCAAAAAATAAATTCTCCGCAAGTTTTGTGCGCGATTCAAATCCGAAATTCTTTAATTTTTCTTCGGTTTTATCTAATTCTAAAACAGGAAAATTATTTTTCAGATATTCTTCAATTTGAATTAATGTCTGGCTTATAAACTCTTTTTTCCAGTTTTTTTGAGAAATATCGGGTAACTCAATTGTTAGATTTTCAATTTCCCATTCGTAATTTTCAACTGAATACTGGTCTAAAACGGCTTCCAGTTTCGGGTAAAAATCTTTCTCCAGAACATCAGACAATGTATTTTGTATCTCTTTCCCAAAAACTTGAGAAGAACATTGAATATCGACAGTATGTTGTAGGAGAAGATGCATTGCGATTATTTTCTATCAAAATTGAATGGAGGACAATGGAAATAAACTGAAGTAAAGACCTCATCAAACTGTTTTATCGCATCATTAGTTGCTGCCGTTTCTTTTTTCAAAGAAATCCTCAATATATTCTCTCTGAATCTAATACTCATTGTCCAGATTCTTTGTGTTTGCTTTTCAACATCCGTTACAGATACCACAAAAGACATCAATGCATAATCAAATTGCTGAAAAAAACTATTTAAAGTTTCGGAAATTTTAGGATCTATCCGGAATGTAAAACTTGTAACGTTGGCTTCTCTTATAACCAATCTGAATGTAAAATTTACGGATGTATTTTCGATTCCCCGAAACGAGTACCATAAATTAGCGGTATCTTTTTCAGACAAAAGAGGATTCTCTTCCCAGAATTCAAATAATGGCAAACGTACATTTGCATCTTTATTTTCTGTATAGTCTAACAAATTGGTAAGTACATCCCGTACTTCTGCTGCTGTATTATTTCCGCCATCATTTATTCCTGCTATTTTTGCTTCTACCTGTGTTCTTGTTGCCATGATTGTTGTTTTTAGTTGAGGTTATTATTTTTGGGTATTAAAATCTTTTTCGTTGAAATCAGGATTGTTAAAATCTCCGATTCTTACGATGATTTGCTGTGTATTTGGGCAGATTTCGCCTAACTGCTTAATATTTACAGTAAATGATTTTACTTTTTCGTTGAATGGAAAAATATGTCTTAAAGATTTTTTATCGGTAGTTATTTTTTCAGATTTGTCGCCAAAATCAATCTCATATTGATGTTTATCTTCCGGATCTGTATTTATCAACTCAAAAGCTGTCGCATCTATGGAATTCCTTACAGCGCTCCAGTTGGCAATTTCTTTTGGTTCAGAAATCTCAACTTCTAAACTGTTACTCAATTCGCCTTCAAATTCATACTGTAAAGTATATTTTCCTGCTTTTTTAACGGATGTGTGATTTGGTTTTAAGAAATATTTGTCACTTTTCTGAACGACTGCATCTTTTGCTGTTCCCGAAAAAATTCCACCCGATTTTCCTTTTATCAAAACTTCATACTCTTTATCATCTGTATTGCAATATTTTAACGTTTTCATTGAAACAGACAAAGGTTCAGATTTTTCTATTTTAATTTCAATTGTATTTCCTTCGCCACAACATAGATAAGGAAGAAAAAAATCGGCAATCACCAGTTGCTGATTCGGAATATCGGTTGCTGTATTCACCTGAAACTGCATAGCGTAAGAGAGTTTTCCGAGTAAATAGGATTTCATCTCCTTTGTGTAGGTCGGCGACATATTAAAATCGGCAATTTTCAGGATGTTGGCTTTGATGTTTTCGGTTTCCTGTTTGCATTTATCCACCTCTTCGACGGGTGGAGTAATGATTTGTGTAGTATAATCTTTAAAATTAATGCTTGCTTCAATATCCTGTTTTACACTCACAGGAACCTGAGTAAAATTATTCTGGTAATTGGTGAGTAAAGTTAAAATCTGCGTGTAAGGCAAAAGTGGTTTTACGGTCTTGAAAATCGTAGAATCTACATACACCAGAATAAATGTTCCGCCTTTGGTAACTCCTGCTTTATGCACAATTCCCGGATGTTTCTGGATGAAGGTGGAAAAGAACATATCTTTATAAATTTTTTCCCAGCGGATTTGAGATTCTTCATAAATAACCGCAAAAGGATCTTCCAGAAAAAGTTCATTAATGTCATCAAACCGATCGATGAGATCTTCTGCCGTAGTTGATAATTGAGGTTTCGTAAACTGAATACACCATCTGTGAATAAGGAAAGTCTGGTTCAACTGTTTGAAAACCTGATTAAAATTTGTAAAGTTGGGCAGAAAATCCTTCAGATCATTCGGCAACAGATTTTTAATCTGGATCAAAATATTTTTAAGATTATCAATACTTTCTGCCGCCAGTAAATTTTGCTGAACAATTGTTGTTTTGTTGCTTATGATCCAATTAACTACAAACTCTGTGATGTTGTATAATCTTTTTCTCGCTAAATCATAATCGGTTTCCAGATCGTCCCATCTTCCTTCAAATTTTGATATATCCAGTATTTTTCCTACAAAATCAGTCGCATTTAAAGCGGTTATTTTAAACGGCAGATTGTAGCTGTTTTTCATAATATTCAGCTCTTCAACCACATCTGTATATTTTTTTCCTATATGTCCTTCAATTCTGAAAAAATTATACGGTTCAATATCATACAGTAAAGGTTTTTTTACACTGTCTAGATTGGTATAACCCGCAATTTCAGAATGATAAGAAAGGATCTCGCTATTTTTATTTTTTGCTGTTTTCTTTGGATTCCATTTTTTATTAAGTTCCACAATCTGATCATAATAAAAAGGAATTGATTTTTTAGAAAGCGGAATATCCCCGTAAAAAGAAGGTGTAATCTTTATTACATGATCTTCCGTAATCCAAAATTTTATAAGATGAACTAATCTTTCAAATAACAGAGACAGCTCTTTTCTTTTCTGCTTGTTTTTTAATGAACTGTTTTGAGTGGAGAAAAACGGAGTTCGGTAATTAATATCATTATCATTTGTATTTCCTAAAACAATATGGAAGGGAAACATGGCTTCATCTACACAGCACAGGGAAGGATTCCGTTCATTAAATTCTATAATTTCGTTGTAAGCAGAAGCAATATCCGACATCCAATCCCATAAATACTGTACATTAACACTGTTTTTATGAGCATTAACTACCGTTTCCAGAGCTGTTTTAGGATTGTTCAATACATTAAAATCAACTGTATCATCAATAATCAATTTGTAATTTTTATAAGCCAGACTTATTTTCTCTGAAATAAGAGTTACTACGGAATCTGCCAAATTCTTTTTGAATTCATTTAAAACGTCCGAACCTGTTATTAATTGATTATGAGGAACATTATATCTTGGTAATGAAATTTTTTCAAAGTTCATCGCTTTCGGATATTCCGGGAACAAATAAGGATTTAACTGATTTTTTGAGATCAACAAGGGTCTTACTTTAAACTCAATTCTCTTGCCTTTATCGTCGCAATTGGTGGTTACACAGTTTTTTTCGTCAATCAGTGAAGTTTCGAGCAGCAGAATGACAAATTTATCTTTGAAAAAATTATTTGGGATTGCAATACGGTCTGCTTCCAGCGTATTGGTTGGCAAAAGTTCTACGGAATTTTTTAACGGCTCATATTTTTTGGCATGAGGTAATGTAAGCTCCAGATATTCTCCATCAATAAATTTCGGAGCGAGAAAATCAGCCGACAATTCAACCGGATGATAATAACCGAAGGTTTTTTCTTCCCAGTTGATCTGGTATCCCAATGAAGTAATCGCAGTACCGCAGCTTATAGTAATCTGATTAGGTTGTGGATGCGAAATTTCCAGACCACAGACAATACCAACTCCGATGCCTCCGACACGGGTAAGCCTGTCCTGTTCTTCAAGGTAACTGATGGCGCGGTTGAGATGTTTCTGGCTTAAAACCTGATCGGCTTCAAAAACAGGATATTTGGATGGGTTTTGAGTTTTCATGATGGTAAAATTTTTAAAGAGTTCCTAATGAGGTGTTGCCTAATACAATCGGATTGGTGGTCTCGCTGAGCTTACAATCGTATAAATTTCCTTCCGGATAAATCGTGTTGAGTTCTTTCAGTTTTTCAATCAATATTTTGTGATACTGATAAAATACCAAACAATCTTTTTTAGTTAAAGTCCTGCTGCAATATTTAAGTCTGAAGTATCTGTAGTTTTCCAGCCAGTTTCTATATGCTTTCTGAAAATTCAGCATATCTTCATACCCTACCCAGCAAATTTTCAGCAATACATGAGCGGGAGCTTCCTGACGGAAAATCTGCTCTGCATATCTTCTGAAAGTAATATTTTTAAATCTTGATAAATATCCCGGCAGAATAATGGTTGCTTTAAAGGAATAAGGATCGTTATTCGCTTCGTCTTTACAGTCATCTTTGAGGCAAACTGTTAAAAGATCTTCTTTATCATTATTAAAATAAGGAAATGGTCTTACTAAAATATGTTCCAGACAATAGAAATTTTCATACGCTTCGTTCAGTAGCTGAATGAGCTGATACAAAAATTCTGAAGCTTCTTCGTAGCTTTTAAAAGTTTTGTCTATGGCTGCTGTTTTCTTAGGATTTTCGCCTAAATAAATGAAAAACTTACTCCCTTGTTTATGGATGAAGTAAATATCCGGATTGAGTAAATTTTGCTGTGTCCATTTCCATTTTTCAGCTAAATCTGTTAAAGGCTGTACAATTTTGCAGATAACAGACTGATTATTCATCTTTACAGGCAACGTCCATTGTGCCTGAACCTCATCTTCCGTTACAATATCTCTTAATCCGATGTTATTGATTCCCAATAATTTTGCAGTTCTCTTTTCGTAACCTCCTCTGTGATCTGTTTCCCAGAAATTCTGAAAACCGAACTTATCCTCAAGAATTTCTGTATTGAGATAGTTTATTCCCAATCCTCTTTCTGAGCTGATCTCTGAGTAATTTTTTAAAAATGCTTCTTTATCGTGAATCAGATCCTGCGGCTGAAAAGTCATTTCTCCCAAACCTCCTGAATCCTGACTTACTTTGTACATCATAAAGACATAATCGTTAAAACTCTCGCTGAAACGAGCCATCAAATGATCTAAAGCACGGTTTCTTCTGTCGTTGAAGACGGATTGCGATTCTTCCAGAGAAACATCAAATTCTGATTCACCATTTAATAATGCGTTCTTAAAATTATCACTGTAAATTTCTTTTGTATAAAAATCTTTTCCCGTTTTCGGGTTTTTATCCAGATAATTGGGAAAATAGGTGTTTTTTACAGGTTCAATATCCAGAATATTTTTAGCATGATACAACTGACTGAAAAAATCTGCAAGTAACTGATCATAAAAATGAAGATACGCTTTTAGTTGTTTTACCTGTGCTTTTCTCTTTTCGGGCGCTTTATCCGAAATTTCGTTGGCTCCTAATCCGTAATTTACCGGAAATTCTTCCTGAACACTGTAATATTCATCCAGTTGATAAAATTGTCCTTCCGGCACAGGCAAATCGCTCTGAACTGAATATAATTTATAATTTTTAACCTGAGCTTTAAGCTGCTGAACTTTCTGATCAACCAACATCTGGCTGTTTTCTGATAAAAGGAATGGAATTTTTTTCTGAAACAGCAATATTTTTGATTTCTCCGCAGAGAACACAGGTTTTTCTTCGCCTGATAAATGAAGACACCATTTTTGGTTCATACTTCCCGTAATCGACTGTCCTAAAGAACTATAAGCCGTCATCATAAGGTTTTCAATAGAAATAACCCCTTTAATTTCCATCATGGCGGCAATAATATCTGAAGCATGAATACTCTTTGGAAGCTGTGCTTTCCGGAGTTCTTCGTCATTGAGAAAACCGTGTTTTAGTTTGGGACCTAAAAATATTTCAGTGGAATTTAAACCCTGCTCCATTAATTGGGAAAGAGTATAAAACCGAACCGGAGGATTGAGAATTTTTTCAATCGCCATCCGAATTTGTGCCATTGTCTCCACAGAATCTGCTTCAGGAGCCAATTCTACATCAACGCAGAAGCTTATTTCTACACTCCGGATGGTTTCCACACACAGAAAATCTTCGGTAAGGTTTCTGTTTTGATGCAGCTTTTGCTGAACGGTTCTGAAAATTCCGTCTACTTTTTCTTTTTTGTCTTTCAGTAAAGAAATGATCTCGCAGATTGGTTTTTCTGTACTGAAATAATCTTTTACCTTTTGAAGATCATTCTTATCAATAGGTTCAACAATCAGTTTCAGAGTATCATTGATCTGTGTGGTTCTTTCAACAAGAACAACTACCATATTGTTTTTGATCTCCGTTTTTTTATTTTTTATTTTAGAAGGTTTATCCATTTTGCCCAGAAGAAGAGCTTTAGGATCGTTCCATGAAGAAAATTCGGGCGTTATATTAACCTGTACCCAATTTGAAGAATGTAAAAATGCAAACTCAAGTCTGGTTGTATTGAGATCTCCGAGCACAACATCTTCATCCAGCTCAATAATGATTTTATTTAATCCTCTTACCAAAAGCGGTTGTAACGAAGTATTGTTTTTATCTTTTGAGGCAAAACTCAAGGTGTCTTCTAATATATTGATGTACAGTTTTTGTTCTGAAGGATGCGGCAGACAATAACCAAACTGGTCGGTTTCCTTTCTCACAGACAAATACCATGCATTAGCAATCCCTTCAATATCAATTAAAATTTTTCTGTAATCCAGTTCAGTCAATCCAGCATTGGTCATAATTTCTCTTGCGGTAAAAAAGGAACCGTTCAGGATTTTTCCGTTTTTGTTGGTCAAAAGATCTTTAGTCTCAAAATCTGTTCTGTATCCCAATTCCGTTATCACGTAAGAAAGTGCTTCCAAAATGGTAATTCCCGGATCGTGCGCATTATAATCTGTCCAGAAAGTGTTTCCCAGTTTCTCAATATATTTCAAACCTTCTTTTCGCAAAAAATCATAGTTCTGCGAAGGCTTCAATATTCTTTCTGACGGTATGTAATATTCGGGATTCATGGTTAACAGTTGTTTTTGAGTTCTTTAATTTCATGGGTATCGTTCGGAATAAACAAAGTGTAATCTGTCTGCGGAACAATTTCCTTTACATCTGCCATTGTTTTGATGACTGTATTTTCTTCGTCATCCAGAATGAGGTGATTGACTTTAAAATCAATAATATAATCTACAAAAGACTGATTGTCGATCAACTGAATCAGTGAGGATAATTCTATTTTCTTTGCAAAGTCTATATCGATATCGCTGTAAGCCCACGGACTGATGTAACGGTTAATTGTTTCTGCAAGCATTTTAGCATATAAACGGATATCTGCTCCGGGAATATCCTTATATTTCACTTTGCATCCAATCTGGATTTTTTCTAAAACAGGAGGTTTTATACACAAACGAACGTGCGGAGAACACCATCCCATAATTCTGTTTTTGATGCGTTGTAATGTACTTACACTTAGTAAAGGTTTCCATTCCCAAACATTGGATGAATTGGGCGATTTTGCAACCGGAATCAGCGTTACATATCCCGCAGAAACATTGGAAATATTTCCTGAATCATATCGGTAATGGTTTAGGCATTTCACTCTGTACACTTCCGGAAATTCCTGTAAAATGAGTCTTTCATAATCCCATGAAGTTATGGCTCTTTGTTTATGTCTTAATCTTTCGCTGCTGCGTTGGTACAATTGCGTATCTTCTTCCTGCTTCTTCCCTCCGAAAGAAGGATATGGCTGTTTTACTTTTTTAACAAAAGGATTGGGTTGATATAGTTTTGAAATCGTCTCTTTTGGTGTAACTTCCAGAAAACCGCTTCCGCTATTTTCAAAATCAAATAAAACGGCTTTTAAAGCCTGTTCGTGAATGCCTACAAAATGACAGATCCGGTCTAATTCATTCACTGAGATTTTTAACCAAAACAGGTTTTTAGGTAAAACGACAGTTTGCGAATTATCGAAATGAGGAACGGTAATATTAATGATTCCGGATTGCAGTAGACCGAATGTTTCGTCTCCAATATCGTATGAGTCTATTGGTTTCCATTGATTGTCTGACAAATATTCCCAAGAGATTTTGGCGGGTTCTTTTCTCGGGTTGGCTGTTCCTTCTGCCATTTGAACAAGAATGCTTAATCCGTTTCCGGGCTGTGCATTTTCAAATCCGATATAGATTTCTCCTTTTTGGGGCAAATCCGGAATTAATGACAACGAAGAGTTCGGACGTAATTTTTCATATCCAAAAGGTAAAAGATGATAAAATTCTAATGGATTAAGAGCATCATCTGAAGCATTAAAATTATACTTTTGAGTGAGAGAATAATTCATTGCCAAAGACTGAATAACAGGAACTTTCGGTAAAACCGGAGATTCTTGTTTTGCTGCTTTTATATAATCCTGTAAAAATTTTTCACCTTCGTATTTTGGATCATTAAGCTGAATTCTTATGTATCCGGAAACCGTTTTATTATCCGGGATTTCGTCCTCCGAATATTCTTTTACAGGAGTATTGTTTGTATATACAGAATTAAAAGCTTTACTTCCTTCGTTAATAAATCTTCCTTTCTTCATTTCAAACAATAAAGAACTGTCAACCAATCTTTTGTATGCAAAAAACGAACCTACAAATGTTTGAGAGATCAAATTATTAACTGTTGTCGAAAGGTTCGTGTTCAGACTTACACTCTGGGTTCCTGAAATTTTATTTTGTGCAAAATTATTTCCGGTTTGCGCTAAGCTGATGGTGTTGCTCAGAATTGGAGAGTTTAATGTTCCTGCAAAAGCATAAGATGAAGCAGCATCACTTTCAATTGAAAAGCTGGCAACAGCTCCTTTTTTCAGAAAAAACTCGTTGCATCCGATGATAAATCCATTTCCGTTTTTAGGAAAATCCCCGAAAGGTTTGAAGGGTTTATTGATGTCTGCAACTCCTGTGTCGGTTGCAACAATAAAATTCTTCAATCCTGTTACGGTAATTCCGATCTCAAGGGTTTTGCAATCTATTTGTTCAGTATTGTTTTTCGGAATTATTTTAAGAATCGGATGAAGTGTTTCAATTGCTTCTCCTTCATGAATTTCTTTATTAAACGGAACAATCGCTTTTTCAGAAGCAGGAATGGTAAGTTTAATATATTTATCCTGCGTTAATTCTTTATTTTCCTGGGTAATTTTTATCCATTTTTTTTCTCCCGTGATCCAGAAATCGAATGAATTCGGATTTAAAATCTGAGAGTCAAATTTCAGAGTAATAATTCTTGTTCCGCCCTTCATATAAAATAAAGGACTTGCGAGAAGTAGTCCTGTTTCTGTATTTTCTGAAGAGGGTGAAAATGCGGAAAAAGGAGTATTTGTTGCATTTAAAGGAAATAAATCTGTTTTTTTCCAGCTATTCTGATTGATGTAATGGCTTAGAAATGATTTAATTTTTACAGAATTAATTGCCTGATCTGAAGTGGAAGCATAAAATTTATTTTTCCCCAACGAATTTTTTCCTGCTGAAAAAATAGTATTTTTCGACAATAGAAAAGCATCTGTATTGACGGCAGGTTCTATCAAAAGATGGACAAAATCCGGCTGTGCTTTCTGCGGAAGCAATTGTAAAATGTCTTTGTAATAAAAATCCAGATGTCTTTTTGTAAAGTCATTCAGATGATTTTTTGCAATGCCCAACAGTTTTAAAAAAGCCAGAAACAGTGCGTAATGCGGAGTGTGGGAAGGATAGCTTTCTAATTGTTGTGTGAATGCTTTTTCGGTGCTGTTTTTCCAATACAAAAGTAATCCGAAAAGATTCTGAATATTTTTATTAAACTGATAGCTTTGTAATAAAGTAATGATTGAATTTTCGTCTGAAATCTTTGAAATAAAAGAACTTAATTGTATCTCAATTGCTATTTTAGAGCTTAATAAAAATTCTTTTACTGAAATATGATGATCTAAAGTTTCAGCTTTGTCTGTAAGGCTGATAAAATCTTTCTGAATTTTTCCAAAAATTTCCCCGACTTGTTTTTTCAGTTCTTCGTTATCATTGGTTAACGGAACTGATTTTCTGATATTTTCATATTTTTTCTCGTAATCTTCAATATTCCATTTGAAGATTTGTGCTAAAACTGCGGTAGATTCCCAGGCGAAAAACGGCGACCAGTCGCTTTGTGCAATAGTAGAGTCAGATTCATTAAAATAGTTAAGGTAATGAGACATTCTCTGAGCCAATACAACATAATCTATTTCTTCTCTTTCTTCCAGAAGAAAATAGGTGGGTTGTAAGGCTGATAAAAACCTTGCATTTTGGGTGGTTCCCGTTCCCTGATGGATTGATATTTTTGAAGAACAGTTTTCCATGATGTCAGATTTTAATATGAGTTCCTTCTTCCAGATAATACGGGAATACATAATTCAGTCTGGAGTTGGTTGCACGAATGGTGTATTCAATTTCAATCCTGATAATTCCCTGTGCATCATTTGTTTCCGAGCCAAAATAAATATCATTTACATCTATTCTGGGTTCATACGTTAAAATGGCATTTTCAATAATGCCTTTAATTTTTGTAAGAAGGGTTACCGTAACATTTTCAAACAGAAGCGGAGTA
>APMI01009111.1_pt1 | contig 10703 bp, 9 predicted proteins | sample 667938 | NCBI WGS metagenome assembly APMI01 (sample SAMN01084076, study PRJNA167559) | wastewater metagenome | biome: Wastewater | place: Denmark: Ejby Moelle, Odense | collected 2011-11-28
ACCAGGCCCGCGGCAGACGAGGCCCGCGGCAGACGAGGCCCGCGGGCAGACGAGGCCCGCGGCATACGACTGTGGGCCGCCCCGGCAAAGGGTGCGTCCCACAGCGTCGTTCGGGATTCAGTGGGTGGGGGCGGCTTCGATGGCCTCGTGCTCACCGTGGTGGTGCGCCGCGGCCAGCTCGGCCGGGGTGACCGGGTCGACACCGTCGCGGAAGTAGAACGTCGACAGCCGGGCCCGGCGCTTCTCGCCCTTGGACAGCGGGCTGGCCACTCCGTTGGCATCCTTGCCCGAGGACACCGCGATCGGCCGGGTCGGCTCGAACGCGACGTACTTCCAGCGCTCGAACTCGTCGAGGTCCTCGTGCACCTCGTAGAAGCTCCCTTCGGGGGTCCGCATGATCGTCCCGCTCTCGCGGCCGTGCAAGACCTTCTCGCGGTCGTGGCGCTGCAGGGACAGACAGACCCGCTTCGTCACCCAGAACACCAGGGGTGGCACGACGAGCAACAGCAGACGGAAGAGGTTGGTGATGTCGTTGATCGACAGTTGCAGCTTGATCGCCATGATGTCGTTGCCGGCAGCAAGGAAGAGCAGCGTGTAGAACGAGATCGCCATCATGCCCAGGCCGGTGCGCACCGGAGCGTTGCGGGGCCGGTCCAGAACGTGGTGTTCCCGCTTGTCGCCGGTGACCCAGGCCTCGAGGAAGGGGTAGGCCCCGGCGAGGGTGTAGAGGATGGGAATGAGCAGGATCGCCCCGATGAAGACGTTGAAGCTCCACGTGAAGCCGCCGAGCTCGAACTCGAGGAAACCGGGCAGCAATCGCAGGGCGCCGTCGGCGAATCCCATGTACCAGTCCGGCTGCGACCCCGCCGTCACCGGCGATGGGTCGTACGGCCCGTAGGCCCAGATCGGGTTGATCGTCACCAGCGCCGAGATGACCGCCAGCACGCCGAAGACGAGGAAGAAGAACCCGCCGGCCTTGGCCGTGTACACCGGCATGAGCGGGTAGCCCACGACGTTCTCGTTCGTGCGGCCCGGGCCGGGGAACTGGGTGTGCTTGTGGACCATGACCAGGACGATGTGCGCGGTGAACAGTCCGATGAGGATCGCCGGGATGAGCAGCACGTGCAGCGAGTACAGCCGCGGGATGATCGCGTCGCCGGGGAAGGTCCCGCCGAAGGCGATGTAGGACAAGTACGACCCGACGACGGGGACCGAGCGCATGAAGCCCTCGGCGGCGCGGATGCCGGTGCCGGAGAGCAGGTCGTCGGGCAGCGAGTAGCCGGCGAACCCCTCGACGATGGCGAGCATCGACAGGACGGTCCCGATGACCCAGTTGATCTCGCGGGGCTTGCGGAAGGCGCCGGTGAAGAAGACCCGGAACATGTGGACGGTGACGGCGACGCAGAACATCAGCGCGGCCCAGTGGTGCACCTGGCGGATCAGCAGGCCACCGCGGATGTCGAAGGAGATCCCCAGGGTCGAGGAGTACGCCTCGGACATCGTCACCCCGCGCAGCGGGAGGTAGGAACCGTCGTAGGGGATCTGCCCGGCGCTCGGCACGAACCAGAAGGTAAGGAACACGCCGGTGAGCAGGCAGATGATCATCGAGTACATGGCGATCTCCCCGAGCATGAAGCTCCAGTGGTCGGGGAAGACCTTCTTCATCATGTATGCCGCGCCCTTGGCGATGCCGGTGCGCTCGTCGGCCCACGAGCCGAGGTTGCCGGCCCGGCGCATGGCCTTGCTCGGCGGGGCGCTGGTGGCAGGGTCGTCGGCGCGCAGGGCGGCGGCGCTGTACTTGGCGCTCACTTCAGACGCTCCCAGTAGCTCGGGCCGACGGGCTCGGCGAATCCTTGCGGGGCGACGAGGTACCCCGCGTCGTCCATGACGATCTTCAGTTGCGGCAGCGGCCGCTTGGCCGGGCCGAAGATGACCTCGCAGTCACGGGTGACGTCGAAGGTCGACTGGTGGCACGGGCACAACAGGTGGTGGGTCTGCTGCTCGTAGAGGCCGACCGGGCAGCCCACGTGCGTGCAGATCTTCGAGTAGGCGACGATGCCCTGGTAGCCCCACGACTTGGCCTTGCGACCCTGTTCGGTGTCGGCGAACACGGCGGGGTCCAGGCGCATGAGCAGCACTGCGGCCTTGGCCTTGTCCTCGAGGACGTGCTTGGAGTCCTTGAGCGTCTCGGGCATGACGTGGAAGACCGAGCCGATGACGACGTCGGAGGCTTTGATGGGGGTCATTTCGGGGTCGCGCATGAGCCGGATGGGCTTGCCGCCCGGGGGGACGTCCCAGATCGTCTGCTTGAGCTCGGTGAGCGCCTTGGTGGGGTTGCCGAGCGAGCCGACGAGCTGGACGGTCATCGGCAGGGCAAACAGGCCCAGGGCTCCGCCGAGGCTCCATTTGATGAGCGGCCGCCGGCCGATCTGGGCGGACTCCCCGCCGCTCTTGAGGGCGGCCACCGCCTTGTCCCGGTCGGCGTCGGAGGAGCGGATCGGGTGGCGCTCTTCAGCGATCTCCTCGTCGGACATCAGGGTCTTGGCCCAGTGCACCGCGCCGAAGCCGATGCCCAGCAGCGCCACGCCCATCGTCACGCCGAGGACGACATTGAGCAGGTTCGTCAGACCGACGAACGGAAGGAACACGCCCTTGGTCTTGTCGATGCCGAAGTAGGCGACGATGAAGGCCACCGTGCCGAGGATCGACAGGGCGAACAGGGCCGCGACTTGGCGCTCGGCCCGCTTGGCCGCCTTCGGGTCGTCGTCGGCGGCCCGGTGGATGTGCGGGGGGAGGCCGGGGTTCTCGAAGTGCTCGGGCAGGGCGAGGGTGCCGCCGTGCCCGCCGTCGGGGACGACGCCGGTTCCCGCCCCGGTCCCGCTGGAGGTGCCCATGTCACTCATGCGCTCATCGATCCTGTCGGTGCGTCGGTGCGGGGGTCCTCACGCGGCCTTCTGGCCGAGCCAGAAGGCGCACGCGATCATCAGGGCCAAGGCGAAGATCCAGACGAACATGCCCTCGGAGACCGGGCCCAGGTTGCCCAGGTTCATCCCGCCGACGTTCTGCTGGTTCTCGACCGTCTTGAGGTAGGCGATGATGTCGTTCTTGGACTCGGGGGACATGTTCGAGTCGCTGAACACCGGCATGGACTGCGGGCCGGTGAGCATCGCCTCGTAGACGTACTTGCCCTCGACGCCGTAGAGCGACGGCGCGTACTTCCCACGGGTCAGCGCACCGCCGGATCCCGCGAAGTTGTGGCACATCGCGCAGTTGACCCGGAAGAGTTCGCCGCCCATGGCGACCTCCCCGTCCTCGCCCTCGGTGTACTTTGTGTCCGGTATGCCTGGCCCGGGGGCCAGCGTGGCGACGTACGCGGCCATCTGGCGGATCTGGTCCTCGCTGAACTTCACCTGCTCGATCCTCGGGGCCTGCACGTTCGGGCCGGCCAGCGGCATCCGCCCGGTGCTCACCTGGAAGTCCACCGCGGCGGCGCCCACGCCGGGCAGGGCAGGGCCGTACTTGGTGCCCTGGGCCTGGATGCCATGGCAGGTGGCGCAGTTGGCGAGGAACAGCTCCCGGCCAGCGGTCACGTCGTCGGCCGTCGCCACGGTCGCCGAGGCGGTCTTGGGAGCGAGCAGGGAGTACGCCCCGCCGACGACCACGAGCCCCACGAACAGCAAGAGGGCGATGGCGGCGGGGTGCCGTCGGCGGGCGGCCAAGGCATTCACGGTGCAGTCCTGTCGTCGTTGTCAGTCGGCTTCAGTTGAACCTAGCAGCGGGTCATTTCAGCAGGTAGATGACCGCGAAGAGGGCGATCCACACCACATCGACGAAGTGCCAGTAATACGAGGTGACGACCGCGCCGACCGCCTGGGTGTGGGTGTAGCGACGGGTGGTGAAGGTCCGGCCGATGATGAGCAGGAAAGCCAGCAATCCGCCGGTGACGTGCATCCCGTGGAATCCGGTCGCCATGTAGAACACCGAGCTGTAGCGGTCCGAGGACAGCGTGACGTTCTCGGCGACGAGGTTGGCGTACTCGTATACCTGGCCGGCGATGAAGATGGCCCCGAAGATGTACGTGACGACATACCACTCGCGCATGCCCCAGGTGCCGATCTGACTGAGCTTGCCGGTTCGGGCCGGCTGCCCACGCTCGGCCTTCCACACCCCGAGCTGACACCACACCGACGAGATGACCAGGATTGCGGTGTTCACCGCCGAGAAGGTGACGTTGAGCTTGGCGGTCTGGTCGCTCCACAGCTCCTGCGACACCGAGCGCAACTGGAAATAGATCGCGAACAGGCCCGCGAAGAACATCAACTCGCTGGAGAGCCAGACCATCGTGCCGACCTGGACCATGTTCGGTCGGGTCGCCGGGCCGTGACCGGTGCTGACAGGGTGCGAAGGAATCGCCGATGCAGTCGCCACGGGCGCCATTATGGCCTGTCGGGTCAGCCGTCGTGCGACCGACCCCCCCATAAATCGGCTGATCGTCGGGTTGGCCCCGCCCAACGGCCGGGCACTGCGTCCCCGCGGGTCAGGCGAAGCTCGTGCGCAGCCCTGCGGCCTCGCCCCCGCAGAGCGGGAAGGGGTGACCTTGACCGAGGTGTCGAACGGGCCGCGTCCGGGTGCCAACCGGGCATCGACCGAGTGCCGACAAGGGAGGCCGCCCGCCCACAGGGCGCGGGACCGCGACCGCCGGACTGGCTAGCATGGGCCTATGAGCGACCCGCAGGTCAGTGCGTCCGTGCCCACCCTGCCCGGCGCGGCGGGTGAGCCGATCACGCGGGTCAACCTCTTGGTCTACAGCGACGACGTGACGGTGCGCGACGCGGTCCGCCTGGGGGTCGGCCGCCGGCCCGCTCGGGACGTCGAGGTGCTCGCGTGGCGCGAGTGCGCGACCCATCCGGCCGTCATCGAGGCCGTCGAGAACGACCGGTTCGACGTGCTCATCCTCGACGGGGAGGCCACCCCCATGGGGGGAATGGGGCTGTGCCGCCAGTTGAAGAACGAGATCTTCGACTGTCCACCCGTGCTCGTGCTGACCGGCCGCGTCCAAGACGGGTGGCTGGCCGCCTGGTCTCAGGCCGACCTCGTCGTCCCGCATCCCATCGACCCCGTGGCCTTGGCCAAGGCCGTCGCCGAGTTGGGCCGAGCAGGCGCCGTCGGTCTCGCGGGCTGACGCGGTGACCTCGACCGGGGGCCCGAGCTGGCCCCACGTGCTCACGCGCCTGTTGGGTCAGGTCGACCTCGACCGCGCGTCGGCCGAGTGGGCCATGGACCAGATCATGTCGGGCGAGGCGACGCCCGTGCAGGTGGCCGGTTTCCTCATGGCGTTGCGGGCCAAAGGGGAGAGCGTCGAGGAGATGCGGGGACTGGCCGACCAGATGCTCGCGCACGGCATTCGCATCGACGTCCCCGGGCCGACCCTGGACGTCGTCGGCACCGGCGGGGACCGGGCCCACACGGTGAACATTTCGACGACCGCAGCCATGGTGTGTGCCGCGGCCGGGGTGCGCGTCGTCAAGCACGGCAACCGGGCGGCATCGTCCTCGTCGGGGTCGGCCGACGTCCTCGAAGAGTTGGGCATCGACCTCGGCCTGTCCGCGGCCCGGGTCGCCGCCCTGGCCCAGGAGGTGGGGATCACCTTCTGCTTCGCCCAGGCGTTCCACCCGTCGATGCGCCACGCCGCCGTGGCCCGCCGCGACCTCGGGGTGGCCACCGCGTTCAATTTCCTCGGACCGCTGACCAACCCGGGTCAGCCGACGTATGCCGCGGTCGGCGTCGCGGACGCGCGGATGGCGCCCCTGGTGGCGGGCGTCTTTGCCGGTCGAGGCCGCGACGCCGCCGTGTTCCGCGGCGACGACGGCCTGGACGAGGTCACCGTCTCGACGACGTCGACGATCTGGTGGGTGCGCCAGGGTGCGGTCGCCGAGCACACCCTCGACCCGAGCCGGCTCGGCCTGTCGCCGGCCCCGACCGACGCGCTGCGCGGCGGCGACGCGGCATACAACGCCCAGGTGATCCGGGACCTGTTCGCCGGTGCGAGCGGCCCGGTGCGCGACGCCGTGGTGCTCAATGCCGGGGTCGCGCTGGCCCTGGCCGCCGACGCGGACACCGAGCTGCATGCCGACGTCGAGGCCGGGATGCGGCGGGCCAGTGAGGCCATCGACTCGGGCGCCGCGGCGACCCTGGTGCAACGTTGGGTCGCCGCGACGCGCCGATCAGGCTGACGAGGTCAGCCCGTCACCGCCACGACGGTCCTGCCGATGACCCGCGCGCCGTTGTGGTGGGTCACCGTGCCGAGATAGGCCGTGCCCGCGGTCAGGCCCGACCAACTGACCCCGACGGTGTGCTGGGCACCGATGACCGCTGGCACGCTCGCTCCACTGGTCACGGTCAGCGACCCGTCGCCGTCGGTGGCCGGCACGAGCCAACTGCGCAGGTCGAACGACACCGGGGTGTTGCCGACCGCCCAGCCGTGCACGACCATCGTGTAGGACCCGTCCGCAGGGTCGACGAGCTCGATCTTCTCGTCCGTGCCGCCGTTCGTGCTCTGGGCGACGACCTTCCCTGCGGAGTCCAGCAGGTAGATGTCCAGGTCCGTGGCCCCCGGCAGCGCCAGGGTCCATCGGGCCAGGCCCACCCCTGAGAGGGTCACCGGGATCCGGCGCACCCCCGCGCCGTCATCGGCGCTCGGATACGTCTGGTCCGGGTCCTGGGCGACGTCGCTGGTGGTGTCTACCGGGGCGACCAGGCCCTCGGCCGTGGCCTCGTACGTGCCGGCGAAGCCGAGCTGCACCGGCACCGAGGCGCTACCGGAGCTGCCGCTGCCCGAGATCGCGCTCGGGGCCGCCAGTTCCAGGCCCTTGACGGCGATCGGGCTACGAGCCTGGTACCCGCTGCCGCTCCAGGTCAACGCCCCGGTGCGCCACTGCCCGAAGGGGGCCGATCCCGTCGCGGTGATCGTCACCGCAAACGACGCGCTCGCACCGGGACTCAGGGTCAGCGTTGCGGGGACGACGGTGACGGCATACCCCGGCGGGGCCTCGACCCGGGCGGTGAACGTCGTGCGTCGGCTGGCCACGCTGGTGACGGTCCGGGTCACCGTGGTGCTCCCGGCTACCGCCTCGACGCCGATCGAGGGCATGTTGAGGTCCGCGGCCCGGGTCGCAATGCCATTCCCGGTCAGCGACGCGCAGGTCGCGTCCGGGTCGCCGAAGATTTCCCGACCCTCGGCGCAGAGGAACCCGAGGTAGTCGTAGAACCCGGCATCGTAGACCAGCCCGGGCTGGAACGAGGACCCTCGGCTGGCCGGCTCGCCCACCATGGCCATCCCCGCGCCCATGGCGAGGGGACCGGCCGGGCTGGTCCGGTCGTTGTCGCGTACTTTCGTGTATGCCGTCGTCATCAACGCCGAGCGCGCCATGGCCGGCGACCAGTCGGGGTGCTTCTGTTTGAGTAGGGCGTAGGACCCGGCGACCACCGGGCTGGACATCGACGTCCCGGCGATCGCCTGGAACAACTCGCCAGGCACCTGCTCGCCCGGGGTCGGCAGGGGAGTGTTGCCGGCCATGATCTGCACGCCCGGTGCCGTGATGTCGGGCCGGATGATGTCGCCGGCGGTGGGGTTCTCCCCGCGGGACGAGAAGTAGGCCATGGTCGGGGAGTAGAACGGCGCCTTGCCGATCCCGTTGTTGACCAAGCGGCCGGTGGGGTTGGCCGTGGCGGCGATCCACCGCTTGAGCTGGACGCCCGGCGTGTTGTCGATCATCACCGTGGGCACGAAGAACGTGTCGCTAAAGAGGGTGTCGACGTCGACGGCGTTGTAGAGCACCATGCCGATCCCGCCGGCTCGCTTGACCTCGGCGCTCTTGGCCACCCGGCCGTTGCCGCCGCGCTTACACACGACGATCGTGCCGGTGACCTTGGCCGGGTCGAGCGTGTCGGCGAGGCACAGTTCGTTGCCGGCCGCTGCGGCGTCGACGAACGTGGCCCGGGCGGTGCCCAGGGTGATCGACGCGCCGAGGTAGATCTTGCCGCCCGCTTCGATGGTGCCCTGGTAGAAGGTCCGATGGGTGTTGGCGCCGACGGCGGTCACCCACGGCACGTCGGCCGGACCGCCGATGGTGGCCGCGCCGGGGCCGCTGTTGCCGGCGGAGACCGCCGTGAACACCCCTGCGTCGGCGGCGAAGAGGAAAGCGATGGTGTCGGCGCTGACCGTCCGCGCCCCGCCGCCGATCGAGTAGTTGATGACGTCGACCTTGTCGGCGACCGCCTGGTCGATGGCTGCGGCCAGGTCGGAGGTGTAGCCGCCGTCGTTGCCGAGTGCCTTGTAGGCGATGACCTGGGCCCGCGGCGCAATCCCCGACGTCGTGCCCTTGTCCACCCCGAGGATGGTGGCGCGGACGTTGGCGTTGCCGGCGGCGGTCGAGGCGGTGTGCGTGCCGTGTCCGTCGTCGTCGCGGGCCGAGTCGAACTCGTCGGGCTTCAGGCCGGTGGCCCTTTTGTACGTGTCGAGGAAGACCCGCGCGCCGACGAGCTTGTTCGTGCACGTGAAGGCGGCGTCCTGCGGGTTGGCGGCGGTGTTGCCGAAGGCGCAGGCCGGCCGCGTCGTGTCAAGGGGGGCGTGCGCCGGGTAGGAGCCGTCGTCGGCGAAGCTCGGGTGCTCCGGCCAGATGCCGGTATCGATGACCCCGACCGTGACGCCTTCTCCGGTGACGCCGTTGCGCCAGGCATCCTTACGGCCGGTGAGGCCGAGGAAGTCGTACAGACCGTTGTCGGCGACCCCCAGCGAACCCTGCCGCTGCTCGGCGCCCTCGCGCTCCGGTCCGCTGTCGTCGGACAGGACGTGGCGCAGTTCGTCGGGCAGCACGACGGCGACATCGGGGTGGGTGGCGATCTTCGTCGCGGTCTGCTGACTCGCCGCCACCGAGAAGCCGTTGAGCGCATTGGTGTAGTCGTGGCCCTTGGCGCTCTGGGGGACCCCAGTCTTGGCCAGCACGGCGTCGTGGCTGGCCAACAGGTCGTTCTTGCGGGCCTTGGCCGCCGAGCCGTCCAACTGCTTGCTGGACATCGACCGGATCAGCGGGTCGGTCTTCATCACCACGATGTAGGTGCCGGTGGAGCTCGGGGGCACCCGAGGGTCGGCGCTCGACGTGGCGGGCGCAGGGGTGGCGGGTCGGCCCGGGCTGGCCCAGGCGAGCGACCCGAGGCCGGGCAGGGTCAGGGCGGCGGTGACGGCGGCGGTGACGACGGTGCGGTGTCTCATGTGGCTCCTGGGTGCGGGGGACCGGCCCCCCGGTCTCGGGGGTGCCGAACAGCAGCACCCGGCCGCGCGTGAGGAACCGTTGGTGAACGTACGCCGCTCCCGCGCGGCACGCCAGAGCTGGATCTTCAACAGCTCGTAAAGATCGCCGCAGGTTTTGAGGCGTCGGCCGCTCCTGCACGGTGTCGCCGACACGGCCGCGGGCATCGACCGCGGGCCGCGGCCTGGTCCCGCGCTCAGGTCTGGCAGAGGAAGGGCAGGGTAGAGCCGCCGCTGTGGTAGCGGTACACCTTTCCCGTGACGCGCAGTTCGATGAGCGCGCCGTCCGTGGCCACCTGGGCGTAGGACATGCCCGGTCGTGGGCAGCCCAGCGCGGCATCCGGCCACGTCACCAATGCCGAGGCGACGAGTTCGACCTCGCCCGGCGGCACCCCGAGGCGCCCGGCCAGATCTTCGCGGGCCCGGGTGACGTACGGGTCAAGCGCGGGCTCGATCCCGCTGATTGCCAGCGTCGGTGCACCCGCCCGGCGCGTCGAAGTCGCAGTCGTCGGGGCCGAACGGCTCAGGTCCGAGCTGGACGCCGAAACGGGGGGCACTGGCGGCGTGGTCGAGGACGACCCGCCCGAAGCCACCGGCGAGCCTGGGCCGGCGGCGCACGAGGTCATCGTGAGCACGACGAGGGCCAGCACCGCGACGGTGACCAGGCGACACCTCATGTGTTTCACGGTACCTCGCCGATACCCCAAGGTCGCCCGGAAGCGCGAGCCGGGCGCCGGGTGCTCGTCGGGCGGAGCGGCCCGACAGCCCACTAGTCCATGCCGAGGCTGAAGGCGGCCTCGAGGTCGTGGCGGGAGTACGTCCGGAAGGCGATGTGGGTCCTCGTGCCGGTCACCCCGGGAACCTTCGAGAGTCGGTCGGCGATGACGTCCGCGAGCTGTTCGTGGGCGCGGACCCGCACCATCGCCACGAGGTCGGCGTCGCCGGTCACCGAATAGACCTCGCTGACCCCGTCGAGATCGGCGATGGCCTCGGCGACCTCGGGGATGCGCGCGACGTCACAGTCGACCAGGACGATGGCGGTGATCACGCGCCCAGCCTAGTGCCGCGCCCCCACCCGCCGGTTGCGGCCGGCAGTGCCACCCGCGCCGACTCCGCGCCGCCGACAGGGCAGGTCCACTCGCCGACGATGTCGACGATGCGCACCCCAGGGGACTCCAGCCAGCGCAGGATGAGCTCGGTCTCTTCGGCGTATGCCGCGGGAGCCGGACGCACCGACGCGCCCACCACTTCGGCCGTGGCGCGCAGCGTGTCGACATAGACCATGGGATCGGCGCCCCGGGGCACGACGCTGGTCCCCGCGAGTCGGCCGTGGCGCACGCAGAGCAGCTCCCAGCCGCCGCGGATGGCGTCGCGGCGCGCCGCGAGGGCCCCGGCG
>APMI01049951.1_pt1 | contig 10703 bp, 10 predicted proteins | sample 667938 | NCBI WGS metagenome assembly APMI01 (sample SAMN01084076, study PRJNA167559) | wastewater metagenome | biome: Wastewater | place: Denmark: Ejby Moelle, Odense | collected 2011-11-28
GCATTCGTTTCTATGCTTTGGGAGCAGGATGTCGCAGGTTCGAATCCTGTCTCCCCGACCATCTCCTTCCGCTGTCCCTGATTGGCACAAACCAATAAAATGGTGGCGTGTCAGCGGGAAAGCATGCAGTCTCCGCTCATCCGGGAGAAGAAGCCTAGGGAAGGATTTGCCATGCATCTGATCATCGCGTTGATCATGGGGGGCATAATCGGCTGGGTCGCAGGCATGGTGATGCGCGATCAGGGCGGTATAATCTGGAATGTGTTGATTGGTTGCGTCGGCTCGATCGTCGGGCGCTTCCTGTTCGGCGCGCTGTCTCATGACAGCCACCTGCGCGAAAATCCGTTCGATCCGATGACGCTGCTCGTCGCGTTCCTTGGCGCGGTCGTGCTGCTCGCCATCTATAATCTGGTGAAGCGCGGGTCGCTCCGCTGAACGGGGCGACAGCGGCGGGAAAGCGTGGTGGGCCCGGCAGGACTCGAACCCGCAACCTAGCCGTTATGAGCGGCCAGCTCTAACCATTGAGCTACAGGCCCACGCGAACTTGTGACTAGCAGCGCCGTTTCGTGGCGCAAGAGCAAGTCGGCGCAAGTGTTCGAGGCGCAGACGCCTAGACAATGAAAAAGGGGCGTTCCCGAAGGAGCGCCCCTTTCTCGTATTCGTCGGATCGGGCCGTGAGGCCCGACCAGTCGATTACTGCGCGTTCGACGCGTTGCCAGCAGCGGCGCCAGCGTCCGCCGAGTTGGCGAGCGCGTCAGCAGCAGTGGCGTTCGAAAGGTTACCCGCGGCCGCGTCGAGGTTGTCGGCGGCGCTCTGCAGGTTGTCCGCCAGCACGTCCGCGTTGTTTTCCGCGGGGGCCGGCGACTTCGAGCAAGCCGCAACGGACATCAGGCCGGCGGCAGCAAGAACAAAGGCAAACTTCTTCATTCGGATGCTCCCAAGCATAGCATTCATCGCGGCCGACCCTGTCGCCGTCGCGAGCCACCGCAAATACCGAACCGTTTCGGTGGGTCAATGAGGAAATTCATCGAACCGAAACGTTGCGCACCGCGGATCGCGCATTTTTTCAATGCGATTTGCGCTGCACCGGCCCGATTTCCTCGGGTGCATTGGCCACCACGGCGAGCATCGCGGTCCATGCCGCGACGTTCTGGCGCAGTTCCTCGCGGTCGACGCGATCGAGCGTATCGTCGGGCGTGTGATGTGTATCAAAATAGCGCAGACCCGATTGATTGAGGTCGATTCCGGCGACCCCGGTGGCGATCGTCGGCTCGATATCCGATCCGTCGCCGCCCTCGCCCTTGCCGTGGACGATACCCAGCGGCGCCAGCGCACTGGCGAGGCGATCAGTGATCGCCTTGGCGCTGTCGGGCAGGGTAACCTGGAAGCGCCACACGCGATCCGCGCCGAAATCGCTTTCCGCTGCGACCGCATGGCGCTCCGCGCCGTGCCGCCGCGTGTAATCGCGCCCGCCATAGCCGCCGACTTCCTCCGAACCGAACCACACCACGCGGATCGTGCGGCGCGGCTGGCGCCCGCTGTCGAGGATGCGCTTGGCCGCCGCGGCGGTGATCGCGACGCCCGAGGCATCGTCGATCGCGCCGGTCGCGAGATCCCAGCTATCGAGATGCCCGCCGATCAGCACGATCCCCGCATTGGGGTCGCTGCCCGGCACTTCGGCGATGACATTGCCCGATTCCTGCTCGCCGATCTGGCGCGGGGTTAGCACCAGCTTCATCGTGATCGGGCGCCCGCGCGTCGCCATCGCCTCGATCAATTTGGCGTCGGGCACCGACAGCGCGGCGGCCGGGATCGGCTTCACGCCCTCGGGGAAATTGGTCATGCCGGTATGCGGCAGCCGATGCGTATCGGTGCCGATCGAGCGGATCACGATCGCTGCGGCACCCTTGCGCGCCGCCACCGCCGGCCCGACGAACCGCGCGACGCCGGCCTGACCATAGCTCGCTCCGTCCTGCGTCGGTGCCATCGCATTGCCGACATAGGCGATCTTGCCCTTCAGGCTGCCGTCGGGCGCGTTGACGAGATCGGCATAGCTTTTGAACACCACCACCTCGGCGGTCAGCCCGGCGGCGGGGGTCGCACCCGAATAGCCGAGCGCGGCGAGCGTCAGTTTCTGCGGGAAGGGCGCGGTGATCTCGGCACGCTCCTCGCCGCGCACCCACACCGGCATGCGATAAGGCTCGATCCGCACATTCTTGAAGCCGAGCGCGGTCAGCTTCGCCAGCGCCCATTGCCGCGCGCGCGCCTCCGCCTCGGTGCCGGCGAGCCGCTGGCCGACCTCGGTCGTCAGCCCCTCGACGATATCATAAGCGACATCGTCCTTGAGCGCCGCATCGCGCAACGCGGCGACCGCCGGATCGGCTGCCGGCGGTGCTGGCGGTTCGGCGCGCTGTGCAAGGGCAGGGAAGGGCAAGGCGAGCGCCAGCACGGTGGCGAGGAAGCGGTTCGTCATGCGCGAGGGCGTAAGGCGGCGCAGGTCGACGGGCAAGTGGTTGCGATCGTAACTTTTCGCACCAACGTCACCCCGGCCTTGAGCCGGGGTCCACTGTGCCGCGCGCTCTGCGATTAGAGCCTCTTGCCCTGCGCCTGCCTCCCGATGGACCCCGGCTCGAGGCCGGGGTGACGGGAGATTACGCCCGGTTCGCGGCGCTCAGCACCGCGCGGACGCTGGCGGTGGCGATATCCGAATCGATCCCGACGCCCCACACGGTCCGCCCGTCGGCGGCGCGGCATTCGAGATAGGTCGCCGCCTGTGCATCGGCGCCGTGGCCGATCGCATGTTCGCTGTAATCGACCACTTCCAGCGCCGGCCCGGTGGTTTCGGACAATGCCGCGATCACCCCGGAGATCAGGCCATTGCCGCGCCCGGAGAGCGAGCGCTCCTCGCCGTCGATCGACACGCGTCCGACGAAGCGCCGGTCGCCCGAGGCGCCGGTTTCCTCATAATCGCGCAGCACGAAACGGTCGCTCGCCGCCGGCAGATAGGTGCGCTCGAACGCGCCCCAGATATCGGCGGCATTCAATTCGCGGCTCGTTTCGTCGGCCAGCGCCTGGACGATGCGGCTGAAATCGGCCTGCATGCGCTTGGGCAGTTTGAGCCCCTTGTCCTGCTCCAGCACCCAGGCGACGCCGCCTTTGCCCGATTGCGAATTGACCCGGATCACCGCCTCATAGCTGCGGCCGAGATCGGCCGGATCGATCGGCAGATAGGGGACTTCCCAATGTTCGTCGTTGCGCGCGGCCTGCGCGGCGAAGCCCTTTTTGATCGCATCCTGGTGGCTGCCGCTGAACGCGGTGAATACCAGATCGCCGGCATAGGGCGTGCGCGGGTGGACGGTGATGTTGGTGGCATATTCCACCGTTTTCACCACCTCGTCGATGTCCGACAGGTCGAGCTGCGGATCGACGCCCTGTGTGTACATGTTGAGCGCGACGGTGACGAGATCGCAATTGCCGGTACGCTCGCCATTGCCCAGCAGGCAGCCCTCTACGCGATCGGCGCCGGCCATCAGCCCCAGTTCCGCCGCCGCGACCCCGGTGCCGCGATCGTTATGCGTGTGAAGCGAGATCACCACGCTGTCGCGATTGGGGATGTTGCGGCCGAACCATTCGATCTGATCGGCATAGACGTTGGGCGTCGCGCATTCGACCGTTGCGGGCAGGTTGAGGATCAGCGGGTTTTCCGGCGTCGGGCGCAGGATATCCATCACCGCCGCACACACCTCGACCGAGAAATCCAGCTCCGCTGTGGAGAAGGTCTCGGGGCTATATTCGAAGGTCCATTTGGTGTCGGGCTGTTTTGCCGCCTCGTCGCGCAGCACCTTGGCGCCCTCGATCGCGATCTGGCGGATTTCGTCGCGCGACATGCCGAACACGATCTTGCGCCACGCCGGCGAGACCGCATTGTAGAGGTGGACGATTGCCTGCCTGGCGCCCTTCAGGCTCTGGAAGCTCGTCTCGATCAGGTCGCGGCGCGATTGCGTCAGCACCTGGATCGTCACGTCATCGGGCACGCGATCGTTGGTGATCAGGCTGGAGATGAAATCGAACTCGGTCGCGCCCGCGGCGGGGAAACCGACCTCGATTTCCTTGAGACCGATCTTCACCAGCAGATCGAAGAAGCGGTTCTTCTTCTCCGCGTCCATCGGGTCGATCAGCGCCTGATTGCCGTCGCGCATATCGGTCGAGAGCCAGCGCGGCGCGGTGTCGATCACCTTCGACGGCCAGGTGCGGTCGGGGATGTTGATGGTCGGAAACGGTCGGTACTTGATGGAAGGATCGCGCAACATGACGGGCTCTCTCTATCGGGAGGAGGGCGGTGGGGTCGTTCGGCTTGGCCCTTAGGCGCGTCGGCGTGCCAGGCACGCGGGCTTGTTCGCGCCTAAGGGCGCGTAAGTCGAAGGAGAAGGCCGAACACCTGCGTCATCGTCTTTTGCGGTAACCCCTGACGGGCGGTGCTGTCCAGCGCTGTTTTGGGTTTACCGTCACCGTCGTTCGGCAAACAGCCGGTCGAGCGGGGTTTGCGGGAGGAGCCAGAACAGCGCGACCAGCGCCGCGCAGGCGATCCCGAGCCACGGCGAGACGAAGGTGAGCGCGAAGCCGAGCGAATAGATCGTCATCGCGAAATAGCCCTTGCGTGTCGTCTGCACGTGATAATTGCGCGCCCGCTCATGCCGCGCCCCGGTATGCGCAACGACGCGCTGCAGCCAGACATAGCCCAGTGCCGGCAGGATCAGCGTGACGAGATAGAGCTGCGACGCCGTCCGGCTGAATTCATGCTCGCCGAGATAGGCGGTGCCGAACGGCACGAGGCTGAGCCCGAACAGCAAGGCGAGGTTCGACCAGATCAGCCCGTTGGTTACGCGCCGCGCATGGCCGAGCAGCCGGTGGTGGTTGCCCCAATAGAGCCCGACATAGACGTAGCTCAGCCCGTAAGCGAGGAAGAGGTGCCACATCGACAGGATGTGGCTGATGCCATCTTCCACCGGCACCTTGAGCTCGAGCACCATGATCGTGATGATGATCGCGATCACGCCGTCCGAAAACGCCTCCACCCGGCCCAGCCCGGTGCCCTCTGCTTCTTCCTCGTCAGCCATATGCGCTTATTTGACGAAAGCGGCGCTGATCTTGAGCTTCACCTCGTCCGACACCATCGGGATGCCGTAGCCGACGCCGAAATCGCTGCGGCGGATCGTCGTCTTGGCGGTGAAGCCGAGATTGTCCTTCGCGCCCATCTTGCCTGCGCCATAGAATTTGGCGGCGAGCGACACCGGCTTGGTCACGCCATTGAGCGTCAGATTGCCGTCGATCTGCGCGGTTTCGCCCTTGGCGGTCACCTTGGTCGACACGAAATGCGCGTCGGCCGGGTTGGCGCCGAAGAAATCGGCCTTGGCGCCTTCTTTCGGCGCGCGGAGCAGGTGCGCGGTGAGCGCGGGATTGGTGGTCAGCACCTTGGAGACCGGGATCGTGATATCGACCTTTGCCGCATCGGGCTTGGCGGGATCGATCGTCAGCGTGCCGGTCGTCTCCCCGAACAGCCCGAAATAGGGCGTGAAGCCGAGGTGATCGACGGTCCATTCGATCAAGGTGTGATTGGGATCGACGGTATAGCTGCCAGCGACCACTGCGGCGGGGTTATGCGATCCCGGCGGCGCCTTGGGCATCTGTGCGACAACCGCCGTGGAGGCGAGCGCAAAGGCGGCGAAATAGGCGAAGCGCATCCTGAAACTCCCGTTCTTCTTCCGCGCGGTTGAACCACAAGCGCGGGCAGGGGGAAAGCGCGCAAATCGTAACGCTGTGTTTCTTGGCGGTGGTTGTGTCCCCGCGAAGGCGGGGACCCAGCCTGGGCTCCCGCCTTCGCGGGAGCACAGGAAAGCATTTCACGCGGCGTTACTTAACCGCGCCCTCGATCACGTCGAACTTGATCCGCACCCAGGCGCCGATCAGCGGCTTGCCGCCGATGCGCGGCGGGCGCACGAGGAACTGGAACGACGCCTGACGCAGCGCGCGGGCGATGCCCGAACCGGGACTCTCACCGAGTTCGCGGCAATCCTCGACGCGATAGCGCGGCGCGGTGCGGCAGGCGACCATCCCCCACCCGGCCTGCTGGCGGGCGGGGAGGTAGGTCGCCATCTCGGCGTGCGAGGGCTCGCGATACCATTCGGCATAATAGAGATTCTCGCCCCCCGGCGCGCCGCCCGCCGCCGCGAGCTGGCCGCTATCATCCTCGGCGGTGTCGCCTTTGTTGCCATTGGCCTTGGCGAGCTGATTCGGGTCGGCCTTGATGCGGCCGATATCGGTTTTGGCGAATTCGGCCCGCGACAGCATGATAACCCCCGGCAGGGTGATCGGCGGGGTCGGCAGCGGATTGGCGCGCGGGGGCGGGGCGGCGTGATGCTGGTGCTGCTGCTCCTTCGCCACCTTGGGGCGCTGGACGACTTCCTTGGTCTTGTCGGGTTGCTGCCCCTTCGCCTGGCTGACGTTGAAGGTGGAGAGCGGGCGCACTTCGATGAACTTCTGTACGTCGCTGATCGCGCCGAGCGTGATCAGCGCGATGACGACGAGCACCCCGGCCGCCAGCGCAAGCAGCAACGCGCCGGCGCGACCACGCGCGCCGACGGGCGATTGATATGTCGATGAGCGGTAGGCCGCCGTCCGAATCACGCCCCCGCCTCTACGGAGGCGAGGGCGTGATTGCATCCGTCTTCGAACATCTCGAACACGGTTCGTCGCGGTTTTGCGATTACAAACTGATTACGGGGGGCGTCAGTTACGCTCCTTGTCCACCAGCTTGTTCGCGCCGATCCACGGCATCATCGCGCGCAGATTGGTGCCGACCTGCTCGATCGGATGCGCCGCGGCGAGCTTGCGCGCCGCCTTCAGCTCGGGCTGGCCGGCGCGGTTGTCGAGCACGAAGTTCTTGACGAAGCGGCCCGACTGTATGTCGGCCAGCACGCGCTTCATCTCCTTCTTGGTCTCGTCGGTGATGATCCGCGGGCCCGTGGTGATGTCGCCATATTCGGCGGTGTTGCTGATCGAGTAACGCATGTTGGCGATGCCGCCCTCATACATCAGGTCGACGATCAGCTTCACTTCGTGGAGGCATTCGAAATAAGCCATTTCCGGGGCGTAGCCGGCCTCGACCAGCGTCTCGAACCCGGCCTGGATCAGATGAGTGAGGCCGCCGCACAGTACCGCCTGCTCGCCGAACAGGTCGGTCTCGCACTCTTCGCGGAAATTGGTCTCGATGATCCCCGAACGACCGCCGCCGACGCCCGAGGCATAAGCGAGCGCGATATCGTGCGCGTTGCCGCTGGCATCCTGGTGGATCGCGATCAGGCAGGGGACGCCGCCGCCGCGGACATATTCGCTGCGCACGGTGTGGCCCGGGCCCTTCGGCGCGATCATGATCACGTCGATATCCGCCGGCGGCTCGATCAGCCCGAAATGGACGTTGAGGCCATGCGCGAAGGCGATCGCCGCGCCAGGGCGCAGATTGCCCTTGATATCATCTTCCCAGATCGCCGCCTGATGCTCGTCGGGGGCGAGGATCATGAGGATATCGGCCCATTTCGCCGCTTCCTTGTTCGACAGCACCTTGAAGCCGGCGCTTTCGGCCTTCTTCGCGGTGGCCGAGCCCTCGCGCAGCGCGATCGCGACCTCCTTGACCCCCGAATCGCGCAGGTTCTGCGCATGGGCGTGGCCCTGCGAACCATAGCCGACGATGGCGATCTTCTTGCCCGTGATCAGATTGAGATCGGCGTCGCGATCGTAATAGACACGCATTGTTCAGTTCCTTTCTGCGGGAACGCCATCCCAGTGGAGGCTGGGATCGCCCGGTTGGTTGATCGTGCGCTTGCCGCACGAGACCCCGGCCTGCGCCGGGGCGACGAATGGGTTCAGGCCGGCTCGCGACCCCGTGAAATGGCGACGATGCCGGTGCGGGCGACTTCGACCAGCCCGACTTCGCCCATCAGCTCGACGAATTTGTCGATCTTCTCGATGCTGCCGGTCACCTCGAACACGAAGCTGGAGGTGGTCGCATCGACCACCCGCGCGCGATAGACGTCGGCCAGCCGCAGCGCCTCGATGCGGTGGTCGCCGGTGCCGCGCACCTTGACCAGCGCCAGTTCGCGCTCGATGTGCGCGCCTTCCGCGGTCAGATCGTGGACGCGATGGACCGGCACCAGCCGATCGAGCTGTGCGACGATCTGCTCGAGCGTCGTCGGGCTCGCCGAGGTGACGATCGTGATGCGGCTGACCTGCTTGTCGGCGGTGATCTCGCTCACCGTCAGGCTCTCGATGTTATAGCCGCGCGCGGTGAACAGGCCGGCGATCCGGGCGAGGATGCCCGGCTCGTTGTCCACGATCACCGCCAGCGTATGGCGTTCGGCGTTTTCTTCTTTGATATGCACCGATTTCGTCACCCCGGCGGCGGCCGGGGTCTCCCTGTTATAGAGCTATGCCTTGCGACGCCTGCGCGTCACACCAGCGCCTTGGCCTCATCGTCCATGATGCCGGAGACTTCGGTCGACTGCAGGATCATGTCGGTGTGCGCTGCGCCCGAGGGGATCATCGGGAAGCAATTGGCGAGCTTCGCGACGCGGCAATCGACGACCACCGGCCCGTCATAGGCGAGCATCTCCGCAATCCCCGCGTCGAGCTGGTCGGGCTGCTCGATGCGAATGCCCTTCCAGCCATAGGCTTCGGCGAGCTTCACGAAATCGGGCAGCGCATCCGAATAGCTCTCGGAATAGCGGCTCTCATAGGTCAGCTCCTGCCATTGGCGGACCATCCCCATATATTCGTTGTTGAGGATGAAGATCTTCACTGGCAGGCGATATTGCGTCGCGGTGCCCAGCTCCTGGATGTTCATCTGGATCGAGGCTTCGCCGGCGATATCGATCACCAGAGCATTGGGATTGCCGAGCTGCGCGCCGATCGCGGCGGGCAGGCCATAGCCCATCGTGCCGAGCCCGCCCGAGGTGAGCCATTTGTTCGGGCTTTCGAAATCGAAATGCTGCGCCGCCCACATCTGATGCTGGCCGACCTCGGTGGTGATGATCGGTGCCTTGGCGTGGGTCGCCTCCCACAGCGCCTTGATCGCGCGCTGCGGCATGATCTCCTTGCCGTTTTCCGGGAAATCGAGGCTCTTCACCGCGCGCCAGCCGTCGATCCGGCGCCACCATTCCGAAATCTCGGGCTTGGGATGCTGGCGCGATTTCCAGATGCGCAGCATGTCTTCCATCGCATGCCCGGCATCGGCGAGGATCGGCAGGTCGATCCGCACCGTCTTGTTCATCGACGAACGATCGACGTCGATATGCACCTTGCGGCTGTTGGGGCTGAAGGCATCGAGCCGGCCGGTTACGCGATCGTCGAACCGCGCGCCGATCGCGACGATCAGGTCGGCCTGATTCATCGCCATATTGGCTTCATAGGTGCCGTGCATCCCCAGCATCCCCAGCCATTGCGGGCTGGAAGCGGGGAAGGCGCCGAGGCCCATCAGCGTCGAGGTGACCGGCGCACCCGTCACCTTGGCCAGTTCGCGCAGCAGCTGGCTCGCCGCCGGGCCGGAATTGATCACCCCGCCGCCGGTATAGAAGATCGGCCGCTCGGCCGCTGCCAGCATGTCGACCAGCTGCTCGATCTCGCCGCGATCGGCCTTGACCGGCGGGCGATAGGTCTTGTGCTGGATCGGGCCGGGCTTGGCATAACGCGCGGTGGCGACCTGCACGTCCTTGGGGATATCGATCACCACCGGGCCGGGGCGGCCCGAGGTGGCGATATGGAACGCCTCATGCACGATCGAGCCGAGCACCGCCGGGTCTTTCACCAGATAATTATGCTTGGTGCAGTGGCGCGTGATGCCGACGGTATCGGCCTCCTGGAACGCGTCCGAGCCGATCAGATGGGTCGCCACCTGCCCGGTGATCACCACCATCGGGATCGAATCCATCAGCGCATCGGTGATCCCGGTGACCGCATTGGTCGCGCCGGGGCCGGAGGTGACGAGCACCACGCCGGGCTTGCCGGTCGAGCGCGCATAGCCTTCCGCCGCATGCGTCGCGGCCTGCTCGTGGCGGACGAGAATGTGGCGAATGCGCTTCGAGCGGAAGATCGCGTCGTAAATCGGAAGGACCGCGCCCCCTGGATAGCCGAAGATGACCTCCACGCCGAGATCGCACAGCGCCTCGACCAGGATGTCTGCTCCGCTCTTCTCAGCCACGTCGATCACTCCTCTTTCATGCTGCGCAAGCGAATAGCCTGCGCGAGCAGCGGGCGCTAGGGCATCAAAAATTACGCGTCAAGGAATAATGTTGAAATATTCTTTCAAATTGTCTTTCGGCACATGCGAAGTGCGCGGCCATTCCGCGGGGGGTTGGTGGCGAAACCAGGTATATTGCCGCTTGGCGTAGCGCCGCGTGGCAAGTTGCGCCGCAGCGAGCGCCGCCTCGCGCGTGAGCGAGCCGGCGAGCATCGCGGTGATTTCGGGCACGCCGATCGCGCGCCGCACCGGGGCGTCGGCGGGCAGGTCGGTGCGGGCAAGTAAAGCGGCCACTTCCTCCACGCCGCCGGTGTCGAACATCTCGATCAGCCGGGCGTCGCAGCGCGCGACGAGGTCCTCGCGCTCGGGCAGCAGGATCAGCGGGGGGAGATCGATCGACGGGCCGATCCGGGCG
>APMI01036239.1_pt1 | contig 10701 bp, 5 predicted proteins | sample 667938 | NCBI WGS metagenome assembly APMI01 (sample SAMN01084076, study PRJNA167559) | wastewater metagenome | biome: Wastewater | place: Denmark: Ejby Moelle, Odense | collected 2011-11-28
AATAATAATGAGAATGATAGAAATGAAGGTAAAGTTAATTCGGAAGCACGAAACACAAATAAAAAGAATACTGGAAGCATTGGAAATAAGGATGATGATTTTCTATCGAATGTTTTGTAAGAGCCAGAGCAAGAATAACTTGGATAATAAAATAAAAAATGATAACAAATATTCTTATTTTTCAAATTTAATGCACCATGATCATTTATTTTATTTTCTTTCCAGCTCATCAGGCGAGAGTTGATAGCTTCCGTACATCTTATTCCAGTGTTCGTAGTCTTGCAGCAGAGTGGTGTTGACAGATGGTCTCACCAATTTCAAAGCTTAGCTGAAATGAACGAACTTAGTGATCGGTACTTCGCTTGTTCTTATTGTTTCGATCGAGCTTAACATTCGCAGTGGCATCATTGAGGCCTATGAGCATAAGTTATACATGTCTGCGCCTGAATACCCTCGAGTTAGTTATGAAAGTTCGTTTTTGTCTTATTCACTTAAACTAAATGATATGTTGTCTGTGAGACTGTTTATCAACTGCTTTCGACCTTCAAAATTCGGCAAAGGGATGTATAGTCGCTTCACAAATCGGCGTCGGACAGCATCATCAAGCTACTGTGGTAAATTGGTTGCTCCTATTATGAGAACACGTTCATCACTGTTGGTTTTAGCACCATCAAGTTCTACTAAAAACTCTGTCTTCACTCTTCTGGAACTCTACTGTTATCCTTCTTTTCTGGAGCACAATAATGAGTCTATTTCATCAATAAATATAACACTGGGTTGTTTCAATCTGGCAATAGTAAACAAAGTTTTTACTAATTTTTAACTTTCACCCACCCACTTACTCGTGATTGAACTGGCACTAATACTGAAAAATGTCGCATGAGCTTAACTGGCAATCGCTCGGCCAATCATCGTCTTACCTGTACCTGGAGGTCCGAAAAGTAATATACCTTTGGGTGGTGCTCGAAGTCCTGTAAATATGTCAGGTCTGAGCATCGGCCATACAATCATTTCATGTATGATCTTTTTAGCGAATCCTAAACCTGCAATCTGAGACCATTAAACTTTCTTGTCTCTTTCAACTATTTCCGACTATATTATTTGTACAAGTTTAGTTTATAAATTGTTGAATCTTGGATCCATTTCATCTTATTATTTCCCAATCATTTATTTTTTCTTATTATTATTATTGTTATTTGGCTATTACTATTTTTCAGGCTTTTTGAAGGGTGGTACGAATTTTTTACGCACTGAAGTACTCTTGGGGAGTGACCCTGCAGATACGAACTCAACTGGTTTTCTACGCTCTTATTATACTTTATCAAAAAATTGCGCGCCCTTATTATTATCATGTTACCTGCTTTATTTTTGAACGTGCTTATGCCCTTGATATTTCTCTTTAACTTAATTTTATACAGTCTTATTATTTGCTTTATGATTGATGTGATTGCTACTATTATTCTGATGAATGTTCCCGCCCATTTGTTTAGTGTTATTTTGTTTACTATTTTTGCATTTGCCCATGAGTGCATGCCAGTTAACCTAAAACTTGCGATTATCTTTACACTTGCTATTCTTGACAGCTTAGTGCTCCCACTTGATTATCCTCATCAGATTAACAGTATTGGTCTTCAGTTGTGCATTCACATCTATGCTGTCCTTATTCTGGTGCATTAGTAACTGGATTTTCAAAAGAGAGTCCCGCACCTGGCTGGCTGGCAGTGTTGTCTTTGAATTGTCTAATTTTTAACGCAGATTCAAACGCAGTCTGTTCAGTTCGGTTAGGAATGTCAGTGTTTGTATTTGCTACTCACTCATATTTATATATACCCTATAATTATTAATTACTATTGACTCAGAATAAGTGTATTAACTCATTTTATCATTGACTATTATTTTAGTGTAATATATTTCAATATAATATAATATAGTATAGTATAATATGTATAGAATAGGAGAGTTATAAATATCAAACACAGTGGGTCCGCCAGTAGAGTCCGCACACTTCCAGTGACCCGTCATAGATAACTTGCAGTCCTCCTTTATTTCTGGCAGCAATGGTCTGCATTTCCTAAATTTCTTCATTTAATTGCTGCACTTGTTCTTCATTCTAGTTGTTGACACAGATAAGTAAATTTCTCAAATCAGCGGCTTGACTTAATTTCTATTAGTTGCTGGCTTTTAGGAAATTTATTGATTTTGTTATATTTCGTATCTGTTGCATTATGCACTAGCGTTATTATTGTGATGATCGGAAGCAGGATGATGACAACACGGAGACAGCTTTGGGGCCTAATTGACTATTAAAGCGGGCGAAAACGGGTGAATTAATATCAATAACTTGGTGAGCAAATTCGTTATTAATTCTATGACTTGACATGCCTTTTATTTTGAGTAACAAAAATGTTTATAATCTTTTATTATTTTATAGCATTTAAGGCAATCATAGAATCTACCAGTATTAGTCAGTATAATCTGTCTCTTATAAACTCAATAATCTTATACTACATCGTCGACAATGCAGACATAGTATGTTCCAGTTCACAAGATAAAAATTTATGTTATTTTCATTTTTTTCTCTAATACAATTATTTCTACGATTAAACTTTGGCAAATTTTTTTTAACTGTCTATTACTTGTTGAACACTATGTATATTTTGTATAAGAATATTTGATACATATAAACTACACAATTTATTCATAAATATACACTATCATTTATATAAACCGGTGTCACTTACAGATAATATCCTCCTTCTGCACTAGAAAATCAAAGATACTGTCGATAGTTTCCCTTTAAACTTTGAATTGCTTGCTGATGGTGTCTTTTTATAGTATGCCCTGCTTTATGCACTACCTTATTATCTTCTATTTTATTGATATGTAATTTCTGTTTGACAAGTTCAGCTTCTTGCATAACTCATCCTATTCTCGTGACATGTACGATGATCGTTTCTATGTACGGTCTATTGTTGGCGTCTTTGTTGTCCTGCGAGTCTATAATTTGTATAAATTAGTACTTTTGAAGGGTCATTAGCATATACTTGACCTACTTATTCACCTTTACGACGCATTTTTTAGTCTTTTTTACGCTTATTTTATAGCTCTTATTCTACTTAGGCTAGAGTCTTAAATCCCTTCTTCTTGAACTATTTGAGCTATTATATTCTTTGTCTTATTTGTTTCTCCCTTATAATTCCTTGTACTAATTGTTAATGTTCTTCTGCAGTATTACTAAATCTCGCGAATACTCGCATGATGTTATAAATTTATTTTTCTTATTTGGATCGCATTTTCTAAATTCTGCCTTGCTCTTTAAGGTCAAGCAAATTGCGTGAAATCACGAACTCTTTCCTTCTGATTCTTTCAGTCAGTTTATGATTATAAATGTCGATAAGATTGAACTTCATTTATTTTTATTCTTAAGTATCGTCTTCATTGAACTCCATCTCCGCTAGTAATAGTTCTGCCTCACTGTCGTATTCTACTTAGAAATCACCTCGTTTGGGCATGTACCCAATAATTTATGCTGGGTTCGCACCAGTCTTGGCTTTGTTTCCTGTCGTGTGACTATTCACAGTTAGATACCCACGCTGGTTTTTTGAGTTTGACGGCTCTTGTCTTGCTTTGCGCTTCAAAATGCGAGTGCTTGATTATTTATTATTTAGTTTTTTACTCTCTGGATCTCTTTTACTCAGTATTTATCTGTTATCCTACACTCACTCAATATATACTGGGATGAAATTAGGGCTTTCAAGATAGACTGTAGTATAATGATGTTCGACTTCTTCTCTAGTCTTGCTGGTGCCCATAAACTAGGCAATTTAACTCCAGTTGCCAAACCCGTGCCTAATATATAAAATTGAATTGTTACTTTTATAATCCTTCGAACATGAGCAGTTCTTAGTCAGCAGTCCACTCGCCATCGAACAGAGGGTAGTCCAGCTTGTTGATCACATGATAGAACTCAGGCAGCTCATCTAAGTTACTGAAGCAGCCCACACAGTAATCATTTTAAGGGGTTAGTACTTTGGTGTGCTTACTGATATCCTTCTTGCATCTATCGCATTGGATTTTATTAGTGGGGTGCAAAATATTCTAATATTTATTTCGCATGTACGTAGAAAACATTTTGCATCTGGTTCGGCTACTCATCCATCGTTGACACTTTCTTATGGATCTCGCGTCCGCTTTCCGTATCACTCACGAAGAATTTCCTAAGTTTTTGCATACTTACATTGACTTATAGGACAATCAATTATAAAGGAAAATCATTAATTATTTTTGTTTTGGCGGAATCAAGAATCATTTTCACATCATTTAAATTCAGAATAAGCTAAAGACAAGCAGTATTATATATTTTATATTTGAAGACAAACTTCGAGGCAGCATAAAAAACAAAATAATACAAACTTTGAGAAAATATGAACGAATATTAAACAAACTAAAGGACGAAGTAATTAAGATAATATGAATAATACAAAAGTAACTACATGATTTAATGTTGGATATAATAATAATTGATTGATAGATGATAAAGTTTCTGCTGATGGTCAACAAACAAGGCCAGACTAGACTGGCAAAATACTATAACGAAATGACAGTAAAATAACGTACTACTTTATAAGGGTAACTTGTGCGTAAGTGTCTTTCTAGAAACTAATCCCTATGTTCATTCATTTAGTATCGAGGCTATAAGGTGATATACAGACGATATGCTTCACTGTATTTCATCATCGGAGTGGATACTGAGGAAGAGAACGAGATGGCATATTTGTAATTCATCCATAATTTGGTGGAGACTATGGATAAGTATTTTGAGAACGTGTGTTAACTTGACATCATGTATAACATTGAAAAAGCACACTATATTTTGGATTAAATGATCATGAACGGACAAATTGTTTAAACAAACAAAACTTTGATCTTAGCTCCACTACACGTTCTCGATAAAATCAATGAATGACTTCAGTCTTCAATTCTGATTGTTTATGCTGTCATTGAATTATTCTGATAAATAAGTTAATACATAATACAAAGATATATTCATTGATTATTTACCTGACTCTTAACTTCTTGCTCCACTCGCCAACGCACGTAGTAAGTGACTTCTCTCTGATATCTACCATATATTTGAAACTTGTGAATTTATTTAGCAAAGAACGCGCCTAAGAAAGAAGCGATTCCCACAAACAGTAGACTATGTACAAAAACTAGTTTGCTTTTGCTTTTTAGGAACTGTCCGAATCTTGTCTCCTGCATCGGGCGAGCCAACGGGTTTGGCAATAAGCTGCTTACATTTCCATATTTGTATACCAAGTACAATGCTGTGAATACGCCCATTGTTTGTAATGGAGCTGTGTAAAGTTTACGCTAGGCTTTCTCTAATTATTGAAAATCTGCCTACTCGAATATTTTATACTTGCTTTAGTTATGAACAGGCGATAAGTTAGGCTCTTCTGATGCCATAAGCCAATTTAATTAATTTTATACTATCATTAAAAGCATATCTAAAGATCATTAAACTTACAATTCAAGTAACTATTTGTATAATTTAATTTATTATTTGCACCCGAAAGCAACAATATTGGTTATAATTTGGTATAAATAGTAATTTCAAAATAATTTTGATAATTTATATTAAAAGACAGATATGAACAATTAAGTTAAGGAACTCATGGCCAAGAAGGAAGCACTCGAGAAAAGGCTTGAAGAACTTGAGAAGAATATCAAAAATCTTAATGAAGTGCATAATTTTTAGAAAGGCACTGTTGATGCTTAAGGTTTTCCGAGAGCAGATCTTGACTTTGGAGAGTTCGGGCATTACCGTAGCCTTAAAAGAGAGAAGGCTGAACTTAATAATGATCACTTTGCCATCATGAAGTAACTCGAAAAGCATCTATACAAACTTCACGAAACCTTTCCGGACATCGAACCTGAGCATCAGGAAGTCAAGCCCAAGGAATAACCACATAAAGTCGTCGTGCCTAAGCCAAAACAATAATAAACTAAGATGGTTGAATAAAAGCCGCATAACATCGACTACCTGACTCCTTTCGCTAAAATCAGTATTGTCGACTAAGGCTCTCCATCTCACCACGCAGGACTAAAAGTTCGAGATCTTTTAAGCGAGTTTGCAGAAGTCAACATTTACGCGATTGATTTCATGAAGGAGATTCCTAAACAAGTTCACGAAGGAAAATCAATAAAAGTAGTCGTTTTAAGACAACTTACTTAACCGAAGAATGGCTAGAACATATTTGTGCTAAAAGATGGCAACGCATATGAAAAGATTACATTACAAATTACTCCTGCAAAATGGCAAGGTAAGGGTATGCTAGGCTGTAAAATTGACCCACTTCACTCTTCATGATGAAATTGCTAACTTATGTTATGTTAATATGAAATAAAAACAATATCTATTAAAATATTTATATTAATCAAATAATTATTAGCCAGAAATGGGTCGAGTCCGAACAAAGACAGTCAAAAGAGCTGCAAAGGTTTTGTTAGAGAGACACTATCAGAAACTCACTTCTGATTTCCATATGAACAAGCGTATTCTCTCAGAAGTCGCCAAAGTGCCCACCAAGAGATTGAGAAATAAGATCGCAGGATTCGCAACTCACCTCGTTAAGAGAATTCAAAAGGGTCCAGTCAAAGGTATCTCCCTCAAAGTGCAAGAAGAGGAAAGAGAAAGAAGACTCGATTGGGTTCCAAAATAATCTGAGATCAAGCTTGACAAGGTCACCATCGACACCGAAACCAACAACATGTTGAAGGCCAGGTTTGGAGACGATGTTGCCAGCAAACTTGCTGCTAATCTTGAAGTCAAGGCTACTGAGAAAAGAGATCAAAAGGGAGGACAAAGAAGAAAGGGTGGTGACAGAAAAGACAGACCTCAAAGACCACAAAAAGAAAAGGTTGAAGGCCAATAAGGAGCTCAAGAAACTAGAGAACCCAGAGAAAAGAGGGAACCAAGAGAACAAAGATAACCAAGAGAGCCTAGAGAACAAAGAGAGCCAAGGGAGCCAAGAAAGCAAGAAGATGGTAAATAAGCTCCTAAGAGAGATGGCAGAAAGAGAGGAAACAGAGATGGTCAATAATGATCTTTTAAAATTATATCTCAATAAAAATACATCTATTAAAATATTGTAAGTAAATTTCGTAAAAGTGTATTATTAAAATTATCATATAACTTAGCTAAATAGGATGGGATGCGCTAATTCATAATAAAGCAAGAGACATGGCGTCCCGATTGGTAATAGTCTTATTCATTTATTGCAAACAAACTAGACTTAAGCAATAAAAAAGCGTATAGATTTAGAGCCTCCTGAAATATTTTAAGAAAATATCAATTTTCGAGGTGACACGATCGCACACTACATCTGTCTGAAAAATAATTACGAACTGGCTTAGCACTTGTATAAAAAGAATGAAAAATACTTCAGCAAGAAGAATAATTTCCAACAACTGCCTGTAGATATGACCACAGACACACGAATTCAGAAATTACTAGCTGCTTACTCCAAGACTTATCCTAATGAAATTGTGTTGAAAACTGCACAATCAAGGAAATCTATGCCCCGGACACAAAATTTACCTAGCATGTTTTAAATAGGCAGGGAATAATAATTGCCTGTTGATTTAGTTAAAAAAGAGAGTCAAAACAAAAGGCATTAAGCTAAAACACATTCCAAACCCAAATAACAGATAATAATACCGATGAATGTATAAGAAAATCCTTAAGTGGTCAACAGTCATCGTGTCTCTTAAACGACTTAAGTAACTATTTAAGGGCATGCTTATGTTTTAAATAACTCTATTAGACCCAAAAGGATGTCTAATTTAACAAAAATGATCAAGCAAAATATTCAGTCAAAGAGGAGATAGTTCTAAGACTGAATAATGATAATTATTTTACACTTCATATTATTGAATTAGTATATGATATTAATAATATAGTATAATATAGTAAATAACGACTCGAAAATGAACGGCTATGACTTCGAATAACTATAAATCGACTAAAGATGCACGATCAGCTTCATGCCAGCTAGTAGTCCACATCAGTCAATTCAAAACAGTCGAGCCTATTTTCATCATGTTTCCAAATAAGATAGGTCCAACCACGATCAAGATGATTAAACATTGTCAATCCCATTCCCTAATCAAAGGAAAAGTCGGTAATTTTTGTAAGAGTGCACTAAAAACAATTAAATAAGTCAAGCAGAATTATATGAGTAAAGATTAGTATAAGCGAAAGTTTAAATGAATAAAACTTATTCTCAGACGAAATTTAATCAATTTATTGAAAAGCAAAAAGCATATGAGCGCAGAGTTAATGAGAAGATTGAAAAGTTAAAAGAATAGAAATAAAATATGAGAGAAAAGTAAACATTTAAACCTCAAATAAACCAGAAATCTAAAAATTACACTAGAAACACATCAAAGTCAACAGTTTTTGATAGGTTATACGCTCCAGATCAATCTAGAAAACAAGAAACATAAACAAAGCAATTATTCCATCCTAAGATATCATAGAAGAGCAAACAATTGCATCGCCCTGAACCTGTGGGTTAACTATTATACAAAGATGCAAAAAGTAGACAATAAAAACAGTACCAGAGTACTCCTACAGTTAATAATATTAATCATATGTCTCCCCGATCTCCATCTATGGCTAATCAAACAATTTCATCCCCTTCATCAAAATATTATTCGTCAACAAGTTCTAAATCTCAGCAATTACTCATGAACAAATTTCTCAAATAGTATTTTGAAGTATTACAAGCTCCATAACTACTGAATATTTTTGAACAACATATCTCAGCCAAAATTGAGAAAAGTGTGTTTTAGTACATTTTACAGAAATTGGGATTTATTAAAAATGTTGGTCCTTCTTCTTCTGTTGACGCTGAAATTGCGCAATAGGCTTACCATTAACTATCTAAGAATTAAGCAAATCTAGTCAATCTCTTTACTTTCTTATTGGCCATCATTGGAGTATAGAAAATATCATTAACAGGGCTTGAAGGATTAGGAGACTCTAAGAACTTCATAAAAAGAAGTTAATAATAAGCCAGACTGCTTCATAGCAGATTCAACTCTCTTTATCGTAATAGATTGTGTACTCAACATAATAAATCTACTGACCAATAATTCTCCTTTAAACCCTACTTGAGCCCTCAATCATTCCAGCTGGCGTAAAAGCATCGCAAATAAGTGTTACAGTAAGCTTCAAAATATATTTCTCCAACAGCATCCCGTAAGTAGTCAATGACTATCACCCATCCTTAATTTTTATTACTAAACCAGCAGATGAGAGACATTCAGTTAAGGCAGCAGAGAGCAGAAAGTCAATAAAAATTAATGAAATAGTGTACATTTAAACCCAATGTATCGAATATGAAGAAAAGTATGAATATTCAGGTAAAGCACAGACAAAAATCAACATTCACATAACAGAATATAAGTGACTACTCTCGAACGTCATAACACAAAGATATTGTCGCACCTAGTTTATATACGATTACTCATAATGATCCTTCTTTAATGGTAGTGCTTGAGGTTAACTTCGGAGATGCAGACTAACAAATTGTTCTACGCAGGTAAGACGGTAATAAATTACATTAAATTGTGAAATATTACTCAAGTAAGTACCAGTTCAATTAAGAGAGCTAGTCAGATTTATTGTTGATGTTGAATGTTGAATACCATAGTGTTTTCAACTCAATTTGACACATTTTTATACATGATATTCATAATAATTCATCATTCAGATATTTTCTATAAATTTAACATATCGGCTTGATAATCAGCGGTATTATAAACAATAAAATAAGCAAAAATATGAAATTGTAGCTCATCAATACAGAATAAGGCCAGTCAATGCCATAGAACAGATACTAAGAGATGAGACTAGTGAGACTTAGACAGCAGAGACAACGGGTTTGTTTTATTAAAATATTTAGATGGAGAACATGAAGGAAGTCATCGAGAAGTACACGCAAATTATAGCATAACTATAACACAAAAACATGTAATTAAGTAGAAAAAATGAGCAGTATTAACAGGAGACTCAAAATATTAGCTATGAACTTGAACAAATGGGTACTCTACAAACATAATACTAAAAATAGTGTTTATTGAGAGCTACTCTCTAAAACACAGTAAAACAGTTGAAATAGGATATTTCAATATTGACATTAGGTTTCAGAAATTCATAGCAATCTGACTAGCATGTTTCTCGCATGAATTACAGATTTTAATACGAAACAATGCAGGAATTGTACGAAGGGCTAAAAAAATAGTATTATCAGACTGTGCAATAAAATGCATAACTTAAAAATATACTAAAATAACAATAGAAAAGTTTCAGAATACAGTCATCAGCAAGATAGTCAAAATCAGGGCTAATAAGAATATTCAAGCCATAAAAGAGAACAGAGCGAATTACACAGTAGTCGTAATAAAGATAGGGAAGTTGGAGAGGCTAAATTGAGAGACTGACATAGAAGGTAGCTTACTTATAAACCGAACGAAAGTATAATTTCCATTTATTTTTAGCAAACAACGATAGCTTATTGACAGATTCAAATACAACTAAGCACAAACTTTATAGTTGATAGATCAACTGAAACAAAGTGATTCGAAACTGTGCATATGTCACATACATGCTGGATCAAAGCCAAGAAGTAA
>APMI01006824.1_pt1 | contig 10699 bp, 4 predicted proteins | sample 667938 | NCBI WGS metagenome assembly APMI01 (sample SAMN01084076, study PRJNA167559) | wastewater metagenome | biome: Wastewater | place: Denmark: Ejby Moelle, Odense | collected 2011-11-28
CTGCAGTCGCACGAGCCGCATTCCTTGGTCGCCGGAGCAACCGGCAGCGGCAAGTCGGTGCTGCTGCAAGCATTGCTCCTCGATGTCGCGGCGACCAACTCCAAAGACTTGGCGCAGATCATCCTGATTGATCCCAAGATGGGCGTCGACTACGCGGCCTTGGAGGATCTGCCGCACATGCGCGAGCCAATCATCACTACTCGGGAACGCTCGACGGAGGTTCTGATGGCATTGGTTGAGGAGATGGAAAGCCGTTATCGACTGTTCGCCCCGGCTCGCGCCCGAGATCTTGCGACCTACAACGCCAAGGCAGCACTCGGGGACCGGCTGCCGATGATCTTCCTTGTCCACGACGAGTTCGCGGACTGGATGCTCGATGATGAATACAAGGGAGCTGTCAGTGCGGCCGTTCAGCGTTTGGGCGTCAAAGCTCGGGCCGCCGGCATTCATTTGGTCTTTGCTGCTCAGCGGCCGGATAAAGATGTCATGCCAATGCAACTGCGAGAAAATCTCGGAAATCGACTTATTCTGAAAGTGGCAAGTGAGGCGACATCGAAGATCGCATTGGATCGACCCGGAGCGGAGCTGCTGCTTGGGAAGGGGCATTTGGCCGCTAAACTCAATGGCGAGCAGGGGCTCGTCTTCGCCCAAGCCCCTTTCTTAAGCGATGAGGATATTGGCGAGGCTGTTGCGGCGATTATGGTTGATAACACTCATTACACACATAGGCAGGTTCTCCGTGATTAATTGAGGATGGTGCGACAACTCCAGGATTTGGAATCGAAATTGATGAGTGATAGAGGAGTGCTGGGTGGCCGAAGAATCAAATCCACTACTTAACCCGCTGGAAGCTTCTCACCTACTCGGCATTACCCCGGAGCTTTTGTTCGCCTATGTCCGCAACGCGCCGAAAGGAGCTGACGGACGCAGACTCGTCCCCACTCAAAACGGGGGCCAGACCTACTTTCTGCGCAGCGAGCTGCTGAGCTTCGACGCTTTCCTAAATGAGCCATGGTCAGAAAGTGGTAGCGACCGAGCGAACATCCCGGCCTACATCCTGACTCACATCAAGGTGGAGTGCGGTGGCCAATGCCCTAGATGCGGCCGAGGATTCAAGCTCGAAACTGCCCACATCGTGGACTACGCGATCAGTAAGTCGCATCACCATCACAACCTAATTCGCCTTTGCTCGCTTTGCCACGAGGAGTTCGACAGTAAGAAAATCTTGCCACAGGGCGACATCGAATCCCTCAAAGCGCGACTCATTACGCGCACGCGCGAAGGCCTTGCCTCTCGGATGGTAGGAGCCGGTACGGAAGGCTTCAGGCCTCCGACGCCTACAGATATCTTCGTGGGGCGGCAACGCGAAATGCACCAGGTCGCGGACGGTCTCGCAAAGAGACGCATTGTCTGTATCAAAGGCCCAGGAGGGATCGGAAAAACGCAGCTTGCGTTGCATGTGCTCCGCCAATCGGGCGCGCAGGCACGCATCCTCTGGATGGATCTTGAGCCCCTCGGAGCGATCTGCGACCTTCACCTGGTCCTTGCATCCGCCATTTCTAGGTCAGGAGATGGATACGACATCGCAGCCATCTCGACCGGTTTGGAGTCGCAGTTCGATATCGTTGCGTTCGACGGCATCGAGGGTCTTCGGCCCGCTGACATCGAACCTTTCGAGCATCTGGTGTCGCAGCTTGCCGCGGGGACAAGCGCAACGCGCTTCCTAATCACGTCGCAGGTCGAACTGCTCAATGTCGATGGTCTTCTAAGCATCGATATCCCGCCTTTGCGAGCCGATGCAAGCATCCAGATGCTTGAAACAATTGCCGGGAACGCAGCCAATCGAGACAGTGCAAACAGCGTCTCAGCGATCGACTGGCTTACGCACTTTGCTGAAGGTCATCCGTTGTCTCTCAGGATCATCGCGAACTTGCTTCGGTACTTCAAATCGGCCAAAGCTGTGGTCGATCGGGTGAAGTCCATGGGCGCCGCGGCGATCGCTAGCCCTACAGGTGAAAGCAAGACAAAGCATAGGTCGCTCGATGCTTGTTTCGCGGTGGCCTACTCCGTGCTGCAGTCGGACGAGCGTCGCCTCCTTTTTGTGCTGTCTCACTGCCCTGCAGGTCGTTTCTACACACACATCAACTGCGATTTATTTGGCATCAGCGATATAGAAGTGGTTGTCGCCGAATTGGCGCGATGGCATCTGATTACTGTTGACTCATCCTGGTCCCCGGTGCCTCGAGTTCATGTTTTGTCGCCTGTGCGTGCGTTCGCAAAGCTGGCTTTTCATGCGGAAGACGCCAAGTTGGCAGAAAACCTGTTTCACGAACTCGCTACAGAGATGGAGGTCCAATCAGCGGTATTGGACCGTCGATATACGAGTGAAGGAGACCCGGGGCTCGGAACGCTCCGCATAGGCCACGAATTTCCGAACTTCAGCTACGTCTTCGACGAGTCGGTGCTTCGTTCGTCTTCGAACCCAGAGTACGACCGCATCACCTGCTCGCTGGCATTAAGCCTCCAAGTATTCTGCTTCGTGAGCGGCCGTTCAGGGCGCGGACTTCAGATGTCGGAGGCCGGTGTGAAGGCTGCGTTGAAGATGGAGCAACCCGGCCTTGCGTCGTCATTCTTGCTTCAGGCTGCGAACTTTTCTCAACGCATGGGAGCAAGCGCGAAAGCTCGAGAGGCCCTCCGGCAGATTTGCTCCTTACGGAGCAACCCTCCCGACCTAGAGCTCGCGGGGAACATGGCTTTCGCTCAAGGGATGCTGGCTAGCGGCGACGGACGCCTAAAGGAAGCCGAAGCCCACTTTGTGGAGGCCAGCCAGCAATACGCGCAGCCGGCACCTGCGTCGCTGGAGAAGAATAACCGTGACGAGGAACCGGTCAATCGCAGAATGCTTGCGCTGGCGCTTATGGAGCGCGCCAGAATTTGTGAGCACTCAGGTCGCGAGCTAGAGGCCCTTGAGGTCTACACGGCCTCGATGTCGCTCATGAGAAAGATCGACGACCGAGTGAACGTTGGTACGGTACTTCATCAGATGGGCAATTGCTACGCCGACCTGCGCCAGTTTGACAAGGCATACCAGTCGTTCGTCGATGGCGCGCACTGTTTTTTTGACCTTGGATCGGCAATTCACCTAAGCAACAGCCTGAGTGAACTAGGGTACGTCCTGATCGACCATGATCCCGGAACCTCTTTTTTCAGCGACCTCTCGGAGGAGGTCATTCAGGCCGGGCTCACCGACGTGTTTCGCGAATGCGCTGCTCGGTATCGGTCGAGCTCGGCGCGACTACAACCCAAAGAGTGCATCGGAGTCATCCGCAAGCTGTTTGGCATGTTGGCTCTAGTCAGTTTTACATCGCATGTAGCTTTGCTCGAGGACTTCGCCGAGGTCTTGCGGGAGGAATTAGTCCGGCCACTCGCAGACCAGCTTGCAGAAGATTTGAGGAGAGCCCCGGGTGAAAAGTTAGCCATCATGCACCTCGACGTCACGACCGCACTAGCCGGTAGCCTATCAGCCGTGGAAACGCAGAGCAAAGCGACAATCGAGGAGATTGGTCACTTTGCCGGGCTGTGCTACATCCAGTGGGATTATGCGTGGCGCGCGTTCCGTCTGTTCGAGTGGCTGGCAATGTACTTGAATCGTCGTCGCGGCTGGGCTGGGCTGGAAGCCGCGCAGTTAAAGGACGCGGCGGCAGTTTCTGCCGACACTGGCCAGCCTTTTCGCCTACGCCAATAAACGGGCAACGGTTCGAATGTCCGTCGCGGAGCCGCTGTCATCCGGCTAACCTCCTATCCGCCTCTCAAATACAAGCCGCCCCGTTACCAATGCCGGCTTCGGGCGGCGGCGCCGCGGGATCAGATGCGAGGCGGTGCTGGGCTTACCGCTTGCGCAATCACGCGTTCTTCTGGCTTGACTAGGCCAACAGCCGGCACTGCAGGCGCTAGTGCCTCTTCTGTTGCCGGGAGCGCCGGAGCTAGCTGCGCCGCTTGATCTTTGATTTCGGGCTGAACCGTGACTTGGCTGACATAGATCCCGCACCAGGGGCCAGAATCAGTTCCATTCTTCTTTCCGGTAGCCAACATGATGCCATTACTGAGCTCTTTGCCGATCTCTGGCCCCTGTTTAAGGGCCTTCTCAACTGAGCGGGCGTTATCCTGCTTCAGAACTTCGATCTTCTCGGCCGAACCGGCGATCAGGTCATCCGAAGGCATGTTGAGTAGGACTGCTTTGATCTTTCGAATGACGTCGCGGTCAAATAGAACTCGTGGCTGATGAGTACTCGCTCTACCCGGAATCAGACTGCAATTGAATGTCGTACCTTGTGCGCAGATGTCCACGCCCGTGAAAGTGCGAACTGCGATTGTGGCGACAGCCGGCAATCCGATGACTGGGGGTACTGCAACACCAACTCGGCCAATGTGGTTGATTAGATTGGCTTGAATCTCCTGGGCATAGAGTGGCCGAAGGGCCCCAAGATACTCGAAGTCGTCGCCGCTCTGGCCGGCTTTTTCTAGGGTCCCGCCAAATGGTAACGAAAACACTTTCTTGTAAACCCATTGAATATTGTGCGGCACTTCACCGATCATCAGAAAGTCGCCCACCGATGCCGAAGCCTTCTCAAGGTCAGAGATCAGCCCCGGCACTAGCAGTAGGTGCTCGGCATTGCGAACCTCCTTGTTCTTGCTCTTGCGCAAGACGAGGTCGCAGTCAGGCGTCATGACAGCAACGACCCTGCTGCTCTTCTTATCTCGGTAAAGGTCGCCCAAGCGGAAGTTCTTACGCGGTCGACTTCGCTTGCTCTCTACGCGGACGCGATGGTACATCGTCGCGACGCTCTTGGTTGGCTCGAACCCTCCATCAATAGCCGAAACACTGACAGGATCAAGAGCAATCTCTAGCGGTTTCTTGGCATGGGCCTCATCGGTGGCACGAATGATGTAATCGAGGAGCGCTTCACCAAAGAACCACTCTAGGTACTCTTCTAGCCCTTGCCCCTCCGCGGCCAAGCGGAACTGGACTAAATATGCGATCTCTTTCAGCTGAAGGCTGCGAACATCTTTTCCCATAGCGCCGACAGCATTCGTAGCAGCTTCGAGCCAGCGGGTCATTGACTCTGAGAGCGCTTTTCCAAACTTGTATGTTTGGAATACATCTAAGAGTGTGTCCCGCGCGGCCCCTTCAATCCTCAAACCATTGTCAGAATGCTTCGTAACTTGTCCTTTTTCCACAAAGGCGAACCGGCTCGCATAGACGTGATCATTGAGCTTGGCGCGATAGTTGCTTGCTTCCTGCTGTCCCTTTTCTCCATGCGAAGACATGAGAATGATGGCGGGGTCCTTGGTAAGCAATGGACGTACTCGCTCCATTGATTTTTCTGCCGCGGCCAGTGCATCGCCAAGACTTGGTTCATCCACAGGCGAAATCGCCGGATTCAGAAAAAGATCGACGAGCACAAGGTCCGGCATCTCCTCCTCGCCGATTGTCGGCGTCGCAGAGCCAAATGTTTGAATGACAAGAGACTCGCACGAGCGGAGCAGTTCCAAAAGTGGCCGTAAAAAGCCCAGGTTTGCAGCTCGCTTACGCGCGAATACCCCGGCCGGGTCACACTTGACGTCACCAGTGTCTATGTACTTCTCGTACAGCTTCTCAAGCACTTCTGCAACGTTGCCGGAATCGTGTTCACCTTGTCCGATGTCAGTAATTGCTTCGGCCCAGACGAGTTGTTCGATTTGGGCGTGAGCTCGCACTTCCTCACTGCTTTGCAAGAATTCCAGGAAGGCCCCCGTGTCGTCGGGGTCGATGGACGGCGTGTCGAACACGTCGTCCACAATCGCGACCCTCTTTATGTCACTTGCACTTACCGTCGTTCGTAGCAGCTCAACCACGTCAGCCATTCTTTTCCCCAGAAAAAACAAGCGCAAATGTGTTAACGCGACCGTCTCGGTACTCTCCGACCTTCTCAGACATCGCCAAGGTCCAGTCGTGATACACCGCCAGTTCTCTGCATATATAGAGGCCAAGGCCTCGCCCTTGGCCTGGCGGCTTTGACGTAACGAATGCCTCAAATATTCGCTCTCGGCGATCTGGCGATACACCTGGACCGTTGTCGGAGACCTCAAGCACCTTGCACTTTGGGTCGAGGGTAAAGCGGATCATCGGCTCGAAGGCTTCCTCGATCCGGGCTTGCTGCTTAAGCCAATAAACCGCATTGGCAACAAGGTTCTCAACAATCTGAATCAGCATACCTTTGACTGCACGCACTTCAACGGTTCCTGGGTGAAACTCGCACTTGATCTCGTGTCGTTCAAACTCTTTGGCATGGCTTGCAATGACGGTCCTTATCACTTCGGTGACGTCGAACTTAGTCTTGGTTTGGCGCTTCTCCCCTGTCATCTCGTCGAATGCGGAAACCCGTTTCTGCAGTGTTACGAGCTGTTGCTCAAGGGATAGGAGCGAGGCATCGGCGGGGTGTCGACGCCGGGTGTCGGACAGAACGTTGGTGGCTTGGCGGATTGCTCGATCCAATTCGTGGAAAATGAACTCGGTCATCAGTCCAACGCCTGCAAGATAAACGAATTGCTCTCGCTCGCTTACTACATTTTTGAGTGCCTTTTCCGCCGTTTCGACCGCATCATCACAACGCACAACGATACTGTTAATCGAGGACTTCACCCTCTCATATGCGGTGGATGCACTGCTGGGAACCTTTTTACCCAGCTCTTCTAAGTTTCTATCGAGCCTGAGCTGATCGCTCCTGAATTCTGTCAGTGCTTCCGTTGCCTCGGCTACTCGAAATGCGCGATCTCGCTTATCGGCCTCGTTAAGCACATTGCGGAACTCGATGTGCATCAACCACATCATGATGGCGATTAAAGCATCCGACGCTTCCGACTGTATCAAGCCTTCGCGGTTTGTCTGCTCACTAAGCGCAGTGTGGGCAGAGTGAACAGTTACACGTCCAAGTAACTGTTGGCGATTGAGCAGGAAACCGGCTTGTCCAAACGCTCGTTTATCTAGCTCAAGCCAATCGTCGTCGGGTTCGCCGTATGGCAGAACACGGAAGCCGTTGCGATAAAGCATTAAGCCACCCGACCAAGCAGCTATCAAATCGCGCGTTTCGCTCGACTTGCCAGTGAGTCCTGTTATCCCGTCAACTGTGCGACGGTTGTACCAATAAATTTCAACCTCAAATGGGCCAAGCTCCGCGATTGCTTCGGGTCGTATCGAAGCGGTTTCCGTTGCTGCATGGCCGCGCTTTCCACGTTTATGGAAGACCTTTTGTGTGATTGAGTACAGCTCTGCGCCACGTTGGTCGAAGCTGACTTTGTAATCCCTGAAGCCGTAGTCTATCGTTCCAGCGAAAACGGGCTCACTCTTCTCAAATTTTAGTGATGCCTTACATGTTGCATGGGCAGCACGGAGCAGTAGCGAAGGTACCGAAGGCACAAGGAGCCGCGCCCCGTTGTGGCTGATCCGCAAGAGTTCATTGCCGCGGCCTGCCTGAAACGGATCGACCATGCGAGCGATTGCTCCATTCAATAGGTCAACAACCCGTCCGCGCTGCCAGTCTGCAGTTAAGCTACTAACGCGAATGCTGGTACCTTGGTCATTGGCTGATTCTTTTAATGCTCCAATCGTCGGATCAATTGGTATGTCGCCGACTTCGCCTTCTACTTCATGACCAAACAGAGTCCAATCGATATCGAGAATGTTCTGACGGAGCTCACCACGCCTGCTAGTAATTACGGATACGCACTCTCCCAACCGCATCGCCGAGAGGCGACCAACACCTTTGTCACCGAGGTTGGTTGCACCCTTCAGGTTTTCTTTTCGTTTTGAGCGAGTTCCGACAGTGAGATATACGTCGTTGAGGTCGCCCAAGGACATGCCGACGCCTTTGTCGCGAACCTCAATCCAATTACTGGATGCGTATGCAGAACCCAGAGCCTCCTTAAAGGAAGCGCGATCCTTCGCGGCATCAAGCGCGCTGATAAATGCACTCCGAATCTCCCCGGCGGAATCGGGTAACAGCTGGCCTTTGAGTCTGTCCCGAATCGCATCCAACGGTTTGTTCTTTTGGAGCCCCTCTAAGGCCTCTTCAAAGTGAGCGCGCAGTAAGCAGATGTTGAATTCAATTACCACCACCTCACTTTTTGCATCGATGGAGTTCTTGATCAGCTCATAAAGGGCGACCTCGTCTGTACTAATTAGCTCCTTGCCTAGCTCTAGCAGAGTGCGTGCGGCGAATTTGAACGCCATCTAGTTCTTCTTCATTGAGTTATTCCCTTCATCCCCCCAGCATGCTCATTTGTGGCAAACCACGCAAGAGCCACCACCTTCATCCACACCGTAAACATCATCTATGTCCTCGGGGCAATCTCGAATAGGCCGCAGCGGGTTGATTGGAATCGCCGCACGGTTGCGTTCCCTGCGCTTCTCAAAATCCGCAATTATCTGCGCAACTCGCTCCGGTCGCTCGAGTTGGATCAGGGACTCTCCTGCAGACCAGGTGAACGGCGAACCGTGCTCCAAGGCGTTCTTCTCGTAGGTCTTGGCGTCCTCATAAGCTTCCGGATGCTGTTCGCGCAGGCGTACCCACTCGATTTTCTGCTGGAAGAAACAGAAGGTGCAGCCGCTTCGAGAGCGCCAATCGTAATACTTCGGGATCCCCAGTCCGGAGGATTCCAGTATGTCCATCACGCCCCGCTTGTCGACGCCAGACTCGCGGAACGGCAGGCGCACTTTGAGATTCTTGTGCTTGGAGGTATATCCCTCGCGGTATTCCTCGTCGGCGCGAATGGCTACATAGGAGACGACGGTGTCGCCGGCCGCGAGCATCGGACGTACCCACTGCTCGAACGGGGCCAGCTTCAACTGGCGAGTGCACCAGCGGGTCTGGGCGGAAGGCAGGAAGTGGTTGTACTCGCGTAGCCAGAAATCGAAGTCCCGCTGGGGATTGAGCCGCAGGATTGGCTTTCCGAGGAAGCCCTCCAATCGTCCCAGGAACTCATAGACCTCAGGTAGCTCCTTGCCGGTGTCGGTGAAGAAATACTCCACGTCGACTTCTGGGTGATGGTGCCGGACGAACACGGCCAGAGCCGCGCTGTCCTTGCCGCCTGAAATTCCGAGGACGTGCCGCTCAGCCATGCTTGATCTCCGCGGGGTCGTCTGTCGTCAATTTCAAGCCCGCGCGAGCGAGGGCGGCAAGCAGGACGTCAATATCCAAGCCCTTGGATTGAAGGCTGTTGGCCAACTCCTCGGCCAAGTTGTCTACAGTCGCGCGGTGGCGTTCGGAAAGATCAAATTGGCGCCAGATCGTCCTCGCCGAGGATCCCGCTCCGATGACAACAGCAAACGCATCGGTCATCGGCTTTCTGCCGCGCACGGACACAAAAGCCTCCGACTGCCGGAAACGCAAGGCGAGCCGCGCAATTTCAAGCAGGGCCTGATCAAAATCCCGATCCGTCCAGTCACGCGCCGGCTTATTAACCGCCAGGCCAACGATCCGCTCGATGTTCGCAAGGCTGCCGTCGTGCTTCGTCAGATGGCCTGCGAAAGCGTTTTGGCGCAGCTCGCCATCCAAATCTTTGACCAACTCCGCTCGTTCGCGCAGGCGGTCCAAAGCATTTACCGGCGCATCGAGAGCTTCGAGCATACTCGATTCAATCTTGCGCAGCATCGCCTCGTAGGCCCCAGCGAGCTCGGTAATCGGGCCTCGCAAAGCATCGACGTAATCGGAGCCACTGGCCGCACCAAAAACCGCTGCCAGATCCATGAACAGAACCCTGTGCGGGTCGCTGGCCGTCGACAAAATATCGCGCACTTCGCGGGCTTCGGCTGTTAGGGTCGCAGTTCGCTTCGTCCAATTGGGAAGACGGAAAACCAAGGCGACCAAGCCCTTTGCCGCTTCCAACGGATCGCTTGCGGGCGCTGCTGCGCCAATTGACGCCAGAAGATGCGAGATCCCAGAGAGTATCCGAGTTTTCTCGTCGTCGACGATCACCCAGCGAAATGAGAAGCGTCTCTCGTCTTGCAAATACTCGTCGAGATGAGCGTCGTTTAAGCTGGGAATGAACATCCCGTCCTTGTAGACCGCGAGGTTCCCCTTGTGAGCTAAAAGGAAGGCCGTCACAAGGATTGGTCTGACCCCGGAGCGAACTCCAAAGGGCTCGTCGGCCCACAACTTCTCGATCTCAACGGCCTCCACTCGTTTGGAGGCGTCGAAGAACAACTTCCTAGTCTCCTCCCACAAAGGGATCAGCGTTGCTCCGCGCAGCTCGTCCGGGGGCTGAATGCGCCAGACCTCAGAATCGCGGTCTTTGCGATGCAACCCCGTCCCTTTCAACAGGGACTCATAGAGCCCCCGCTCAGCCGGGAAGGCTTCGAAACCGAGGTTTTCCAAGTGCTCGTTTTCCAACATCGCATGAATCAGATCGCGACGGGCTTTGACGCTTGCACTGGAAGGCGCATCGCGGTTGATCAGTTCGCTCCAAAGGCGAGGCGAGTCACAGTAAAGATCGTCGGCTAGATCCGATGCGCAGCGGGCGATTGGTGTTCCGGCTGTGCATGTCCGTCCGGCTAGGGTCCAAGTTGCTCGGGCTACGGCGGACCGAAGTTGATCTTCAAGGGCAGAGCGAGCAGCTGAAATTCGTGCGGTAACTTCGCGCTTCCCGACTTGGTCGCCTTCCA
>APMI01033222.1_pt1 | contig 10696 bp, 15 predicted proteins | sample 667938 | NCBI WGS metagenome assembly APMI01 (sample SAMN01084076, study PRJNA167559) | wastewater metagenome | biome: Wastewater | place: Denmark: Ejby Moelle, Odense | collected 2011-11-28
GGGGAGTTGAACGAGCCCGACTCATTTCCTCGACCCGAAGCGACTATCAGGAGCGAAGCCCGCCAGGGAACTGCGAGCACCACTCTTACACGTGAGACGAAGTCAAACGATGTAAGGAAGCCCTGTGAAACAGGGTAAAGGGGTATGCGCGAGCAGTTGGTTGGGGAAATGAGTCGGGCTCGCAAGCCGATACGTGAGCGGTTGGTGAAGCGCCAAAGGTGGCGCTGTCCCCTATTGTCTGGCAGTCGGCCCAGAAATAGGGGCAACAATCTGAACGTGAGGTGCAGCCGAGCCCGACGGCGCATCGGAGGGCGATTGTCCCCGAACGAAACGGTGCAGGCCGTCAGGACGCGCAAAGAGGAGTGAGCGGGATATGAGCTCTTTGATATCTTCCCCCCTTGTTCCTTGCAAGGGCTCGATGCCCGCAGCGAGGAAAGAATATGCTTTCACTGGTATATGGTTCACTGTTGGTACTCGTATCAATTTGGTTCTCAGTTCCCATGGTTCAGCAGGGTAGAATAACCTGATGAAGACCGTTTATCACTCCCCTGCCGTGAGTGATCGCTGTGTGTAACGATGCTGCCGGCGAAATTTTTTACCACGAGAATATCAACCTTATGTAAGGCCCTCTCCCCCGTCTCCATAGAGTCCCCCGTGCCTTCTAAGGTTCGCGTACACCAGACCAATTGATGGTGTATAAAACCGATGGCGGACTTGATATTCTCTCACCGCGCATCGGTTCTCATCTTACTGTCTCATCAGGCCGGGAACCGCTTGTTTCAGCCTTCAACAGATGGTCGTGCGGTAGGTCAGCGCCTCGTGGGGCGCATATAGCTGGGTCGCAGCTTGCCGTTACTACCGGCTTCTCTATCCCTACGGATAAGCATAGAAAAAACGAAGAGAACTTGTCAAGGGTTTAGACTATTGTGACGCGATAAACCAGCAAACTGGTTTGCTGGTATGCTGGGAAACCTTTTTGCTGGCAAGCAGGCAAGCTGGTTTACCTGCAAGCGGGTTTGCTGGCAACTTATTGTGAGGAAGAATCCTTCTTCAGGAGAAATGTATCAACTGCTTCTTGTAGAACCTCATAGTCTTTTTTGTCTTCATCAAGCGCCATACGCTTCAATGCCCGGATGCTCTCTTCCGTGAGATAACTGGTAAACTTTTTTGTAGGTTTGCTGGCTTGCAGATTTACGGTTTTACTGGTTTGCTGGCTTGCGGGTTTGCTGGCTTGCGGGTTTGCTGGCATAACTGTTTGTAGGTTTACTGGTTTGCTGGCTTGCGGGTTTGCTGGCAAATCAACAGTATGTGTAGATACCCTCTTATCACGATTCATCTGCTCAGCGCTTCCTGGTAGGGGAGTAGTAGTGGGCGTCATTTGGTCTGTAGCCGGATCTGGAGGCAATACAGGGGCTTCTGGGGGACTTTCTGTCAAGTTCTTGATAGGTGGCGCTGTCGCCTTGGCAGGGTAAGATACTGGCTGTGTAATTTGGGTACTGAGTTTTTTAAGTTCACCAAACATTCCTCCCATATGTTATTCCTTCTGCAAGCCCAATTCTTTCGCGGCTTCCTGAACATCGTTGACCAAAATCTCGTGGCGACTATAGGTGTAGGCACGTAATAGCGACAGGTCACAAAGCTTCACAATCTCGCGTGGCAGGCCAAGCGTCACTCGAAAGAGTTCATCAAGAACGTCGGCCGAGAAGGGGAGTGCTTTTCCGCCAGCAACCATCCAGCGAAATGAAATCATGTCCTCTGTATCCTTGCGGTTCAGTGCCGCAAGCGCAGCCGGATACATGCGGCTCTTCAGTTCAGGGAAGCGCTCAATACGGTTGGCAAGCTCGCTCTGACCGAAAAGAACAAGCTGGAGCAGCTTTTCACGGTCAGTTTCATAATTCAGCAGAAAATGCAGGAGCTTCAGATTGGTAGGTGTAAGGTTCTGCGCCTCGTCCATAATGACAACTGGTTTGATGCCTTCCTTGTGTCGCTCAACAAGCCAGGCGGCAAGATTTTTCAGACAGCCATCATAGCTGCGTTCTGTCTTCACGCCAAACTCATCCATCATCATCCGAAGCAAAGCGTTAACGGTCACTTTGGGTGGAATCACAAGGTAGGATACGCTGTATTTGCCTTCGTCATTTTCCAGCTGTTGATGAAGCCGCTTGGCTAGGGTAGTCTTGCCTGTGCCGATAGGGCCAGCACAGAAGAGGGGACCGATACGATTATTTATCAGGTAGAGGCACTTCTGGAGTGTTTCATTCACTTGGTCGGACAAATAGAGGAACCGGGAGTCCGGTGAGGAAAGAAAAGGAAATTCCTTGAGCTTAAAATGTTCAAGATACATAATGAACTATAAGCATAGTATGCTCATAGTTCACCCAAATTGTCAAGATGCCTTCTAAGTTGACGCAAGTCTGAGGCAGTATATGTAAGTTGACTCTTCTTCAGATAAGGGATAATAGCTCGTCACTTCCTGCCTTGCGCCAGATAGGAGCTGTCAGAGGATTGTTGGTCTGAAGGTCTGACAAAACTGCAAAATAGAACCGCGTCCGTCCTCCTTTCTGCTCGCATACCGATTTCATACTCATCATACGCTGGAGTGATGGTGCGAGTATCAAGACCCGGCCTTTATCTGTCTTATATTTCAGCTCATACGCACTAGGTCCGTTAAAGGGATGGAAGTACTCACGGTATTTTAGAAACTTCTGAGCAACTACATGGAGTGGTTCCGTCCCCTTATCTACTTCTACAAGAAATCTGTATGGTCTGCCGCTCGTGATGACAAACGCGGCATCTGGAATAACAGCACCTCCCTGTTTCTTGAGCATGCTGTCATTCTCCCAATCAGTGAGAGGAATACCAGTGAGAGAGAACCGTGTATATACCTCAGCTATATCAACGATGTGAGACAAAAACAGATACCCTACTTTTGTCTTTTTGCGAGTATAGACATACTGTGGTCGTCCTCCAGATGAGGAGTAAAACGAGGTGCGGTATAACTCTCCAAGAGTGATAAGTATTTTCATTCGTCGGACAAAAGGAAGGTCTGTTGTGCTGGGGAAAAAGAGCGCGCGAAGCTGGGATGAGGTTGCGGCTCGTACCCGCTCAACAGTTGCAATTATCTCTCTGTCTCTCTGTGTGAGGGCATTAATAGACATCTTCCTCGGTGTCCTGTGGTGGTAAATAATTACGTTGTGTCTCATGCTTTGGAAGCGTAACAAGTGGCCGGGATTGCGATAGAGCGTCTGAGATTGTGAGACGTGGAACGCGGCTTGTAATATCAGATAGCAGGGGAGCAATGGGAAGTCCTGACCGTTTCCGTAGAATAGACTTAGCTCTCTCTACGATATCAGGGTTAATCCATTGGCCTGCGTCGATATCTCTGATATGCACTGAATACAGTCTGTTCACTCCGGCAGGACGAATCAAGAATGAGAACTTTTCGAGAGCGCGGAGCTGCTGGGCCATTGTCTGTATCTGGTCTATCATTGGCGCATATGTCAGAGAAAATGTTCCAAATGACTCAGCCAGCTTTTTCCCACTCTCGATATCTGGCACCGCTCCAAATATCTGTGTACCCAATGACAACAGCGCCCGCTGGGTTTTCTCATTGAACTGTCCAATGCTCTGAGACGCGACAGTAATCCATAAGCGGTGTGACCGGCTATAGACATTTATCAGCTCGTCCAGTTCCTGACTGAATACCTCGTCATGGGTAAGTAAAGAAAATTCATCAATGACAAGGGATAGGGGGTGGTGGTGATGGCCGGGGCCTCGATGTTTGATAAAGGTGGTGATGTAGGATATAAGCCATATCAACATAAATCGTCTGCGCTCTGTGTCAGTTACCCCACTCATATCAACCAGTACTATCTGTCGCTCGTCTATCACTTTGTAAATATCCATAGCCCTGTCTGACGCGCTAAACATCGCAAGGGTGGTAGGGTCAAGGGTAAAGGCGGATGTTTTAATCAGAAGTGACTCGCTCCGGCTCAGCCGTCTGTCTCCTGACCATTTGGCGAAGCGACGAAAAAACGCAGTAGACTTTGCTACTTCGGGGTACTGCTGTTCTATCTGCTGAAATCTGCCTTCCCATTGGTCGGGATAGACAAGCAGGTGTTCCAGCTCTGATATTTGACAATTACAGGCAGCCAGTACGCGGCCTGCGTGGGTTCCAATGAGCCATAACGGGTTCCAGCCGTGAATAGGTGCTTCCCGTAAAAATGGATCAGCCATACGAAAGACTTCAAGCGGTCGCTGGGCTATCTGATAAAGGCTTTCAGTTCCTAAACGGTATAGTAACGGGAATGGTGCAACATACCCATTACGGCCAGCCATATCAATATAGCGGACGCGGGGCCAAATCTTTTCTTGTATCGCTCTGGGCAGTTCTGACACCTTGCTTAGAAAATTGTTGATGGTCTCCCCAATAGGATCTATCATAATCGTCGGTACGTCGTTGTATGCATCTTGAGGTAAAAGAATACGGCCCAAGAGGCGACTTTTGCCGCTCCCTCGGGCCGCTACGATGTTCATTCCTAATGCTCGAACGCCATTACTTAGATATACCCTAGTCATTCGTCTCACCCAGAAAGAGCGTGTCAGTAGGCTGAACTGGCGGTGCTGGCGCGGGTGCTGGTGGCTCAACTCGGGTGATATCCTCATAGTCTACGATGACATTCATCACGGGCCGGATGGTCAACTCCATAAGGTCGAGCCGGTCAAAGCTCTCTTCATAGACATCTAAGACACAGTGATGTTGGTGCTTGCTGTGATGAAGTGGGAGTGATTTGCGCCAGTGATGATATTCCTCCTGTAACATGTACTTGGCCTGAGAGATGTGCGGGCGGGTGATACGTAGTACGGAGTTGAGCGACTTAAAAATGATGTCTTGCAGTTTCGCCTCAAACTCCTTGGCTATCGGGCACGGCTCAGCCTCGGTGTTCTTCCCCTGCGCCTTGCGCCAGATAGCAAAAAATTCTGATTCCTTCATAGCCATGTCCAGCCCGTTCGGAGTTTGAGGCGACAGATAAACAGCACGAATGAGATAAGCGCGTGCGTCTTTGCCGCCTCCCACTTCATTCGTATCATTGCCATCTTTGCCTCGATAGTGTAGCCAGCCTTGGCAAGCAACAGAATAATCTCATCAACTAGCGAAGCCATCGGTTGCCCTCCGGTGGTTCTATATTCTGGGAGGCTACTTGTGTGATGTTGGTCGCGCCAACATGTATGATAGTTGGTACGATATCACGGAACTGCGCCGCGATTTCACCTACAAATTGTTCCATAAATGCCTGCTCCTCGGGGGTGCGTCCTCCTTCGTTGAGCGCGTTGACAGCTTCCTTGATAAACTCGTTGGCTGCGTTGATAGCATGAAGTTCGAGTTCTTTCGTCAATTCAACCGCCATCATCGATTTAAGCTGATAGATGCGCTGCATCATCACCTGCTTGGCTGCTTCCCGCTGCATCCGGGCGTTGTCACGGCTGTTGTTGTAGCGGTCCAGCGCTCCCTGTGTCTGGGTCTTGACCAGTGAATACGTTTGTCGTGGCTTGGTGATTTCAAAGGGCATGGGAAATCCTCCTTATGCTACTAAGCTCATGCGCTCACAATACTCGATGTTCCCGATCTACGGTATCCATGCTTTCATGGAACTTTCGCCAGTAGTACGCCGTTGCCTCTGTTCGTCCGCGCACATTGAGTTTGCGGTAGATAGCATGGGTGTGTGAGTACACGGTGCTAACGGTGATATACAACCCGTTGGCTATTTCCTTGTCCTCCTTTCCTTGTGCGATAAGCGTTAGTACTTCGCGTTCCCGGTTGGTGAGTTCGTCCATAACCCTTCTCCTTTATGGGTAAAAATTCCTATATATAGTAACGTTTTGTTATGAGCGATTTCCCCCTATACATATCTATACATTTTCGAGGTACCAACGGTTTCTCGTGAAGAAATTCCCAAAGCATACACAAAAAACACCCGGCCCATATTGCTATGAACCGGGTGTCGGGTGTACACTTCCTCTTGTCTTACCACAGACTAACGGAGGCCCTCAGTAGACGATTGCTGGGGGCTTTTTGGTCTCTCTGTCCCATGAACAATGAAGTTCATAAAGTAGTCCGGGTTGAACCTTGGGTTATCCTCGGCTAGCATCTCCATAAACTCTTTCAATATCTCCCGAAAGAGTGCGCCGTTCTCTTGATAAATCAGTGTCCTACTCCCTAAGTACACTTTTCTAAATGTTCCTGCCATCAGGCGATAATCTTGTTTACTTAACATGTTCCTCCTTGTTGAGTTTTCTCATTTTGAGAATAACGTTCATAATGATTGCCCCTGCTGCGCCTTGCAGATCTGAGCGGGTCATTGAGTCCTGCTCATCGCATAGCACTAAAATCTCATCCGAATATTGATGTATGAGAAACATCTCCATATCGCTATACATATTTATCCTTTCTCCTCGCTCACCGTGAAATTCACTGAGATACTGAGAGAGCCATAACTGGCCTTGACGGTTGCTGCGTTCACAAGTCCGTCTAAATAGTTTGTAAAATACTCTCTTGCGTCCCGTAACATGCGGTCACGCAAGTCTTGCTCTGGTGCTTTCTGCCAAAACATCGTGTATCACCTCCTTTCTGGTAATAGTCGCGCTTAGTAATATGTATGTCTGGTATGCCGTATTCGAGGCTAGCGGGTGTAAGCTTAGGTGTAAGGAAAGGTGTAAGGTTTGAGATAGGGGTTTTCTTACAGGTATCCTTACGGAGGAATGGGGAGATTTTGAGGGATAGACAACACGAAAAACCGCAACACGGTACGGCTTTAGGTGTGGGGTTCTTCAGTTGTGGTAGTTGGGGCTGCTGCCTCCTTAATTTTTAGGTAGCTCTAGGTAGTTCTAGGTAATTTAAGGTAGTTGTACGCCTATGGCGTTAATTGATAACTGCATAGTATACCCTTCTGGCCCATCCTGAATATCCATGATATTCCCTATCTTTTTCCATGATACTGCGGATAGTCGGGATTAAGAAAACAAGATACAGTGTTTAGCGCGGATATTTCCTAGGCACAATAATTTCTCGAAGGTATGAAGAAAACATCTTGGATGTGAAATATCTTCAACCGAATGAGCAGAACATAATCTTTCGAGGCTGTGATACCGTCTGTCCGGTGAATTTGTACCATTAAATCTGCTCTGTATTAGTTGTAAGTCAAAGGGTAACGAAAATGAGTACATCTGAGGTTGCAAACGTTGATGTTACCCATCCTGATATCATGCTTGCCCGCGCAAAGGTGTATGCGCTCCTACTGCAATGGCGAAAAGAACGTACTCAGCAATACAAGAGTAAAACTGAGTGTAGGGTAGGGGAGCAAGAGGCGCAGGGGAAATTGAGAAGTGAGCTTGACATGAGCGGTATACTACGGGCAACAGAAGAAGGCCCTGCCTCTGCGCCAACAGAGACAGGGCTGCGCTAGGCGGAAATGGGCCGCCACGCGCATCGGCATTATATCGTCACTTGTGAATCCCGTCACATGAGGCGCATATTGTCTGTCGCGCGTTTCCACGCCCGCCTGGTAGCCCCAGATGGGCGTTTTGTTGTCCTTTAAATGGGAAAGGAAACAACAGTGACAGCTACAATTGGTGCCTCTTATGGCCGTACCAGCCAAGAAAAAGACGACGCCTTCAGCGTATCATCTCAGCTGAAGCGCAATCGTGAGTATGCAAAAGAGCTGAATATCACTATCCCTGACGAATATGAGTTTTCAGAGGACTTCACCGGCAAGGTAATCGACCGGCCCGAGTTAGGCAAAATCAGACAACTCATCCGCGCTCGGGCAATCTCTCGCCTTATTGTCTATGCAACTGACCGACTCGCCCGTGACGCGGGGGTTGCCAATTACCTGCTTGAGGAGTGTATCCGCTTCGGTGTCGAGCTGCATATTGTGTCGTGGGGTGGTCCTGTCCGGGATACACCCGAAGACCGGTTGCGCTTTGACTTCGAGAGTGTCTTTAGCGCCTATGAGCGACGAAAAATTGTCGAGCGTACCGGACGCGGGAAGCGGGAAAAGCTTGAGCGCGGCCAGTGGTCGTGTGCAAACAAGCCGCGCTACGGTTATCGCGTCGTAGGTGCAAAGCGAACACAGCATCTGGAAATTGAAGAGACAGAAGCCGAGGTGATACGCAATATATTCCGCTGGCTGATTTATGAGCACTGCGGGGTAACTGATATCGCACGGCGTCTGGACGCTGAAGGGATTACATCACCAAGTGTCGCCCGTAACTCCTGGAAGAAGCGGCAGAGCTGGAACGTGAAGGCCATTTACGACATCCTACGGGATGAGCGATATATCGGCATATTTTGGGCTAATAAGGTTCGTATCATAGATGGAAAGCAGCGCCGTATGCCCAAAGATACCTGGGACCGGCTTGATTTTCCTGAGCTGGCGATTATTGACCAGAAGACATTTGAGTTAGCCCAAACTATTGTCGCCAAAGGACGCAAGCGCTTTGGCCGGGAAAGTCAGCGCAGCGATCACCTGCTTGCACGCCGGCTTACCTGCACCTGTGGCTATGCCCTCGGCATCAAAACGACCGTAAACAAATATACGTCCAGAGTAACCAAGGAAACACGCTTTCTCGAATATCACTATTATGTCTGCCCTGGCCGCGTGGCGCATCATCGGCACGATGACAGGACACAATGTACCCTCCCGCCGCTTCATCAGGAGTATATTGATACTGAGGTATGGTCACACTTGGAAGCGTTGCTGCGTAATCCGAAAGAACAATTGGAGACGCTCCGGGCAGCACAAGTAAAGCAACTAGAGGAACATGCCGAAGCCATTGACCATTTGAAAGCTGCCGAGTTAGCACAGGCAGAGTATGACCGTAAGCTCCGGCACTACTACCAGGACTACGAGGATGGACTACTGCCTCGGGAGCTATTTATGGAGAAGAAAGCCGACCTTGACCAGCGGCTCAAGGCAGCGCAGGCGGTAGCAGCCGAATACAGGGCAGCGCTTGAGAACATTCTGACAGACGATGATATCAGCAGTATTACTCAGGACTTAACAGCGCTTCGTGATGAACTTGAGAATCTTGATGACTTACCCAGTCAGAAGCGGCGGGAGGTTATCGAGACCATGCATGTCACAGGAAAGCTCGTCTATGAGAACGAGATGCTTGTGATGTGGGTATACGTCTACAGCATTCCAATCGGCTCGCTTCGTGTTGAAGCTAACCGAGATAGCTGTCGTTCTCGGTCATATTCCACGATCCAAACCACGCCACCCGCCCATCGATCACAGCGATCTTGTTGTGCATGAATGGCTCGCGCCGATCCACGCGCACCGTCGCGCCAGCGCGTTCCAAGCGGCCGAGTGCCAGCGCAACTTCGGGCGTCAGCAAGTTTTCGCTATCGGCAACCAGGCGCACCGCCACGCCACGCCGCTGGGCGCGCAGCAGCGCATCTGCTAATTCGGGCAGATCGAAATCGAACACCGCAATATCAACCCGGCTACGCGCCCGATCGATATCGGCGATAAGCTGCTGAAAGAATGGAACAACTGGCCGCTGCCAGGCTTGGTCGGGGTAGACCAGCGTGGGGGTAGTGAAAAACGCCTGCAAACGCGGATTCGTTGGGGCGGGAGCAGCAAGACCGACGCGCTTAGCCGCGCCAAGCGCAAGCGGCTGGATCGAGCCCGCCTGATAGAGGTAGCAGAACAGCAAGGCGACGAGCAGCGCTATAACCAGCAGCGGCCGACGGGCGCTTGAAGCCGTTGCCTTCACCACTACGAACCTCGCCGCAGTTGCTTGAGTAACTTGGCAAAGCGATTACGCCGCCGCTGCGGCTTGCGAGTGGGCACGCGCTCGTGTTTCGCAGCAACTGGTGTACCGTCACTGAGCACTGCTGCATCGTTCTTCTTGCTGTCTTTAGCGCTGGAGGCGACGGGTTGAGCCCTGGCATCGCTGGTCGCAGGAGCATCCTGCTTTTTCTGCTCACCATCAGTGGCGTTAGCCGCAGGCTGCGACTTGGCATCGCTGGCCGCAGGAACGTCGTGCTTATTCTCATCATCCGCTGTGGTAGTGGGTTGAGCCTTGACATCGCTGGCCGCAGGAGTTTCTTGCGCCTGCGCGTTGTTCGATGGTGTGGAAGCACCAGCTTCGCGCTCGCTCAGTGTGGCAGATGCACGCGGCGATTCTTTGGCTGGCGCAGGGCTCGCGGCAGGCTCAGGCACAGCTTCCAGCGCTGCGGCAGCCTGCGCAACAACCTTCTTCGGGTCGCTTTCGCCCGAATGAGCCGCCTGCACAGCAGCTTTGCGAATTGCTTGCACAGCTGCGTCGACATCGGCATCCGAGCGTGCATCGTCGGCGGCGATCGGGCCAGCCTGCGCTGTTGCCCAATCCAGCAACGCCTTCGCAGGCGCATCTTCCAGATCGCCGCGCAAGCGCTCGTCTTCCAGAAAGCGCTCGACAATCAACTGCTGCCGCGAGACATTTGCCATACCAGTGCTCCACTCGACATTCAAAAAAGCTAGGCCGCCGACAGACGGCAGTATACCATCGCCCAGTAACCAGCCCTACGCATCATTGTAGAGCGCTTCCATGCGCGGGACGATCGCGTTCCAATCATATTGCTCGCGCACCAGCACCCGGCCGGCCGCACCGAGCCGCGCGCCAAGGGCCGGATCATCCAGCAGGCGCAGCA
>APMI01015660.1_pt1 | contig 10693 bp, 4 predicted proteins | sample 667938 | NCBI WGS metagenome assembly APMI01 (sample SAMN01084076, study PRJNA167559) | wastewater metagenome | biome: Wastewater | place: Denmark: Ejby Moelle, Odense | collected 2011-11-28
GCGGCAAATGCGGCCCCGCCTCGGGCGCGCCGGTCGACATCGCCGTGACCGTGATGGCGGTGGACACGGATTTCTCGCAGCCGGGCCTCGGCGCCGAGGGGCACCGCACGGCCTTGGGCCCCAGCGTCTGGGTGCAGGCGAGCGGCGGGCTCGACATCGTGCTGATCAGCCGGCGCAGCCAGGTGATGTCGCCCGAGCTGTTCACTGGCCTGGGTATCGAGCTGGCGGGGAAGAAGCTGGTCATCGTCAAGTCGGCCCAGCACTTCCATGCCCAGTTCGCGCCGCTGGCCATGGCCGTTCTTTACGTGGCCTCGCCGGGCGCGCTCGACATGGACTTCGCGCGCCTGCCTTACCGCGTGCGCGATCTCGACTACTGGCCGCGCGTCGAGGCGCCAGGTCAAGCCGGGACGCCCTCGCTGCCGCCGCCGGGCGGGCTCTTCGAGATCGACGGCCTGCGCCTGCATCTGCGCCGCAGTGGCCCGGAACTCGGCGATGCGGGTGCGCCGACTCTGGTGATCGAATCCGGCGCCGGCGTCGTGTCGCCGGTCTATGCGCGACTTCAGAAGCAGCTGGCACAGAAGTACCCGGTCTGCAGCTACGACCGACCGGGCCTGGGCTGGAGCGAGCCCGACAGCGAGCCGCTGGACGCCGAACGCAACGCGCGCCGTCTGAATCGGCTGCTGGCGGCGGCGGGCGTGCAGGGGCCGCTGGTGCTGATCGGCCATTCACTGGGCGGCCTGCTGAACCGCGTGTACGCCGGGCTGTACCCGGAGCAGGTCGTGGGCCTGCTGATGCTGGACGCGAGCCACCCGGAGCAGTTCGCCAAGATGGGCGACTCGATGACGGCGCAACTGGCGCAGGCTCGCGAGACGGAGCGCGCCAAGCGCATCGCTTTCCGCCAAGGCGGCACGCCACCTCCCGAGGTTGCGATGATCAAGGCGCTGTTCGCCGACATGCCCGAGGTCATCGAGCAGATGGCGGCGACTTATACGCCCGAGGCGCTGGACACGATGATGCGCGAGATGCAAGGCATCCACGAGGTCGCGCGTCAGGCCGCTGCCGTGACCGACCTCGGCGACCGTCCGCTGGCGGTGTTGTGGGCCGCACCGCGTGCAGCGACCGGCGACGCCGGCATCGATGCGGTGCAGCAGCTGTGGCCCGAGTACCAGCGCGCGCATGCGGCACTGTCCTCCCGTGGCACCGAACGCGAGATTCCCGGTGCTGACCACATGGGCATCGCCGTGCTGCCGCCCTTTGTCGCCCAGGTGGCCGAGGCCGTCGATGCACTGATGGCTCAAGTCCAAGCGCTTGACCGCTGATTGGAAATCCCATGGCTGAACTGCATGACTTGAGCGCCGAAGCGCAATGCGCGGCGCTGCGCCGCCGCGAGATCTCGTCCAGCGAGCTCACCGCCCATTACCTCGCGCGCATCGAGCGCCATGGCACAGCGCTTGGCGCCTTCGTGAACGTGTTCGCCGAGCAGGCGATGGCGGCGGCGCACCGGGCCGATGAGCAGCCGCCCTCGGGCCTGCTGCACGGTTTGCCGCTGCCGCTGAAGGACCTGCACCCGACAGCCGGATTGCCGACCTCGCTGGGCAGCGCCGCCATCGCCGGCTGGCTGCCAGAGCAGGACGGCACCGTCGTGGGCCGGCTGCGCCAGGCCGGCATCATCGTGATCGGCAAGACCCATGCACCCGAGTTCGGTCCCTGCTGCTATACCGAGACGCAGCTCGCCGCGCCGGCGCTCAGCCCCTATGGCGAGGGGCTGTCGGCCAGCGGTTCAAGCGGCGGCGCCGCGGCTGCGGTGGCCGCCGGCCTTGCGCCGCTCGCTCATGCCAGCGACGGCCTAGGCTCGACGCGTACGCCCGCATCGAACTGCGGTCTCGTCGGCATCAAGACCAGCCGCGGCCGGATCCCGTCGGTGATCCCGACCTGGTACCAGCTCGGCAGCGAAGGGCCGGTGGCCCGCACGGTCGGTGACGCAGCCCTGTTCCTCGACGCGATCGGTCCCCTTGGTCCCGGCGAACTCTGGCGTCAGGCGCCCTGGGCGCCGGATGCGCACAGGGTGGCCGCGCGCACTCCACCACGGCAGCGCCTGCGCGTCGGCCTGCTGACCGACCCAGGCACCGACGAGTCAAGCGCCCACGCAGAATGCCTGCAGGCTTGCGCAACGGCCGCGCGAGCGCTGGAGACGATGGGGCACGAGATCGTGCCGCTGGACCTGCCGCCCGCGCTGCGCATCTGGGCGCTGCTGGAACCGCTATGCGACGTGATCGGTGTCAGTCTGTCCCTGCATGTGCAACAGCAGGTGCCCGAAGATCGCCGCGCTGCGCTGATGCCCTACTCACGCTGGTACGTCGAGCGCGCAGCCGCGACGACCGCCATCCGTTACGCCCACTCCATGGCGAGGATGGCGGCCGCAGCCAGCGCCTGGCTGAAATGGCAGTCCGGCGTCGATGTGCTGCTCACCCCGACCAGCAGCGCGCCAGCCTTGCCCAGTGGGGCACTGCGGCTTGACGATGGCTGGGCTTCGAGCGAGGCGATGTTGCGCTGGAGCGCGTTCACGCCCTGGGCAAACTTCAGCGGCGCGCCGGCCATCAGCCTGCCGGTACACCATACGCCGTCAGGCCTGCCGGTTGGCGTGCAGTTGATGGCGTTGCCAGGCCAGGACGACATCCTGCTGGGTCTGGCGGGCGCGCTCGAGCAGGTTTTCGCCTGGCAGTTGCACCATCCGCCGGTCTGGCACTGCTAGCTGGCGCCGAGGTCGCTCAGCGTCCTTGTGCGTGCCAGTGCCGGCATCGGTTGCACGGTCAAATCCTGGGTTCCGCCGCATCGGGCTGCCGCAAGACTGTCGGTCAGCTGCGGCGGCTGCTGGCCGGGACTGGCAGTTCGCCAACGGCTCACAGGTGTCTAGGAAACCCGGGGCGATTCACTCCCTGAGCGTGCCCGCATGAATGCGGTTGGCCTATCAGCGTAGCACCGAGATGCGCCGCGCTCACCCATCGGCGGGTCCAGGAGCTCCCGCGGAAGGCCCAGCGACTGCGTGAGTTCTTACGCGCTGCCTGACCTCGGCCACGAGAACCGCAGCAGGGTCTGCCAGGTCATCACGCCGGGCCGGAAGGGCCCTCGAGTTCGGCGTCGATCTTCGCGTCTTTAAACAGCAATCTGACGAGCGCGGCCAGCCTCGGTTGGCCAGCATCGGCCGCCAGATTCCTGCATGCCTGCGTGAAGTTGTCCATCGCCGAGCCAAAGTGCTTCACATAGGTCTCCCTTTGCACGCACATCTCGATGAACCTGCACATGAACAATTGCAGGTCCTCTACACCTAGCGATGCGATGGTGGCTTCGAAGTCCGCCACGGTGGCAGCCTTCATGGTGGTTTCCTGTCTGGGACCCCACCCGCTGTGTTTGACGATGTACTCGCAAGCCTCAAAGACAGTGGTCTTCGCCTGAGCCGCCTCCTTCATCTCATCCAACGCAGCGCGGATGCGCGGATGAAGCGGGCGGCGGAAGAAGGTGTCGTCGAAGTCGGAAATCGTGGTGGTCTTGGCCCGAAAAGAAGCGATCCACCGGTCCACTATGGAATCGGCAATCGCGAGTCCCCCCGGCATGTCGGAAATCAGCTCGTGCAACGACGAGACCGTATACATGTCGAGCAGATGGGCTTGCGACGCGAGCGCTTCGGCGGCACCCAAAAGCTCCCCTTCGCTCGCTTTCATGTCCCAAACGGCGCGAGTGTGGAGATCATGCGCGAGCGCCTTGGCTCTCATCATGTCGGCCTCCGACGCGTAGTGCTCGATGACCTTCCCCACGTCAGCCACGTCAAACAGGCCTGATCTCAGAAAGTCGACGACGAGTCGCTCATACTCGTCGCAGGCGTAGATGCCAAGCTCTTGGAGTTGCATTCGCCACTTGGCCCGAAGCTTCCCAGCCTCGTCGAGCTCTTCGACTTTCTTGCCCCGATCCTCGACATTTGGCTTCCCAACGTTGAGCACGAAGTCGAAATCGGGACCGTCCTCGATCCCCTTGTAGTGCACAGCCGCCAGCAAGACCGTGGACGGCAGCACTCTCGACAGGACATGGTCGGAGAGGTCGCGGCGCTCGCCCAAGATTCGATTCGCCGCCTTGAGAATCTTGCAGATGATCCGGATGTTGGTAACCCCGCAGGCCTGCACGATCTTCTTGACGCGGTCCGCGTAGGGCGATGGCTGGAGTTCGGCCGCGATGTCGAACGCTTCTCCTGGCGAGGTCTTCAGCCGCAGCTCTTGGTCAATCACCTTTTCCCGAAACGCGTCCCAGAGCTTGCGGTCGACAAGCTGGTCGCTGTTGAGGATCAATATGAAGCGGGCGCGATGCTGCTGAGTGAACTCATCAATGAAGCCCATCACCTCATCGACGCTGAGTTTGTCGTGCTTGCGCTCGATGTCGTCGAGCACGATCACGCGGTCCTCCAACAGCGTCGGAACGGCCAGAAGCGCGATTTCGTCGATGGCCGCAAACCCCTTGTGAAAACTTTGAAGTAGCTTCGAAGCGGCGCTCCACCCCTTTTGAAGCCTCTCCCACGCCGTCGCGCTCTCTCCAGCCTTCGGAATGGCGCTCTGAACGATCTTCAACTTCACCTGGTCCATGCTGGCCAGGCCGAACAGAGATACATAGAGCGCAGCTTTGACCCTGGCATCGGCGGACTCGGCTTTGACAGCGCGCCACAAGTGGCTCTTGCCGGTCCCCCACTTGCCTGACAGGGCGATGACTTTGTTGCCAGCGTCGGCAAGAAGCGCGATGAGATGTTTTTTGGTTGCGCTCAGCGACATGCGCCCTCCTGCAAGCCGGAATTACGTAGACGTAAGCAAACCCCGCCCGACCCGTGCCCTAGCTGAACAGCGAATCGAGAACAGTTCTATCGTTGCCGCCCACCGAACTGGCCACCGTCGAAAGGTCAGTCCCATGGAGCCAGTAGCGGGGGTAGCGCTTGAGCAAACCACCCCAGAAAGCACCCCAAACGAGCTTTTTGGTGCCCGGAAAGGAAAAACGGGTCACGCCTTGCGACGTAACCCGTTGATCTACTTCAATAAAAATGGTCGGGACGGCGGGATTCGAACTCGCTACCCCTTGCACCCCATAGAATTATTTGCCAAATTTGGCGGGATGGCATGGGACGCTATCGGACGAAAAATATGCTTGTAAATCACCTAGTTAGATATATCCTCTTGTCCTGAGGAGTCCAGCGATGTTCGCCAAAAGCCCGACGCTGGTTTACCCATTGGTTTACCCATTGGAGGCGTTGTGACCCGATACCCGCGCCAGGGCCAAGGACGACGGTGGACTGTCAAAGAGCTGGAGGCCGTGCCGGCCGCCTGGAAGGGTGACACCCTCAGCGACGGTGACGGGCTGAGCGGTGAGGTTCGGCTGTCAGGCGCTGGTGCGGTGTCGCTGCCTTTCCGGTATGCCTTCAAATGGCAGGGCAAGGTGACTTGGCACTACTGCGGCACTTGGCCGGCCACGAGCCTTGAAGCGATTCGCGCCGAGCGCGACAGGGCGAGGGCGCTGGTCAAGGACGGGGTGAAGCCGACCGACGCCAAGAAAGCCGCCAAGATCGAAGCCCAAGCTAGGGTCGAGGCCACCCTCGCTGAGGCCGCACGGCAGGACGCGGAGAACCTTCCGGTGCAGGCGATGGTCGAAGCGTGGTTGCGCGACGGCGTGAAGCGTGCGGACGACAACGCAGAACTGCGGCGCAGCTTCGAGAAAGACGTGCTTCCTCTTCTTGGCAGCAAGCCTGTTCGGTCGGTGGACGATGGGGACATCCGCGCAGTGCTGCGTGCCGTGATCGGTCGCGGCACCTATCGGATGGCGTCGCGGATCTACGCTGACATGGTGCAGCTGTTCGCTTGGGCGGAGGCGCGCAAGCCCTGGCGCGCGTTGATGCTCGAAGGCAACCCTACCAAGTTGGTTGAGTTGGCCAAGCTGCTGCCACATGGATGCGACCCGGACGCTGAGCGTGACCGTGTGTTGTCTGCCGATGAGCTGCGCGAGCTGCAGGTCAAACTGGCAGACATGGAAGCTGCCTACGCAGCAGCGCCTGCTGGAACGAAATACAGCATTGACCGCCCGCTGAAGAAGGAAACGCAACTCGCACTGTGGATCTGCCTCGGCACTCTCTGTCGCATCGGGGAGTTGTTGAAGGCGCGTTGGGAACACGTCAACCTTAAGGCTGGCGAGTGGTTCGTCCCGGCTGAGAACACCAAGACGGGCGTCAGCTGGAAGGTCTTTTTGTCGCCATTCGCGCTGAGGCAGTTCAAAGCGTTGAATGAACTGACTGGCGATACGGCCTTCTGTTTTCCGGCCAGAGCGGCGACGGGCGAAGCGCCTTCGAATCACGTCTGCGTCAAGAGCGTGTCCAAGCAGATCGGCGACCGCCAAACTCAGTTCAAGAATCGGACCGGGCCGCTGAAGAACCGCAAGCATGACAACTCACTCACGCTGTCCGGGGGCAGGGCGGGTGCCTGGACGCCGCACGACTTGCGGCGCACAGGGGCCACCATGATGCAGCAGTTGGGTGTGTCACTCGATCTGATTGATCGATGCCAGAACCATGTAATGGCGGGTAGTCGTGTCCGGAGGGCTTATCTGCATCACGACTACGCAGCCGAGAAGCGCGATGCTTGGGCACGCCTGGGTGCGCGGCTGGATGCTTTGCTGGACCAATCGGCTGTCATTCCTCAGCACCCGTGATGCGTCCGTCGCTGGCCAGTCGCATCAGGTCCACCATCAGTGCGCAGGCCAGCTCGGGCTCGGTGGCACGTAGGTCACGCCGGCCGCGCCGGGGATATCCCCCCTCGGGGACGCTCCGGCGGCTGGCCGACAGGTCAGTCGGCAGTCCTCGCACGCCTTGACCGCATCAGCACGAACGCAGCCGGCACCACGAACAGCGAGAGGAGCGGCGCGGTGACCATGCCACCGAGCATCGGCGCGGCGATCCGGCTCATCACCTCGGACCCGGTGCCGGACCCCCAGACGATGGGCAGAAGGCCGGCGAGGATCACGGCCACGGTCATGGCCTTGGGTCGCACACGAAGCACCGCGCCTTCTCGCACCGCATCCAGGACGACGTCTCGAGTGATGGTCAGCCCGGAACGTTCTCGGTCCTCCAGCGCGTGCTTCAGGTAGAGCAGCATCACGACGCCGAATTCGGCCGAGACTCCTGCCAGCGCGATAAAGCCCACGCCCGTGGCGACGGAGAGGTTGTAGCCGAGCATGTACAGAAACCAGATGCCGCCGGTCAGGGCCAGCGGCAACGTCGCCATGATGAGGGCTGCTTCCTCGGCGCGCCGAAAGGTCAGGTAGAGCAGCACGAAGATGATGAGCAGCGTGGCTGGCACGACAACCTTCAGTCGCTCGTTGGCTCGCTCCATGTATTCGAACTGCCCCGAGTAGGCAAGGCTCATGCCGGGCTCGAGCCGCACCTGCTGCGCGACTTCCCGCCGCAGATCGCCGACGACCGATGCCAGGTCGCGGCCTCGTACGTCGATGTAGATCCAGCCCGACGGGCGCGCGTTCTCGCTCTTGAGCATGGGCGGTCCGTCGACGAGCGCGACGGTGGCCAGCGTCCCAAGCGTCACTTGCTGGCCGTTGGGCGTCAACACCGGGAGATTGCGAAGCTTCTCCGGGCTGTCTCGCAGCTCGCGCGGGTATCGGAGGTTGATCGGGAAGCGCGCGAGGCCCTCGACGGTTTCGCCGATGTTCTCCCCGCCAATCGCGCCAGAGATCACCGACTGGACGTCGCTGACGTTGAGCCCGAAGCGCGCGGCCGCCGCCCGGTCGATCTGTACGTCCACGTATCGGCCGCCCGTGAGCCGCTCGGCCAGAGCGGAGCTCACCCCTGGGACCTTTTTCGCCACCGCCTCGATCTGGGCGGCGATCTTGTCGATGGCGACCAGGTCGGTGGCGGACACCTTCACGCCGATGGGGCTCTTGATGCCGGTGGCCAGCATGTCGATGCGGTTGCGGATGGGCGGGATCCAGATGTTGGACAGGCCCGGCACCTTCACGGTGCGGTCAAGCTCCTCCACCAACTTCTCCGGCGTCATCCCAGCCCGCCATTCCTCCCGCGGCTTGAGCTGGATCGTCGTCTCGAACATTTCGACCGGTGCTGGGTCGGTGGCGGTCTCCGCACGGCCTGCCTTGCCAAAGACGCCCTTTACCTCGGGGACTGTCTTGATCATGCGGTCGGTCAGCTGCAGCAGCTCGGCGGCCTTCTGGGCCGAGAGGCCTGGCAACGCCGAGGGCATGTACAGCAGATCGCCCTCATCCAGAGGAGGCAGGAACTCGCCCCCCAGACGCATCAACGGCCAGGCCGTGGTGGCGAACACGGCAACCGCCACCAGCAGCGTGGCCTTGGGCCAGCGCAACACCGCCTCAAGCGACGGCCGGTACAGCGCGATCAGCCCACGCGTGATCGGGTTGCGATGCTCATCCGGGATGCGCCCGCGAATCCAGTAGCCCATCAGCACCGGGATCAGCGTGACGGACAGACCGGCGGCCGCTGCCATCGCGTAGGTCTTGGTGTAAGCCAGCGGGCCGAAGAGCCGCCCCTCCTGCGCTTGCAGCGTGAAGACCGGGACGAAGGAAAGGGTGATGATGAGCAGCGAGAAAAACAGCGCCGGCCCAACCTCGACAGCTGCGTCCGTGATCACGGTCCAACGAGCCTCGCCCTTGAGCTCTTCCCCCGGGTGGGCGTGCTGCCAGGCCTCCAGCTTCTTGTGGGCGTTCTCGATCATGACGACTGCCGCGTCGACCATGGCGCCAATGGCGATGGCGATGCCGCCCAGGGACATGATGTTGGCGTTGAGCCCCTGCTGCTGCATGACGAGAAAGGCAGCCATGACACCCAGTGGCAGCGAAATGATGGCCACCAGCGCCGAGCGCAGATGCCAAAGAAACACCGCACACACCAGCGCCACGACGACGAACTCTTCGAGCAGCTTGTGTGAGAGGTTGTCGATGGCCCGTTGGATCAGTGAGCTGCGGTCGTAGGTCGTGACGATCTCGACGCCCTTCGGGAGGCTCGCCTGCAGTTGCCTGAGCTTGTCCTTGACCGCGGCGATGGTGGCCTGAGCGTTCTTGCCGGTGCGCAGGATCACCACGCCCCCAACCGCCTCGCCTTCACCATCCAGCTCCGTAATGCCACGGCGCATCTCCGGTCCGACCTGCACGGTGGCGACCTGGCCGAGTAATACCGGCACGCCGCCTCGGTTTGCCAGCACGATGCTGCGAAAGTCGTCCAGCGACTTCAGGAAGCCACCGGCCCGCACCATGTACTCGGCCTCCGCCAGTTCCAGCACCGCGCCGCCTGTCTCCTGGTTGCCATTCATCAGGGCATCGCGGACCTGGTTGTGTGTGATGCCGTAGGCGATCAGCTTGGCCGGGTCCACCACGACCTGGTACTGCTTGACCATGCCGCCGACCGTCGCCACCTCGGCCACGTTGGCGACCGCCTTGAGCTCGAACTTGAGGAACCAGTCCTGAAGCGCACGCAGCTGCGACAGGTCGTGCTGGCCGCTGCGGTCCACCAGCGCGTATTGGAAGACCCAGCCCACGCCCGTGGCATCGGGGCCGAGCGAGGGCTTGGCACTGGCGGGCAGCCGACCCTGCACCTGGCTGAGGTACTCCAGCACGCGCGAGCGGGCCCAGTACAGGTCCGTGCCATCCTCGAACAGCACGTAGACGAAGGAGTCGCCGAAGAACGAAAACGCCCGCACAGCCTTGGCACCAGGCACGGACAGCATGGTGGTGGCCAGCGGGTAGGTGACCTGGTTCTCAACGATCTGGGGCGCCTGACCGGGGTAACTGGTGCGGATGATGACCTGCACGTCCGACAGGTCCGGGAGCGCGTCGATCGGCGTCGTGCGCAGCGACAGCACGCCGGCAACCGCCAGGAACAGAGTCGCCAGCAGCACCAGGAAGCGGTTGCCAACCGACCAGCGGATCAAGGCGGCAATCATCGGGAGCCTCCCTTCGACTCGCGTCGCATGTCGACGATCTCGAAGCCTTCCTTGGTCTCGCGGAAGGAGAAGAGGACTGTGTCACCGGGCTTCAGGTCTTTGGCCAATCCGGGCTGCGCGAGCGGAAAGCCCATTTCCATCGCCGGCCACTTCAGCGCTGTCACCGCCTCGTGGTTCAGGGTGACTTCGCTGCCGCTGATGGCGACGACCTTTCCCTTTGCGGAGTGGACGGCCGCTCCAGAGGCAGCGGGGGCAGACGCTGCACTGGCAACCGCGGCCGCCGGGCTGGCCTGACGCTGCAGAACGCCCTGCATGCTGGCTTCCGAGTCGATCAGGAACTGGCCCGAGGCCACGACCTGCTGGCCAGGCTGCAGGCCCTGCAGCACTTCCAGCTTGTCTCCCAGCTCACGACCAACGCGAACCTCGACGGGCGAGAAGCGCCCCGGTTGATCGACGACGTACACGATGGCGCGTTGACCCGTGCGGATCACGGCTTCAGCCGGCACGACCAGCGCTTCTTCGGAAGCAGTGCCCAGCCGCATCTGGGCGAACATGCCGGCTCGCAACCGGCCTCCCGGATTGGGCAGATCGGCGCGCAGCCGCAGCGTGCGGGTGTCGGCATTCGCTTCCGGCAGCACGGCGCTGACCTTGCCGTGCAGCGCCTGTCCCGGGAAGGCGGACAACACGACTTCGAC
>APMI01073377.1_pt1 | contig 10692 bp, 8 predicted proteins | sample 667938 | NCBI WGS metagenome assembly APMI01 (sample SAMN01084076, study PRJNA167559) | wastewater metagenome | biome: Wastewater | place: Denmark: Ejby Moelle, Odense | collected 2011-11-28
GAAACAGCCCCCGCAAGGGGGCTTTTTTTGTTTTGAAATTTATTTTTAGGATTAATATATGTACTGTTACAATTTTTGAAACAGACATTGCACTTTATCTCTGCTGCTTCGAGTTGTGCCTCCAATTCTTTTATTTTTCACACTAAAAACCGTTTAATTAGCTAAAAAATCGCTCATAATTTAGGCATAAATCGCACAAATAGTAGCGTTCAAAAAATTTGCTGCATTTTCTTTTATATGGTAATTATGTGTTTTCTTTTTGGTTTATAATCGGATTATGAATTACAATATCGACACCCCAACCGTAGCAATCGGCGACATACATGGACGGTTGGATCTATTAGAAATGATGATTGATCGATTGGTCAATGAATTCGCCAAATCTTCTGTAAAACCACGTCTAATTTTCCTTGGCGATTATATAGACCGAGGCATGAAATCAAAAGAAGTTATTGATTTTCTTTGTAATTTTGACACCCATCCCAATAGACATATCTTTGGTGAGACTGTGTTTATAAAAGGAAATCACGAACGTGCCATTCTTTATTTCTTAGAAGATTACACTTTTGGTTTATCGTGGTGCAAATATGGCGGTGATACCTGCCTCGCGTCATATGGTGTGCCAATAATTTCACGCACAAATAATGAGACCTACTGGCAACAAGTCAATGACGAATTAACCAAGAACTTGCCGCAAAATCATTATGTTTTCTACAATAATTTAAAGAATTATTTTGTTGCTGGCGACTTTCTTTTTGTACATGCTGGCGTGCGCCCAGGTGTGGCATTAGAAAAACAAAACGAGGCAGATTTAACAGGGATAAGGGATGAATTTCTAAATCACCGCAAACCAATTTCATATATGGTCGTTCATGGTCATACTGTTGTTACCGATCCTGTGGTAACTAAAACCAGAATTGGAATTGATACGGGTGCATTTGCTACTGGGAAATTGTCTGCAATCTATATTAAATCTGATAAGTATAAAATAATACAAGTGAATCAGAGTAATTTTACGATTGATTAAAATGATTCTACCGTGTAACTAGAAGTTCAAATAGGTGATGGGGATATTGGTAATGCACAAGAAGTTTATTAAACTTTTTATATGCTCGGCTGTGCTTTGCGTAGCGGGCTGCCAATCGACTGATGCTGCGTTAAAGCCATTTAGTGAAGACGTAATTGCAAAAGATCAGATGGCGCGTGCAAATTCAATCAAAGTGACTGGTAATTATAGTACTGAAGATATGTCTGCCCCCTCTTCTGAGGTTGTTGCAGCGGCTGCACCGGCACCTCAGGCAAAACCGGTTAAGCCACCAAAGGCAGAAAAGAAACCACTGCTTGGCTTTATGAAAAAGCCTCCTGCAAATAACGCAACAGCAACAGAATCACCTGCACCAACCAATAATGTTGTGGCGGAAACTAAAAATCCTGCGGAAATGGATGCAATTGCTAATCAGGCCTACACCACAGCACAAAACAATATCACATATGCACCTCGTCCTGACCCTGAACCTATTGATGTGAAAACATTCTATAAACTTGGTGTCGGCGATAAAGTTCGTATTAGCGTTTATGGTGAACCTGATCTTAGCGGTGAATTCGCGGTTTCAAGCGAAGGCAGCGTATCTTTCCCACTTATTGGTGAAGTTCAGGCCTCTGGCAAGACGCTTGAACAAGTGCGTATGGCAATAACCAAAGCTTTAAAGGGCGAATATTTGCGTGACCCGCAAGTTACTGCCGAAGTAATAGACTTTAGACCATTCTACATTCTTGGTGAGGTTAACAAGCCTGGTATGTATCCATATAGTGCAGGATTAGTACTTGATAACGCAATTGCAATCGGCGGGGGCTACACCTATCGCGCCGACAAGCGTAAATTCTTTATAAAACACGAAAAAGAGCAAACTGAAACCGAAGTTCCAATCACCGGAATAATTTATGTAAGTCCTGGCGATACTATCAGAATTGCGGAACGAATTTTCTAAGGTTTAATGTAATTTCTAACAACATCCTGAAATTACAAACGGATTTGTTACTAGGGTATATCTAATGATTTCGAAGCGGTTAATATTGGGGTCTTTGATGCTGGCAGTGAGCTTTGGCTTCGTTAATGCGTCTAATGCTCAATCATCATTTGCCCGTGATAGGAACTCAACTGTATCCAATCGTATACCGCATGAATACGCTCCTCTTGGCATTAAAATGGGCGGGTTTACTGCATTTCCACAAATTGCGGTTAATACAGCGTATAACGATAATATCTATTACACAGACAGTAATAAGTCATCAGACGCAATTGTTTCAATCAAGCCAGAAATAAGAATAAGTTCTGATTGGGGCCGCCACAGCCTGTCATTCCTTGGCAATTACGGTTATAACGAATACACTAGCAATAGTTCTAATAGCTTTAGCGATTTTAAAGCCCAGGCCAATGGCAAACTTGATATTATTGGCTTTGACTATCTAAGTGGCCAATTGAGCTATTCTGGCTATGGTGAACCGCGCGGCGAGACCTATTCTGTTACCGATGCAGCAGAAACTATAGATGTTAGAAGATTTAATTCACAAATTTCTTATAATAAGGAATTTAACCGCCTAAGAACCGTTTTTACAATTAACAATGATACTTATTCATTTAGCAATGTGAAATCATTTCAAGGCACAATAATTGACCAATCCTATCGCGATAGAAGCGAACTTAACGGTGCGGTTCGTGCGGAATACGCCTATTCCCCTAGCCTTTCCTTCTTTGTCTCATATGAACCTAGAAAAATAAGCTACGACAATAATATCAATGCTATGGATTCAACCAGTAACGCAGTTTATGTTGGAACAAGTTTTGATATTACGGATCTTATGACAGGTGAAATAAAGGTCGGTAAGCAAGACATAAATTACGACAACCCGCTTTATGGAACCCAATCAAGTTCACCATATTCTGGTAAGGCTAGTTGGTATCCAACAAGAAAAACAAGTGTAACCGTTGATTTTGCGCAAAACACACAAGAAAGCACTGTTGCGGCAATACCTGGTTATAAATATACAAATTATGGCATCAAAGTTGACTATGAGCTGTTTAGAAATTCAATAGTTTCTGTTGGTTTTTCTAATTCGACTGGTGATTATTCTGTTATCGACAGAAATGATAACCGCAACTCTGTATCACTTGATGCAATATACAGAATTAATAGAAATTATGTCGCAAAGTTTATGTATAAGTATTCTAAACTTGACTCAAAAGGCGCCAATTCGGTGGCTGATTACACCTCTAATGTTATTGGTGTAGGTTTGGTTTATGCTTATTAAAAAGTCAAAAAATGACTTAATGTTGGCATATTGCGATAAAAAACGGGCAGATTGTATTACTATTCAGTCGTAATAATTGCGATTAACTAAATAGAAATAGTAAGTGTCCAGACAAATTTAGTATGATAATCCGCGTGGATTATCCGGACGGTACAGAAGAGTTGGAAATGATAAGAAAACAAGATACTGTTGACGAAAATCTGCCGATGATATCGCCCTTTGATTTGGGGTCTTTGTTTGCTGATTTCATGCGCTTTTTGGCGTCCATATTGCTTATCTCAGCGATTGTGGCTGTTGCTGTAATCGTACCAAACCTTCAGGCACCTAAAAGATATACTGCAACCTCATCAATTATCATTGATCCAAGACCTTATAATGAGCTTACCAATGATTCAATTGTTTCCGGTCTGCCAACTGATACCGCACAGGTTGATACTGAGGTTGAGGTTTTAAAATCTTCCTCAATTGCCGAGGCCGTAATAAATTCGCTTAGGCTATATGATGACCCTGAATTTGCAGGGCAATATGCCGGTACCGCACAAAACGCAAATTCACAACTTTTGAAAGAACGGGTTGTAAACCGTGTATTAAGTGGTCTTTTGGTCAAACGTGTTGGCTTAACCCGCGTTATCGATATTAATTACAATTCACTTTCTGCTGAAAAGTCGGCAAGAATTGCGAATGAATGGGCGCGCCTTTATATTGAACAGCAGTTGGATGCAAAATTAGTCGCAACCAATAATGCCAAAACCCTTGTTTCACAAAATGAAAGCAAGCTTCGTGATCAAGCTTTTGCCGCCAAAGAAACATTGGAAAACTTCAAACTTGCAAACCAATTGAGAAGCCCTGATGGCCTTAGAATGATTGAGCAAGACATTTCGCTTTATTCACAACAAGTTGCGCAACTTTCATCAGAAGCCGCCGAGGCTAAGTCACGCTGGGAAGTTGCTAAATCAACATCTGGCAGAAGCATGGCTAATGGTTCTGATGCACTAGATTCAAGCGTTATTCAAAGCCTTAAAACAAAACGTGCCGAAGCCGCCTCTGAACTTGCAAGTCTTGCAACACGTTACGGGCCGAAACACCCGAAATATATGGAAGCTTCACAACGGGTCATCGTTATTGATAGAAATATTAATGCTGAAACCAACCGCATTGTGAATGATTTATATGGGCAATATATTGTTAAACGTGACAAACTTGCATCCATGCAAAGTGCATTGTCAAACGCTCAATCAACTTTGGCGCATAACAACCAATATGCTAGCCAGTTGAACAATATGCAAACCCAGGCAAATTCTGCACAAACCCTTTATGAAACTTATTTGGATAAATCCAAAGAAATTGCGGCTCGTGAAGGTGGTATCAAAGCTGATGCAAGGATTGTATCAAATGCTGCGGTTCCAAGCCGCCCTAGCTCGCCAATTAAATCGCTTGTAATTTTACTTGGTATTATGTCCGGTATGTTTGCTGGCTTGGTTTATTTCATAATCCGTAAATTGCTTGATGTTGGCATAAATTCTGCCACCGATGTTGAACAAAAACTTGGTATTCAATATCTAGGTAGTATTTACGACCTCAAATCAACCCTTAAACTTATGAGCAAGTTTAAAGGCACGCCACGCGATTATATTATACAAAACCCGCTTTCAACATTTGCCGAAGGCTTCCGTTCTTTGCGGGCGACAATTTTATATTCCAAAGCCGGTGAATCTGTAAAAACTGTCGCTATCACGTCCGCCTTCCCTAAAGAAGGTAAAACAACAACTTCGATATGTATGGCAACTGTTGCGGCATTATCGGGTCAATCCGTATTGGTTGTTGACTGCGATATCAGAAGACAATCTTTAAGCTCTACTGTTGCATCACGTCCACAAGCTGGATTGCTTGAATATCTGAATAATGAAGCAACTTTGGATGAAATTATTCAGCATGATAAAACAGGCGTTGATTATATTCTTATGTCCGAAGGCTCCGCGACTGCGCGCGATATCTTTGGCTCAGAAGGTATGAAAAATGCCGTTGAGGCTTTGAAATCTCGCTATGACCTTGTTATTTTTGATACAGCACCATTGCTTCCGGTTTCAGACAGCCGTCCTTTGACCAAACTTGCGGATGCGACCATTCTATTGTGTCGCTGGCGCAAGACACCAAAACGTGCGACAAGCGCAGCGGCAAATATCATTAACGACTCTAATGCAAATCTTGCCGGCTTGGTTCTTACACAGGTTAATTATCGCCAATCAAACTATTATGGCCATAAAGAAGGCTCATATTACAAAAGCGATGAATATCTTCGTTATTTGAAGAACTAATCAGATAAACGGGCATTAATCGTTTTTAATGCTCGTTTCATTGCCATGTAGGATTAGATGTGCGGTGTCTGATGCGATAAGTCGGATTAGTTCTTTAAAATATTGCCCCCCCTTATCATCACATAATTTCATCATGAAAAATTTACGCTTTGGATGAAGCTTATTATTTTGTGGATTGGCAATCATAACATCATATAAGGTTTCAGGGTCGTACGCGATTTCAACCTCTTCGGCGTTGAAATTATCATGCTCCTTAAACAATAAACATGCCATTCGCGTACAAATGCTTACAGAATTATAAAGACCATGTTGCCGTAATTCCTGCTTTAGATCAGAAATATCATTTGCACTTAATTTGCCAAGACACATGATTATATCCAAAGCATGTCCGCCCATATATTCACGATGCAACAGGCTTTTAATCATATTCATTGCGGCGACAACCAAGGTTTGTTTGATATTCAAAACCCGAAGTGAAATATCACCAAATGATATTTTATCATTGTTTTCAAAGAAGAAATCGTAATCACGCGGTTGTGGCGCACCTGGTTGTTGTAAGCGGTGATGAATATCAACAGATTGATTGGTAATTTTATAATTAAAAAGGGTTTGTTCACCCAGAAAATATGTCCACCATATTCCTTGGGTCCTACTTTGCAGCTCAAAGCCATTTTTAAGCAATATCTCACGAGCCGTTGCAAAATCTTTGCGTCTTACGTTAAAATCAATATCAACACTAGGCTTGGAAAAATAGTTTCCATAAAGCGTTTTTTGTTGCAGCGGACCTTTATAGAAAAAGTGGTCAATCCCTTCTTGATCAAGGATACCACTTATATATTTTGCCATATGTATAAGTTGCATATTGGTGAAGCAGGTCGCACGGTAAAGGCTCTCTAGCTCCTGCGGAACTTTGACACCTTCAATCGCCAAAAGAGCAGAACGCAACAATAGTGATAATTTATTTTTTCGGGCAATCTTTATAATATCTGGCGAAAAGGCATCATCGTCAAACAATTCACCTTTAATTGAATGCCCCTTGATATGCCCCAAAATTAAGTCACAAATATTGTACAAAAACGCCCCAATTATAAATACTATTTGATGTTCGTAGATAAATCCACCAATAATGGTCGGTTCACCGCCTCATTAGAGAAATATTCTTTAGCAACATTAAGTATATTTTCTGATAATATTTCACGCTTTTTATCATCGTCAAGCAAATTGATTATAGCATTTGCAAAATCTTTTGCTTCATCGGCGATGATAAGCGCATCTTTAAATTCTTCATAGACGCCCTGTAGCGTGATTGTGGTTGCCACAACCGCCTTGGCGTGCCCTGCGGCCTCAATAAGTTTTATTTTCAGTCCTGAGCCAAGTCTAAGTGGTGAAATAACAATATTTCCAGATTGGTAAAACTCAATCAAATCATCAACAATACCCATTAATTCAATTGATGCATCATCAACAGTGATTTTTGAACATACCGAGCCAGCAATTTTCAATTTGGCATTTGGATTTTTCTTTTTAATTATTGGCCAAACATCGCTGATGAACCATAAAATACCATCAACATTCGGTGCCGCACCGGAACCAAGAAATAAAATATTATTGGCTTCTTTTGCATTAAATTTATCATATATATCGGCGGCAACAGGGCAAACAACCACCCCAGTTCCGTCATGGAGGCCATCTTTTATTTTTTCGGCCTCTTCTTTTTGAATTGCGATAACAATATCCGCATTTGATAATAGCGCCATTTCATCTTCAAATGTCAGGAAGCTGGTTTTTTCTTTTGTGCCGGCGGCTTTGAAATCATCAAATCTTTGTGAAATAAAATCGTGCATAACGACATATTTGCGCGGGTTAAAGCCATCTTTTTGCGGCGGAAACGCTTTCGTAAGATAGCAATAATCAGCAATCAAAATATCAGCATCACCGGCAATAATATCGCCCACAAATTTAATATCATTATGCGACAATGGATATGAAACCGAATATGGTGCAGGCTCCGTAAATCCACCCTTTATTATTTTTAGCTTTTGCAAAACCCGTTCGGTTAAATAAATAAAAGCATCAAAATATGATTTCAAATTTAGGGTGAAAACCAGATTACCAATTTTAATCCCTTCGCGCACCTTTATCGTTTCGAAAATCTTCATTTCCTCAGATAATGTGAAAAATGGTAGCCGCCCAAACATCGATTTTGAGCAATAAATAAGATTCATTTTGCATCCGGCATTATGCAAAAATGATGCAATTCCCAATAAATATTTCGTACTGCCAGATTCAGAGCGAAACACGCGCTGATTGGTCAATAAATATGTTTTCGGTTCTTTGCTATTTATCATGTTTTAGTTTCTCTAAAAACAGCCCCGCCCAGAAGCCAAAAGACCATGAAAAGTGCATTATAACAGCAGGGAATATTGCAAAAAAGCCAGCTATTTTCTTTTCCTTGATTGCAAGATCCAATGCCAATAAAACGCTTGCCAACAACCATAAAACAAATGGTAAAGCCAGAAGAATATTGGTAAACACACCAATTATCGCCAAAATTGCTGCTGGAAAAACCATTATTGGCAATAATTGTCGTACTTTAAGCTTATATTTATGCTTTAGATAGCTTTTGGCGCGCCCTTTTCCATATGAAACATATTGTCGGAAAAGCCGTGCCGGATTATCCCGTGGGAAATACTCAATAAAGGTTGCCGCAGTATGCCAAATTTTATAATTTGCCTGACGCAATCTTATATCAAGTTCGGCATCCTCATTATGCGAATATGTTTCATCATAGCCGCCAACCGCAGTAAATGCCGCAATCTTCATTAATGCATGATGCCCGTGGTCAACATATTGCCCCTCTGATAACAATCGGTGAACAGAGCCGCCATTGCCCAATTTTGAGTTTTGCGCCAATGCCGCAAGCATTTGAAAACCATCATTCCCAATTGATAACATGGAAACCGTAATAGAATCGCAATCAATTTTTTCGGCTTCTTCAATTAATTTGGCACAATAATCTTTCGGATATTTCGAATGTGCGTCAATTCGTATTAAATATTTTTTGCCTTCACCATATTCTTTTACAGCAAGATTTACCGCTGCACTTTGTAATTTTTTCGGATTGTGAAGATATTTAAGCGATGGGTTACGGCTTGCTATATCTTTTATAATTGTAATAGTGCTATCGGTACTGCCGCCATCGGCAACAATAATTGTCGCCCCTTTACTCTGGTATTCAGAGGTCAACCATTCTAATAAATGCGCAATATGTGCTTCCTCATTCAAACAAGGAATAATTATTAATGTGTCTTTTAATTCGTTATTTTTATTAATTGTCATATTATTTCAATTCAAACTTTTGACCAAATTTATGCAATCGCCCTCGTCGGCAACAAAATTTTTGGGATCAACATTTTCTAATTTTGATTGTTGTTTGTTGTACTCATCCGCACCGATGGTTTTGAAAGCATTTTCCAATGCCCCTGGCGAAATATCTTCAAACATTAAACCTATCCCTAATTGTTCTAAATATTCAGCAGTTTGTGTCCCCTTTTGAACAATTGGAATGCTTTTATACAGGCAACCTTCATAAAGACGGTTAGGTAAAAGCCATTTTGAATTTTGCCCCTCTTCATAAAAATCTATTGCCCAGGTAAAATGAACGTCATTATATATTTTAAATAAATCATCTGGCGCTTTATATGCGCCGTAAAATTTCAAATATGGGTTTTGTTCAACAATTTCATCAAAGTCGGTCATAATTTCATATGCAGGCTTGCCGCGAAGGATAATTTCAACGGCGCCATTCATATTTAATGCAAATTCAGAAAGAATTTTTAGTGATTTTCTGCAACGCAAAACCCCAAACCAACCAATTTGCATAGGTTTTGCATATGTTTTTCTTATTGAAGCAATGTCTTCATCCAAGGCAGCCTCATTAAACACCTTATTTTCCAATAAAATAATTCTGTTTTGCGCATTTTGAAGAGCGTTAAAGTAATTTTTCACAAATGCCGGAGAGCTTGTAATGATTGCATCGCATTTTTTAAGAAAGTGTCGTTCAATCAGGCGTAATATCTTACCGATAACGTCATTTCTAAGCATCATTTTATGAATATCAAGGCATTCATAAACCAATTTATCGGCATAGCCACCTTTAAGAAGATAAAACCCAATGCCCAAGGTTTCTAAATTGCGCGCCACGATAACGTCAAAATGCCCCTGCCCGATTTGCGATTTTAAAAAACTAAATTTAGTTATTGCAAGCTTTATTCTTTGGAAAAATTTACCGTTAAAAGTCTGCCCAAGATTTATTGGCACATTACCCTTTATATCAGATACAGCTTCTACACCGCGTCTGAAGCCGGCAATTAATATATCTGCATGCCCTGCTTTAAACATTGTTGCACGTTTTGCCACCGCAGCATCATTCAAATCGTGAACCAGATACAATATTTTCAAACTTAATTTCCAAGATTTCGGATGTTAATGTCCGAAATTATATAATTATAAAGAATATAAACGCTTTTAAACAAAACTAATAAAACTTAGTATCTTTAGAAGTGCTCAATAATAACATTCGCATTTGGTGACTACATAATAGGCAAATACGACAAATTTAATATAATACGCAAAAGACAAGAATCTTTTGCAAAGTGCGCCTCATTCTCGCCAAATTTATTAGACAGATTAAAAGAAATTGATAAAGGATTCGCAAACTTTTTCTGATCTCATGCAAATTTAATTCATTAAGTGTTATTTTTTTAACGAAAATTAAGAAATTAAGTCGTTTCATTTGCACAAAAATCAGTCTTTTGATTTTTTTACACAGTAAAAATACAGTAAAAAAAATAAAATTACAGATTAAAACCGCCTATTTTAAGATACTTTTGGCGATTCAGAGCGCAGGCAAACGCGCTCTATCTGCCAGTTGGTAGCCAAAGACAAGTAAATTAACCTCTTAAACTCGCGTATAAGGGGAATTTGCATGCATTTTTTGCACTAAATTGTCGCATCTGCCATATTTTTACGATTCACAAAAAATTCATATAAAGTTTATAGTTAATGA
>APMI01026515.1_pt1 | contig 10691 bp, 11 predicted proteins | sample 667938 | NCBI WGS metagenome assembly APMI01 (sample SAMN01084076, study PRJNA167559) | wastewater metagenome | biome: Wastewater | place: Denmark: Ejby Moelle, Odense | collected 2011-11-28
ACCACTGCCGCCGGCGAAACCGAAGTCTTCCACCTCAAGATAATCGCCGACGACTGGGCGGGCATCGGTGGCACGGTCGAAGCCGTGAATGCTGCCGACCAGAAGCTACCCGCAGAGTCCCAACAAACCCCGATGTGTGCTCAAAACTGAGCAGTCCCCCCGGCGCGTGGCCGGGGCTGGTAGTGAGTCGCGTTACTAGGGCCGTGGGTGCCCGCTGGGCGGTGGCAGGATGTCCGACAGGGGCAAACCCTGCGCCCAGGCGTGAATTTCGGTCAGGAGCCACCCTATCCTGTTGGTCGATGTCTTCCGGGGCGCCGGGAAGGTGCCATTCAGCACCTGCGCGGCGATGTTGGACGGGGACAGGCCGACGATGGTGCACGTGGTTTCCCGATCCACAAAGACAGGATCGATGTGAATCACCCGATTTACTCGCAGCGCTCCACCGCTCGGCGTGCACGCGGGGATTTTCTTCGGCGGCCCCATCTCAAGCGCTCCCGGGTGCGTGGGCGTTCGCCCGATACCCTTCAACAGCAAGCAGTTCGTCGGCAAAGGCTACGGCGGGATCACCGGCGGCGTTAACGCCGATATCGACTCCCAACTGAATCTTATCGAGATCAGACACGCGCCCCGATGCCAAGAGGTTAAGATGCCGCCTTTTAGTCCATGGTGCGGTAACAGTGTCAGATAAAGCGATCGAAGCCTTCCTTCAGCGCTGGAGCAAAGCCGGTGGTAGCGAACGGGCCAACTACCAGCTCTTTCTGACCGAACTGAGCGCTGTGCTGGATCTGCCCACGCCAGACCCGGCTGGCGACGACACCCGCGACAACGCCTACGTCTTCGAGCGCCGTGTCGTCATCAACCAGCCTGATGGCACCCACAATAATGGTTTCATCGACCTCTACCGGCGCGGCAGCTTCGTGCTGGAGGCGAAACAGAGCGGGAAGACTTTAGACACCAGCGGTTGGGACAAGGCCATGCTGCGCGCCCACAACCAAGCCGATCAGTATGTTCGCGCACTGCCTACAGACGAAGGCCGCCCGCCCTTTATTCTTGTCGTTGACGTCGGCCGCAACATCGAACTGTATGCCGAGTTCAGCCGCTCGGGCGCCACGTACACGCCCTTCCCCGACCCAAAAAATCATCGCATCCGTCTTGAAGACCTGCGCAACGAATCCGTCCGCGAGCGCCTACGCGCCGTGTGGTTGGCTCCGTTGAGCCTCGACCCGTCCCGAGAGTCCTCCCGCGTCACCCGCAAGATTGCCGACCAGTTGGCGGCCTTGGCCAAGTCGCTGGAAGCCGGCGGGCATGGTGCCGAAAAGGTCGCGAGCTTCCTGATGCGAGCCCTGTTCACCATGTTCGCCGAGGACGTGGGGCTACTGCCCGACCGAGCCTTGACCAAGTTGCTTGAAAGGCTGAAAAACAAGCCTGAAACCTTCGCGCCCATGCTCGAAAGCCTGTGGCGGGACATGAACACGGGCGGCTTCTCGCCCATCCTCGAGGAGAAGGTTCTGCGCTTCAACGGTGGCCTGTTCGCCGATAATGGCGCCATCCCGCTGGACCGGGACCAGTTGGAACTGCTTCTACGGGCTTCCAAGGCTGACTGGCGTTACGTGGAGCCCGCCATCTTCGGCACCCTGCTGGAACGCGCCCTCGATCCGCGGGAGCGCCACAAGCTGGGCGCCCACTACACCCCGCGGGCCTACGTCGAACGGCTCGTGCTGCCGACAGTCATTGAACCCCTACGGGCAGAATGGCGCGAGGTTCAAGCCGCCGCGCTTACCTACGAACAGCAGGGCAAGCACAAGGAGGCGGTCGAAGAGATTCGCATCTTCCACCGCCACCTGTGCGAAGTGCGGGTACTTGATCCGGCCTGCGGCAGCGGCAACTTCCTTTATGTCACCCTGGAACATCTCAAGCGCCTTGAAGGCGAAGTGCTCAACCTGCTACACGACCTGGGCGAATCCCAAGGTCTACTCGAACTCGAAGGCGTGACCGTAGACCCGCACCAGTTTCTTGGTCTGGAGATCAACCCCCGGGCGGTGCGCATTGCCGAGATCGTGCTGTGGATCGGTTACCTGCAATGGCACTTCCGCACCCACGACAGCGTGAACCCGCCCGAACCCGTACTGCGCGACTTCAGGAACATCGAGAACCGCGACGCCCTCATCGCTTTCGACGGTGTCGAAGTGGTCAGGGACGACGAAGGTAAGGCAGTCACCCGTTGGGACGGCGTCACCTTCAAGACAAGCCCGGTGACCGGCGAGCGCATTCCGGACGAAACCGCGCAAGTTGAACAGCTCCGCTACCTTGCCCCTCGTAAGTCCGAGTGGCCCAAGGCCGACTACATCGTCGGCAATCCGCCGTTCATTGGCGCCGCCACCATGCGTCGTGCCCTGGGCGATGGCTACGTGTATGCAGTACGCAGCACCTGGAAGGAAGTGCCTGAGTCGGCGGACTTCGTTATGTACTGGTGGCACATTGCCGGCGACGCGGTGCGCGCCGAAATGACCCGACGCTTCGGCTTCATAACCACCAACAGCATCCGCCAGACGTTCAACCGGCGCGTGGTACAGGCCCAACTGGCGGGCAAGCCGGCACTTTCACTGGCCTTTGCGATTCCCGACCACCCGTGGGTGGACGCCGCCGATGGTGCTGCGGTGCGGATTGCGATGACGGTGGTAATGGGGGGCGCCCACGACGGTCGGCTGTTGGTCGTAACCGACGAGCAGGAGACTCAGCAGGACGAGGTGGACGTGCGCCTGCAGGAGCGCAATGGGCGCATTTTTGCGGACCTGACGATCGGCGCTGACGTTGCTGGCGCCCGCTCGCTCCAGGCCAACGCGGGCATAAGCTCGCCCGGAGTGAAGCTTCACGGTGCTGGCTTCATCGTTACAGCAACCGAGGGTGTGCAGTTGGGGCTGGGCACGGTGCCTGGGTTGGACCAGCACCTCCGTGACTACCGCAATGGCCGCGATTTGGCGAACCGTCCGCGGGGCGTGCTGGTGATCGATTTTTTCGGATTGTCTGCAGATGAAGTTCGAGCACGGTACCCGGCGGCCTACCAGTGGCTTCTGGAACGGGTGAAGCCGGAGCGCGATCAGAACAACCGTGCGACTTACCGCGAAAACTGGTGGATCTTTGGAGAAGCTCGAAAAGACTGGCGCGACATGGTGAACGGTTCTCGTCGATACATTGCAACCATCGAGACGACGAAGCATCGCGTTTTTCAGTATCTAGATGCGGAGATCTTGCCCGACAATAAGCTCGTCAACATTGCGGTTGAGGATGCCGTCGTGCTTGGTGTGCTGAGCAGCCGACTGCACGTAGCATGGTCTTTCAAAGCGGGCAGTTGGCTGGGAGTTGGCAATGATTCGGTTTACGTTAAGACAACATGCCTTGAGAAGTTTCCCTTCCCAGTCCCGACTGCTCCCCAAGCAGCCACCATCCGCAAGCTGGCCGAGCAGATCGATGCACACCGCAAGCGCCAACAGGCCGCCCACGCGGACTTGACTCTGACTGGTATGTACAACGTCCTCGAAAGGCTGCGTAGCAGCCAGACGCTGACCGCAAAGGAAAAGACGATCCACGAACAGGGCCTGGTGTCGGTACTGCGCGAACTGCACAACGATCTAGACCGGGCCGTCTTTGATGCCTATGGCTGGGATGACCTCGCTGACAAGCTGGTGGGCAAGCCGGGAGCCACCACGCCGCTGCCCGACAAACCCGACGATCAAACAGAGGCGGAGGAGGAACTACTCTCCCGCCTTGTCGCCCTAAACACTTCCCGCACAGCCGAAGAGGCCACGGGGCAGGTCCGCTGGTTGCGGCCTGACTACCAGAGCCCGAACGCAGCGAGCCCCACACTGCAGGTCGAGATCGAGGCGGTCGAGCACGAAACCGCTGAATCCGAAGCTAAGGCGAAACCGACGGGCAAGGCGACCTGGCCGAAAAACATGAGGGAACAAGTTGCCGCGGTACGTGCCAGCCTGCAGTCCGAGGCCCGAACCGCCGAGGTCATCGCGGCCGCGTTCAAGCGTTCGCCTACCGCTGCAGTCCAGTCCGTGCTGGACGCCCTTGAAGAACTGGGCATGGTGCAGAAGGAAGCCGGATTATTCCGTTTAGCCGCGTGATCCACGCTTCGCATTGTCGCAGATGAGGTAACCGCGTGACTGTGTTGGCTAGCTGGGACAAGGACGAGACCCGAAAGCTGGTGATTGCTCACTGGGGGAATGGGCAGTTATGGACAATCACTCCGGTGCTGCGCGCGGTAACGGCAAGGCAGTCCCACGCCCGTTACCACTTTGAAGAAAGCAAGCGCTTGCAGGCGGAGCACGTCGCAGCTTATGTGAAAGAACCAGAAGACCTTTTCTGGGTAATGTTTCCCTCTGAGGATGAAGAGGTTGATCGCGTAAATAGCTTCTTCTGCCATTACGAGGCCCACGTACTTGCGTGCGCGCAAGCGATCCACGCCACTGCCGACATTCTCGCTCACGTAGTCTACTTCGCTCTTGGGTTGAACCTTGGAGAGAAGTCACTTAAGGACACCCAAGTTGACCTGGGCTCCGTCATCAAGCTGCTTGAGCGGCGCGCACCGAGCGGGCCGCCAGCATGGCTTGCACTTCGTGCCAGTCTTGAGGTTCTGAAGAGCAGCACGGCCTTCGGCGAACTTGCGGACGTAGTGAATCATGCGAAGCATCGTGGCGGACCTGGGGCTGTACTGACGTTCGGCCCCACGGAAGAAAAGCCGTTCGAGATGCAGTTCAGTGGGTTCATCCGAGGCAAGTATCGCCCAGCCAAAGAGTCCGGGGCGTTACTTGCCCCCGCATTCGAGGCTGTGAATAAGGCTGTTGTTGATGCTGGTATGGCAATCAACGCATGCCTCCGTAGTCTTCCTGGCGACTAAGCTCCCACGGCCCACTTGCGCTTCGCGTTCGCGCTTTCTGTTTAGCGTCAGCTTGGTGCGTGCCCATTTTTATCCTCCACCACTATTTTTGTGTATGATACACACTAATATGGTTTGATATTGAAAGGCAATGCGTGCGCTACCCCGTTGTAATCCACCCCGGTTTGGTCGCCACGGCCTACAGCGTCGTCGTCCCCGACCTGCCTGATTGCTTGACTTCGGGGGACACACTTGAAGAGGCGATGACCAACGCAGAGCGGGCCGCCGAGGAATGGATCGAGGCCGCACTGGATGCGGGGAAGGCCATTCCAGCAGCTTCCGACATCGAGAACTTGCGGAGTGCGCACATGGAGTTTGAAGGGCGGATTTGGGCCCTGGTGACGATCGATCCGGCCATGCTGGACGACACCAACGAGCGGGTGAACATCAGCCTCCCACGACGAGTTCTCCATCGCCTTGATGCAAAGGCGCAAGCCGCCGGCGAAACCCGCTCGGGCTTCATCGCGCGCATGGCGCTGGAGAGCGCATGACCGGATAACACCGTCGCCAGTCGGTACTGGCAAACGTAAGACGGGCCGAACTGGTGCTACTAACACCGAGCCGGCCCTGACCATGAAGCAACCACAGGAGAATCACATCATGGGTACGCAAGAGTTTAGCAAATCGAACATCCATCAAACAGGATCGAACGGCCATCGGACGATGGACGAGATCCTGGGCACCATCGCGGAACGCTACAAGAAGGACATCGGCTGGTCCGGAGCTGGGTTTGCCGATCGCCTCAAGAATATGGACCACGCTGCTGGTGAGTCAGTATTCAGCAGCGAGGGCGACGCCTGCGATGCGCTGTTGGAACTTTTTGGAAAAGACGCCCTGACGCATGTCGTCGGAACGGCTTGCCGCCTTGGCCAACTGGACAGGGACGCCTGGGCTGATCTGAAAGCGTCGAATCCTGTCGCTTTTGCTGAGCAGCGCGAGGCTGCAGCCGACATCTTGTCGTGGGCCAAGGCCATTAAGTTCCTTGCCGACGATCTATTCGTCAAAGCAGCAGTACTAACCGACGAGCCTATGCACTGAGCGCTGCGGCGGGGTGCCAGACGACTGCGTCTGGTGCCCCGGCTATCGCAACGACTTGCATATCTGTTCAGCAAGCCTCGCGCTTCATGCCTTTCACCGCCGAGAACCGGTGAAGCTGTCGTAGTTGTCGATCATCAGCAACATCGTCGACATCGATGGAGGGAAGGGGGGGCAAACCCGGCAGTGGATCAGCGTGCCAGGGGTGGCACAGTTGGTTGAGCATTTCCCTTACAAGGCGAATCTGGCCCGCACCAGTACAACTACTTCTTGAAGATCAGAACCGCCTCCACGGAACTTGCATATTCCCATCCATCCGCGGAAGCTTGGTCAAGCACCTTTTGAACAGCCGCGGCATCCTGAATATTTTGCAGCGGCACTGCAATGGCTTTGAACTGGGGCTTCACTGCCGCAGAGCCTTTTGCGACCACTTCGCATCCTGCGGCACAAACGAGGATGCTGAGAGCAGAGAGAAAGATGGCGCTTCGGGTCGGAAACTGCATTGTGACTTCTCCAGCGTTATTAATGACAAATGAAAATATACGCCGTGTGGAGCCTCTTGCGGCAATACATACCCTCCTTTTCAGCTCATCCCCGCTCTTAGCCATTCGTTCGGATCAATGCCCACCTCGTGGAACTCTTGCAACGATGGTTCGATCCCGGCCGACAGAACCGAGACACCCGGCAGCTTGCGGCGAATCGTCCTCTGAAGTTCTTCCATGCCCTCGACCAGAGCTGTCAGGAGAAAACGTCCGGAGGAGACACGGAACAGGCTGGGCACCGCCGCCAGCACCGTCAGTCCTGCATCAAGCGGCCGTATGAAAACCCGCGGCGGATCCTCTCCCTCCGGTTTCGGCACCTCGCCCACCACGGCCCAACCCGGTCGAACAGTCTCGATGAACTTTGGAATCTTGCCGCGCCCATCGCTGAGATTGAGCGCTTCCCGGGTCCGGTTGTAGCAGGAGACACAGAGCGTTCCACCAATGATGCGGGACTGGCCAGAAGGCCCGCAGCGGCAGCACCGCCAGCCTGCATTGACCAACTCCGCACCGCTGGCCTCGCCCGCATGAGCACTACCGACCTTGCAGCGATGGCAGCTTGCATACCGGCCTTCTCCCAGGACCTTTGAAGCCTGGAAGTTCCGCATGCACGCATCGGGTGTCAGCGTGGCCCGCATCGTCTGGCAGTCGAAGTAGCGGCCTGAAAGCCCGTCCAAGGTCCGGTAGGCGATGCCGGGGGCGGGAAGAAACTGAGCGTCGTCCATGTAGGCATAGGGCCGTCACAGCACAGGGCTTGCAACGACACTCGCCAGAAATCCCGAATAGCCTCGGCAATGCCACACGCGTACAATTGTTGCGAAAGGAGGGCGAAATATGCCCAGCCAGAAAGGCTTCCGCCTTGAGAGCACAGAAAGCAACGGCTTCGAGTACGACTGTGAGCCAAGGAGTGGCGTGCTCACCGTTGAAGAGATGAACGGGATGGCCGCCCCCGACGTGCGTGCCCGCTTTGAATCTCGTCAGAAGGAACTCGCAGCCAAGGAGGCCCCAAGTGGGGCAGGACCACAGCCAGCCAACTGAAGAACTACGCGGCTACCCATCATTGTTTGAACAATTGCCTGACTTATCAGGGATTGGGTACGGTGGTCACCTGATACGGCCCATGCAGAAAAACTACGCCCGTGAGGGCAAACGCAGGGCATCCTCAAGCATTGCCTTTGCGATTGGCTCGATTTCCTGCGCCACCTGTTTGACCTGATAGAGGCCTGGCACCGGCTTTGTGATCCAGCCTGCCGACCCTTCCATCATCGTGCGGAAGGTCAAATAAGCCGACGATCGCCCCTTTCCCGCGCCTGTGTTCATCCGGACCATCCCGGCGTAGCGATCCGTTTTATGGTGCGCCGACGCCTTCATCGCCAGGCCGGCCGGCAGCCTGTCGCCCCACTTGTAGATCCGCCTCGGCACGAGGTACGGCGCCCGTGTCTTCGGATTCCATGCCCCCGTCCCAGACTGCCGAACGCCTGACCCCACCACCGTCGACTTCAACAGCAATTTGGCTGCCGCTTGTACCGGCGCCGGCATGGCATTCAGCGTGTGCCGGAACGGAATCACCAGGTAGCGCTTGCCGGCGTTCTTCTTTGACGTGGCCACCCGCACCTTCATGCTCGTGTCGAGCATCTGCTTCATGTCGCGGCTGGGCTGCCCATTCTCGATGTCGTAGGCCTGCTTGTAGTCGGAGTAAACCGACACCTGCATGGGTCCGCTCGATTCGATCGTGAGCGATGCGATGTACTCCGCCTTCACCGCCGTCGGCAGTTTCGCCTGCTGGATCTTGTCTGCCCACCGATCGCGGGCCAGCAGGCCGATCCGGTCGAGCGTGCGCCGGGTCTGCGGCATCACCCTGTCCAGCGGCGACTCCGCCGGAAGGGTCAGAGTCAGATTGAGAGAAAAGATTGCCATGGTCGGGACTACCTGAGCCTGGTCGTCGAGAACGCCGGGGCCGTTCCATCGATCAGGCATCCGGCGTGAACCTGCGCGCTATCCACCGAGTGCCCCCCTCTGATTCCATTCAGCCAAGTAGGCCGATTCGACACCGGAAGCACGACGAATCCGCTCTGCAAAAGAGGTTCCGCGCTCGAAGGTCACCACGGTGACGTAGCCCTGAAACGGAATAACTCGGTGCTCTACCGCAGTAACGTAGCACTCCCAGGCGAACGGCCTCAGGGAGTTGTTCTCTGCGCTCTGCGGACCGTGCTGCACCTGCAGGACCATGCCCGGACGTAGCGTTCCCTTGCCGCGAAGGGTAATCACACCATCCTCGAAGACCACGTTGTCCTTGTTCATCGCCATCAACTCTTCGCGACGCTGGTCAATCCAGAGGCCTGACTTCTTGCTCTCTGCCTGAACGACCTCCTTGGATTGGCCATCAGACCGACCCAGGCTGTCCGCCCCTCCCATCTGGGTATTGGCCTCCATGAACCGCATCCCGTACAGCTTAGGGGTTGCATTTGGGTAATCGGCCAAGAAGAACGCCTCTGGGTTGTTCTTCTGCGAATTGAGGTTCATCGCCCCGGCATCCTGCAGGGCCATTCGCGGCATGTTCACCTGAAAGTAGTTGGCCACATCGGCATCCGAACGCGATACGTCCAAGCCGATCACGTCCACATCGGAAACCGTCACTGAATCCGGCCTGATGGACATGGGCATGATGTAGCCCTTCGAGGGGTCGAGGGACTTGAATGGGTTGTTCCGGTAAACCAGCACCACGCCGCCAGGCCGCTTCGGGTCAGCCATGTTGTCAGGCCGGTCTTCGACGAAGAGCTCTGCCCACGGCCCCACGTCCAGGAATTGCCGCAGGATGTCCCACAGCGTCCCCTGCGCCGACTGGGCGCCGAAGGCTGAAATAGTGGACGGCGTCGCGCTGGCTTCGACGCCCATCGTTCGGATGTAGCTCAGTTGCTTCTCGTCGCGCGCCGCGCCGTTCGCAGCCAGCCCGACGATGAACGGGTTCACCACCCGATCAACGATTCGGCTCACAAAGTCATTGCCCGGCTCGTTCGGCTTGGCGCCAACTCCGTAGTTCACGAAGAGGTTCAGTTCCGTCAGCAGATTCTGGCCAATCACGTAGTTCGGCAGATAGCGAATCTGGATCAGCTCCAAAATCTTCCCGTAATCGTGCCCGGTGAGCGATACCGACCGTGTCGGCTCTCCACTTGAAGACATGGAGATGGATCGCCGAATATCGGAAACAAACCCACGCATTACCACCGGCGGCTCCGCCCCCGTGGCGTCGGGGTCCGGCCGGTGCCGAAGGCGGATCTCGATCACATCCATCGGCTCGATCAAGCCGTAGATGGAGTCGAGCTTTTCCGGGTGCATCTGATCCACCAGAACAAGCGACCACGCACCGGCTGGCTGCCGAGTGCTCTTGCTGGTTACCAGCGAGCAGCCGTCGCCCATGAACGGGGTCAGATCCAGCACGCGCGCTCCACCAGAGAAGCGCTCCGAGGCCGGGATGCTCTCACCGTCGGTGGTCGTCACCATCCGCCGAGCCACCGTTTTGAAAAGCCGGACTTTGATTTCCGGCATCATGATTGTCGCGCCCATGCTTTACGTCCCTGATGGCACCGGCACACGCCGGCTGGTGACTGCCACAGGGGCAATCGGATTGTGATTCTTGTCGCGCAACGTCACATCGACGCTGCTGTTCACGTTGATGTTCTGACCTCCGTTGCCTTGCGTAGCCCGGCGGCCGGTCGAACCGGGATCAATATCCTCGGTCTTCACACCCATCGCCGCCCTCACCGCAGCGGAGTTTTGCGCGTACTGGTCGGCGTCAGGGCCTCGCCCCATGTAGGCCTTGTCAGCAAGGTACTTGTTACCCCGAAATTTCTTCAGCAGACCCGCGTAGAAGCGTGCCCCACCGTAGATCGACTGCTTCGCATCCATCGGATCGCTGACACCGTTCTCGGCAGCCGTACCGGGCATGAACTGCATCAAACCTTTGGCACCGGACGGGTTTGTTGCATTGGCCTGCATGCTCGACTCAATGGCTGCACGCAGCTTCAGGTCGCCCACGGTGAGCCCATACTTTTCAGCTGCGCCGGCAAAGTCGGTGTCCCACGGCGTCCGCCCCATCGCCAGGCGTGCTTTGTCGGCGACCTGCTTGGACGAGAAAGCACCGAGGCCTGCGCCCGGAGCTGTTGCGGCCGGGAGAG
>APMI01026325.1_pt1 | contig 10690 bp, 7 predicted proteins | sample 667938 | NCBI WGS metagenome assembly APMI01 (sample SAMN01084076, study PRJNA167559) | wastewater metagenome | biome: Wastewater | place: Denmark: Ejby Moelle, Odense | collected 2011-11-28
CGCTGGACGACAAGGCCCGCTTCCTCGACGCATGCCCGCACCTGCTCGACGACGTGCAGGCCATCGACAAGGCGCTGGGCCGCGAGCCGCAGCGCGACTGGAATGCGGTGTGGAGTCGCATCGAAGATCTGCTGCACGCGGGCAAGTCGCGCTGGAAAGCGACCGAGCAGAAGCTCTTCCGCAGCGTCTTCACGCAGAAGGATCCCGAGGCCGAGCCGGTCGCCAAGGGCGGGCGCGACGATGGTTACGAGCCGGACGCCGACCTGCGCGACTTCGAGAACGTGCCGCTCAAGGACGACATCGACGCCTTCTTCGAGCGCGAGGTGCGCCCGCACGTGCCCGACGCCTGGATGGACCGAGCGAAGGACAAGGTCGGCTACGAGATCAACTTCAACCGCCACTTCTACAAGTACACGCCGCCGCGTCCGCTGGAGGTGATCGACGCGGAGCTGAAGCAGGCGGAGGAAGAGATCATGCGGCTGCTTCGGGAGGTGACGGAGTGACGCCTGCCGCTCAGAAGCAGCTGCGCCACGTGTTCGCCGTTACCAGCGGTGCAACTCCGGAGAGTGGCAATCCTGAGTACTGGGATGGCGACATTCGCTGGGCGACTCCGGAGGACATCAGCTCGCTCGATGGCTACCGACTCTGGGATACACGTCGCAAGATCACCCGCGCAGGATACGAGTCCTGCGGCACGACCACGGCGCCACCCGGTTCTATCGTGCTATCGAAGCGCGCCCCGATCGGGCAGGTCGCGGTCCTCGCGGAGGAGGCGTGTTCAAACCAAGGCTGCTTCCTACTCATCCCTCGCGAGGAGACGGACACTCGGTTCTTTTACTACGGGCTCTCTGTGCAGACCCAGTACCTCCAAGTCCTCGGACGGGGCTCCACCTTCATGGAGCTCAGCACGGACGAACTGAAATCTTTGAACGTCCCGCACCCGGCATTGCGCCAGCAACGCGCCATCGCCGACTACCTCGACCGCGAGACGGCGCGGCTGGATGCGCTGGTGGCGGCGAAGAAGCGGGTGCCGAGAAGCGCCGGGCGCTCATCACCCGCGCCGTCACCCGCGGCCTCGACCCCCGCGCCCCCCTCCGCGACTCCGGCATCCCCTGGCTCGGCGAGATTCCCGCGCATTGGCGGCTAGATCGAGCAAAGTTTGTCTTTCGGCAGTCGGCGCTGCCCGTGCGTGACGAAGATGAAATGGTCACGTGCTTCCGCGATGGCCAGGTGACCTTGCGGCGAAACCGTCGGGAAGAGGGCTTCACAAATGCGAATTTAGAGCTCGGATACCAAGGCATCCGCTGTGGCCAGCTAGTGCTTCACTCTATGGACGCCTTTGCCGGCGCCATCGGCGTATCGGACTCCGATGGCAAGTGCTCGCCTGAGTACATCATCTGCGACCCGCAGACCCCGCAGGTGGTTGACAGCTACTACTTCGGCCATCTGCTGAGAACAATGGCGCTTGCTGGATTCATCCAGGCTAGCTGCCCGGCGGTAAGGGAGCGCGCACCACGGATTCGCTTCTCTGACTTTGGCGAGATGTTTATTCCAGTGCCTCCGCCAGGAGAGCAGAGATCAATAGTCGAACGAATTTGCATCGATCTGAGTCGAGTTGATGCTCTCCGATCAGCGAATGAGCGCACCATCGCTCTGCTCAAGGAACGCCGCGCCGCGCTCATCGCCGCGGCCGTGACAGGCCAGCTCGAAGTGGAGAGTACGGCATGAGGACCGCGACCCTGTTGGGCCTGGCGCTCACGAAGATCCATAAGGTGGAGGTCACGGCGTGAAGAAGGTCCCGCCGCCCGTTCCGATCCCTGAGCCGCAGGTGCTGCCGCCCGGCCTGGTTGCGGACGTCGTGGCGTCGGGACTTCCGGTGCATCCCGAGGACCGCGTCAGGCTCTTCAGCTCTGACCAGTGGGAGCGCTTCGTTCAAGAGTGGGTTGATTCGCTTCGCGACGAGTACGAGCTGGTCGAGCGCTGCGGCGGTGCGGGTGACATGGGCCGCGACGTCATCGCCACCGTGAAGGGCGGTATGGGCGCGTGGGACAACTACCAGTGCAAGCACTACCAGAAGGCGCTCGCGCCCGGCGACGTCTGGATCGAGTTGGGCAAGCTCGCCTACTACACGCTGAAGGCGGATTACTCGTACCCTCGCAGCTATTTCTTCGTCGCACCGCAGGGCGTCGGCCCGACGCTCTCGAACCTCTTGAAGAAGCCGCACGCGCTACGTGACGGCCTGTTCGCGAACTGGGACAAGGCGTGTCGAACGGAAATAACCAAAACGGAGGTCGTTGAGTGCGACGCTGCGATGAAGGCCCACATCGAAAGCCTCGACTTCTCGATCTTCAAGACCAAGCCGCTCCTCCGAATCATCGAGGAGCACGCCAAGACCCGCTGGTATGTGGCGCGGTTCGGCGGCGGACTCCCACCGCGTCCTGAACCGCTGCCGCCGCCGAGCGTCCCGGCCGACAACGAGGCGGCCTTCGTCGGTGAGCTTCGACGTGCGTATGCGGATCACCTCAAGCACGACGTGAAGGATCTCGACGCGGGGCTCGCGTCCCGCGAAGACCTCCGCGAGCACTTCCATGACGCGCGCGTCGAGTTCTACAGCGCTGAGGGCCTGCGAACCTTCTCGCGCGACACGCTGCCTGCGGGCGAGTTCGAGAAACTGCAGGACGAGGTGCATTCCGGCATCAAGGACGACGTGCGCGGCGATCACGCAGATGGCTACCGTCGCATCGTCGCGGTGGTGAGGACGGCCCGCTCGCTGCAGCTCACGAGCCACCCGCTCATCACCCGCATCCACAATCGTGACCGGGGAGGCATCTAACGACGGAAAGGTCCGGTGGGTCAAATGACGATGGCAACGCCGAGCCCGTTCGTTTCGCCGTTCAACGGCCCCATCGAGATCGGGTTGCGCGCGCTGTGCGTTCTGACCACCGCCTTCCCGGCGGCGTACGCGCTGCAGCGGCTCGTCGTTTTCGACTACTTCCTCGTCCATTCCGATGACGTCGAGGGTGGGCCCGAAGGGCTGCACCCTCAGACACCTCACCGCGGTGGCGAGATCCTCGTCCGACGCGGCGTGCTTCAACATGGGCTCACTCTGTACGAGAGCCGGGGGCTCATCGAGCGCGTCTACAAGGACGGAGGGATTTTCTTCGCGGCGACCGACAGGTCGGCCGATTTCCTCGACACGCTCAGCACCGAGTATCTCAAGGCCCTTCGTGAGCGCTCCGACTGGGTCGTCGACAGCTTCGGCCTACTCGCAGACGGGGAGCTTGATGCCATTGTTCGGGAGCGCATCGGCACGTGGGGCGCCGAGTTTTCGATGGAGTCGGTTCTCTGGACCGAGGAGGCCTGGTGAGGTTCGGCTTCGCACTTCGGCGACTGGCTCTCACCGGGCCGGGAAAAGAGCCCGCCGAGGTCACATTCAGGCGTGGCCTGAACGTCATTGCCGGGCCCTCGGACACCGGCAAGAGCTTCATCGCGCAGTGTGTCGACTACGCGCTCGGTAGTGGCGACCCACCGAAGGAGATCCCCGAAGCGGAGGGCTACAGCTCAGTTGTCCTCCAGATCGAGGCCAACAGTGACCAGCGCGTGTACACGCTCGAGCGGAGTCTGCGAGGCGGTGAGGTCCTTTGCAAGACAGACGGGCAGCCCGACCGGGTGCTCGCGGCGAAGCACCAAGGGGGCAAGGAGGATACGGTCTCACAGTTCCTTCTCGAACTGTCCGGGTTGGGCACGAAGAAGGTGCGCACGAACGAGCAGGGCAAGACTCGGCCCCTCAGCTTTCGAGACATCGTGCGCCTAGTCATCATCGACGAGGAGACGGTCATCAAGGAGACCTCGCCCGTCCTGAGCGGGCAGTTCACGTCGAAGACCGTCGAGAGCGGAGTGTTCCGGCTCCTGCTCACGGGTACCGACGACTCCTCGATCATCGCGAAGGAGGATCCCAAGGTTTCCAAGGGGCGGCAAGCCGGGAAAGTCGAGCTACTCGAAAGGCTGCTCACAAACACACGCGAGCGCCTCGCTGATCTCGGTGAGATGGGCACGCTCACGGACGAGCGAGAGAGGCTCGTTCGCATCGAAGCCTCGATCCAAACTGCCCTGGCAGAGCGAAGCGCCGCCGAGGCCAGTGTCGTGCCCCTGCAAGCCAAGCGCGGCGCGGCGTGGTCCGCGCTGCGGGCGGTCGAGTCCAAGCTCGCGGTCGTATCGGAGCTGCGGACGCGGTTCGACCTGTTGCACGAGCAGTACTCATCCGACCTCCGACGGCTCGAGACCATCGCTGAGGCTGGCGTCCGGCTCGACCAGCTTAAGGAGGAGCGATGTCCCATGTGCGGCGCGCTCGCCGAACACCACGACCACGCTCATTCTGAAGTGCAACCCGCGCCGGCAGATGTATCACGAGCGTGCCAGGCCGAGGCGGCCAAGACGGCCAAGCTTCTTCAGGACCTGCAAGACACCCGCACTTCTACCGCTACAGAGATCGAACAGCTCCAAGGGACCCGGGACACGCGCGAGGGTGAACTCACTGCAATCACCGCCGACCTGAAGACGCTGATGCAGCGGCATGTCGATGTCGCGGCCAGAAAGGTCGACGACCTTCGGGCGAGCGCCGAGACCTGCCGCAAGGCAATCGAACTCCTTGAACGTGTGCAGGAGCTGGAGGAACTCCTCGAAGAGGCAAACAAGCCCAAGAGGAAAGACGGGACCGATGTTGCCGGCGCCGCGGTGAGCACGGCGCAGGCCGATCCGTTCAGCAAGGAGGTCGAGGCGCTACTGAAGGCGTGGCACTTCCCTGATCTTGATCGGGTCTCGTTCAGCGAGAACGATCAGGACGTTGTGATCTCCGGCCGCGCGCGGAAGAGCCATGGCAAGGGCGTGCGAGCCATCACGCGGGCCGCGTTTAACCTTGCGCTCCTGCGGCTCTGCGTGGAGGACGAGCGGCCGTTTCCCAATTTCGTCCTTATCGACTCGCCACTCCTCGTCTACGAGGCGCCCGATGCAGACGAGTCGTCGTTCCCGCAAGACATCAAACAGCACTTCTGGAGTGACGTGAAGACATCGTTCGCGGAGGCGCAGGTCATCATTGTTGAGAACAGCAAGCAGCTCCCCGCAGACGACACGATTGACGATGCCAACGTCGTGCTCTTCACGGGAAACGATCAGGGACGGCGAGGATTCATCCCCCAGCCGACGGGCACCGCATGAGGGTCGAGCAATGAGCATGCCCCGCCACTCCGAAGCAGCCTTCGAGACCGTGATTGAGGCGCACCTGCTCCAGAACGGCTACGTACCTGTTCCCCGCGAGGGCTTCGACCGCGAGCGCGCCATCTTCCCCGAGACGGTGCTCGCCTTCATCCGTGAGACCCAGCCCAAGGAGTGGGCCAAGCTGGAGGCGCTGCACGGGGAGAAGACCGGCGAGCAGATCCTCGGCGATCTGTGCAAGTGGATGGACCAGAACGGCGCGCTCGCGACGCTGCGCCACGGCTTCAAGTGCTACGGGCGCACGCTCCACGCGGCGTTCTTCAAGGCCGCGCACGAGCTCAATCCGGAGCTGGAAGCACGCTACGCCGCCAACCGCCTAGGGCTGACGCGGCAGCTTCACTTCTCGCCGCGCTCCGAGAAGTCCTTCGATGTGACGCTAAGCCTGAATGGGATCCCCGTGGCCACGGTGGAGCTGAAGAACCCGCTCACGGGCCAGTGGGTGGAGGATGCGCGCCGGCAGTACAAGCAGGACCGTGACCCGCGCGAGCCGATCTTCGAGTTCAAGCGCCGTACGCTGGTGCACTTCGCGGCGGATACCGAGTCGGTGCTGATGACCGCCCGCCTGGCGGGAACGGCGACGCACTTCCTCCCCTTCAACAAGGGATGCGACGGTGGCGCCGGGAACCCGCCCGATCCGGCCGGGCGGACCTACCGCACGGCCTATCTGTGGGAAGAGGTGCTGCAGCGGGACAGCCTGCTCGACCTGCTCGCGCGCTTCATCCACCTGCAGATCGACGAGAAGCGCGACGACCAGGGTCGCAAGGTCAAGACCGAGTCGATGATCTTCCCCCGGTATCACCAGCTTCAGGCGGTGCGCATGCTGGTGGATGCCGCGCGTAGCGAAGGCGTGGGGCACAACTACCTCGTCGAACACTCGGCCGGCAGCGGCAAGAGCAACACCATCGGTTGGCTGACGCACCGGCTCGCGTCGTTGCACGATGCGGCCAACCAGCGCGTCTTCGACAGCGTGATTGTGGTGACCGACCGCGTAGTGCTCGACCAACAGCTTCAGGACACGATCTACCAGTTCGAGCACAAGCGCGGTGTGGTTCAGCGGATCGATGAGAGCTCGCGGCAGCTCGCCGAGGCACTCGAGAACGCCGTGCCGGTGATCATCACGACGTTGCAGAAGTTCCCGTTCGTGTCGCGCCAGTTGCTCAAGATGGCCGAAGAGCGCGGCGAGAGCGGCACCGGCATGCTGGCTACCCGGCGCTGCGCGGTGATCATCGACGAGGCCCACAGCTCGCAGGGCGGCGAGACGGCGACCGACCTCAAGGAGGTGCTCGGCGGCGAGGGACTGCGGGAAGAAGCGAAGAAGCGCGCGGCCGAGGAAGGCCGTGACGAAATGGAGGAGTTGTTCCGCAGCATGGCCAAGCGTGGCAAGCAAGCGAATCTGAGTTTCTTCGCCTTCACCGCCACGCCCAAGCACAAGACGCTCGCCGTGTTTGGCCGCGATGGTCAGCCCGCGCACCGCTACACGATGCGGCAGGCAATCGAGGAGGAGTTCATCCTCGACGTGCTGAAGCACTACACGAGCTACGCGACCTACTTCAAGCTCCTCAAGGCGTGCGAGGACGATCCCAACGTCGAGCGCAAGAAGGCCGCGCAGGCGCTGGCGCGCTTCATGAAGCTACACCCGCACAACATCGCGCAGAAGACCGAGGTGATGGTCGAGCACTTCCAGGCTGTCACCCGCCACAAGATCGGCGGCCGTGCCAAGGCGATGGTGGTGACGGGCTCGCGACTCGAAGCCGTGCGCTACAAGCAGAGCTTCGATCGGTACATCCAGGAGAAGGGCTACGCCATCAAGTCGCTGGTGGCCTTCTCGGGCACGGTGCAGGACGACAAGCTCCCCGGTGTCACCTACACCGAGGTCGGCATGAACGACGGCATCTCCGAGAAAGATCTGCCCGAGAAGTTCACGACGCAGGAGTACCAGGTCCTGCTCGTGGCGGAGAAGTACCAGACTGGATTCGATCAGCCGCTGCTGCACACGATGTTCGTGGACAAGCGGCTTGCGGGCATCCAGGCAGTGCAGACGCTCTCGCGCTTGAATCGGATTCACCCACTCAAGGAAGACACGTTCGTTCTCGACTTCGTGAACGACCGCGAAGAAATCCGCGAGGCCTTCAAGGTCTACTACGAAGGCGCGGAGATTGGCGAGCAGGTCGATCCCGCGCGCATGTACGCCATCAAGAGCGAGCTCGACGCCTCCGGAATCTACCTGGACGAGGAGATGGAGCGACTCTGCGACGTGTACTTCAAGCCGAAGCAGCGGCAGAGCCCGATGGACCACCAGGCGATGAACGCGGCGCTCGATCCGGCCGTCTCGCGATTCACCGTGCGCCAGAAGGACAACGAGGAAGAGGCCGAACTCTGGCGCGGCAAGGTGCAGGCGCTTCTGAACCTCTATGGCTTCCTGAGCCAGGTGATCCCGTATCAGGACTCGGACCTCGAGCGCCTGTACGTCTTCCTCCGCCACCTTTCGGCGAAGCTGCCGCGCCGCAAGAGCGGTCCGGCCTATCAGTTCGACGATGAGGTGCGGCTCGACTACTACCGCCTGCAGAAGATCAGCGAAGGATCGATCTCGTTGCAGGACGGCGAGGCCCGTCGCCTCGATGGCCCCACCGAGGTCGGCAGCGGCCTGGTGCGTGCTCAGCCGGTGCCGCTGTCGCAGCTCATCGACGTCGTGAACGAGCGCTTCGGTACGGACTTCAACCAGGCGGATCAGCTCTTCTTCGACCAGATCGTCGAAGCAGCGATGGCCAACGACGGACTGCGACAGGCGGCCGCGGTCAATCCGGGCGACAAGTTCGAACTGGTGTTCAAGAACCTGCTGGAGACCCTGTTCGTCGAGCGCATGGATCAGAACGAAGAGATCTACGTGCGCTACATGAACGATGCGCCGTTCCAGAAGATCGTGACCGAGTGGATGGCGTCGGAGGCGTATCGACGGTTGCGTAGCGCTACGGTCGATGCGTCCCAGGAGGCAAAACCCCGGGTCCTGCCGCCGAAGCTCCGGATTGTCGAGCCTGATCCAGAGAAACGATACGTCACCTGCGCGCCGCTCGTTCCACTCAAGGCTGCCGCTGGCGCCTTCGGCGACCCTCAGCATGTTGAGACCGAAGGATTCGAGTGGGTCGCCGTCGAGACCGGGCACCGTCTGCGCCCCGGCATGTTTGTCGCGCAGGTCGTCGGCAAGTCCATGGAGCCCACGATCCCGGACGGCGCGTACTGCCTCTTCCGCGCGCCGGTCGAGGGTAATCGCCAGGGCAAGATGGTACTCGTCCAGCTCCGGGACACCGCCGATCCCGAGACGAGCCAGCGTTGTACGGTCAAGCGATACGAAAGCGAGAAGGCCGCTAAGGGCGACTCCTGGCGCCACGAACGCATCACCCTCAAGCCCGTCAACCCGGACTTCGAACCGATCGTGCTAACGGCCAAGGACCAGGGCGAGCTGCAAGTGATCGCGGAGCTCGTTGAGGTGATCGGAGCGGACGGGTGATGATTCCGGCGTGCGGAGTTGCCATTGGCGCACCGCAGCCAGTACGACTTCATCGACGGCTACGCGCGCCACCACGCCTCGTTCATCGGCTTCACCGGCACGCCGATCGAGCTGCAGGACGCCAACACGCGCGCGGTGTTCGGCGACTACATCAGCGTCTACGACATCCAGCGCGCGGTGCAGGACGGCGCCACGGTGCCGATCTACCACGAGAGCCGGCTGGCCAAGCTCGCGCTCGACGAGGCCGAGTGGCCGAAGATCGACTCGGGGTTCGAGGAGGCGACCGAGGGCGAGGAGGCCGAACGTAAGGACGGCCATCCGCCCGACAAGCAGGAGAAGGCAACGGAGACCGTGCTGGAGCAAGCCGCGCTACTCTCTTCAGAATGGACATCGGCATAGTCATGAGCGCCGACGTGAAGGACGACGCCTGCGAGGGCATGCTGCAGAAGAGCGCCTCATCAATCGCCGACGGTGCGCCTATGGGGATGACGCGGTAATGGTACCGAATATGCCCGGCCCCGAAATCGTTCGACTCAAGGATGTGGTCGCCAATTGCCGCTGCACCGGGGCCGCTTCCGTGAGCGTCGAGGCCGAACGTCTCCTACCTGACTGCGACCGGATGCTCGGCGGTGCCCTCGCGCCGGCGCGTCAGTGACCGGAAATGGCCGCCAGCCGAAGTCGTTAAACCATACGCCGCTGACCGGTTGCGCGGCATGGCCGCCGTTGGCAACGCGCGGCCCCGCCAAAGAACTGCACGTAACAGGCTATCGGAATCTTCGGTGGCACGCGCATGATGCGCGCAGTACGGCCGATTCCCGGGCGTTGCTGAATTCATGTCTCCAACCCTGGACGGCAAATGGCACTAAGATCCACGCAAATCCATTCGATCGGGCGGCGCACATGAATCTTGAAAAGGTCATCTTCGGTTTTTTCATCGTCTTCGCGGCGACGCTGAACTTCGGTTTCGTCATCGGCGAGATCGACAATCCGATGCATCACAACGCGCTCGAACTGTTCCTGGCCATCGTGGTTAACCTGATCGCCACCGTGCTCAAGTTCGGCGACCGCACCCAGGTCGGCGCGGTGCACCTGGCGACCAGCCTGGTGGCCGACCTGCAACTGGTCGCCGCGGCCTGCGTCTGGGCCTATGCAGCCTACGCCTCGCCATCCGGCGTAGACGCCCCGGCCATCACCACCGTGGTCTCGCTGGCGGCAGGCGCGCTGCTGGCCAACATCGTCTCGGTCGTGATGCTGATAATCGAGACCATGATGCTGCGCCGCTGAGCGATCGCGACCGCGATGCACTCGAACAGCGCCATTCTGCTGATCTTCCGGCGCATGCGCGCGCCGCTGATCGTGCTGATCCTGATCTATGCGGTGTCGGTGTTCGGCCTGACCGTGATTCCCGGAGCCGATGCCAACGGCAAGCCGTGGCAGATGGGTTTCTTCCACGCCTTCTACTTCATCAGCTACACCGCCACCACCATAGGCTTCGGCGAGATCCCGTATGCCTTCACCGATGCGCAGCGCATGTGGGTGACGTTCTCGATCTACCTCTCGGTGATCGGCTGGGCCTATGCGATCGGCACGCTGCTGGGCCTGGTGCAGGACCGTGCGTTCCAGCATGCGATCACCCTGCAGCGCTTCGCGCGCAGCGTGCGCGGCGTGCGCGAGCCGTTCTATCTGGTCTGCGGCTATGGTGAAACCGGGCAGATGCTGTGCCGCGCGCTCGACGACCTGAACCGCCGCTTCGTGGTGATCGACATCGACCCGGCACGGATCGACGAACCCGAACTGCAGGATCTGCGCGCCGATGCGCCCGGCGTGGCGGCCGACGCGCGCCAGCCCGACAACCTGCTGCTGGCCGGATTGACGAGCCGGCACTGCGCTGGCGTGGCCGCGCTGACCAGCGCC
>APMI01027526.1_pt1 | contig 10688 bp, 8 predicted proteins | sample 667938 | NCBI WGS metagenome assembly APMI01 (sample SAMN01084076, study PRJNA167559) | wastewater metagenome | biome: Wastewater | place: Denmark: Ejby Moelle, Odense | collected 2011-11-28
AAACGTATAAATACATAATAGTAATATTTTATTTTTGATTCACTTATTGTTTACATTTTTTTGTAATATATATCCTAGTATTTGTACATGAAATCTGTTGAATATTTTATTGAGTTTAGCCTGTAGGTGTAGCATACTGTGAAGAACGGCCATAATATTGAGATTATGAAGGAAATGAAACATAAGGCCAAGTTTAGGCGTTACCAAGCTGTATCGTTTTTTAGGTAATGAAATTGCATGAATGCTGACCACATAGTCGTAATAAACTGATACCTCCAAATCTGATCCATAAAATTAAGCGGTCTGGCCGGTATATTTCTGAAAAATCCAATAAGTGGATTATTAGATTCCCTGAAGCAAGGCATACATTTATACATGACAAACATAACAATAAACCAGAGTAAATATATAATATTGATAATAATAGTAGGATAGAATGACCTTTAGAACAGTATATCTTTATTATATTGCTGGAAAACATAAGGAGAAGGATGCACATAATCTTGAAACCATTGCCATTATATATTCTGAGCATGTGGATCTGCGAAATAGTTTAGATTTTACATGCGTTGTAAGCCGTCTAATGGGGCTTTGTATGTTGCCGGTAACAATGATGAGGAAATGTAAACGTGCAGGAAGAGGAGTTGGAGTAATATTGAGAATTATTAGAATACGACACCGATACCCAGCATTATACAGATTATCATCACGATCAATGCGAACCATTGGAAGAAATTATAAAACCAGTATATCTGATTAGTAGACACTAAATCATCAGCTGATAGTTTGCTATACCGATGTATTAACTGATCAGTACTTAAAATATTCAATGGACTATTAATCAACAATCTGCGTGAAGTTTGTAAACCATTGAACCCTGTAATTTTAGATTATGGGTTTGTTTTTATACGAAGAGTTGCATTATTGAAACTTTCATCGAAGGGAATGTAATATTTTAAGCGGTTGTTCAAGGCGAGATCGTTTGTGAAATTTACGTTCTGAATCGTTATGTTTGGGAATTATACTAGTTAGAATTTAAATGCGTTTTGTAAATCTGCGTCACTTGTTTTGTTGATTTGTTTATTAAATTGGATGAAAACATCCATGCCAGTACTGACAGTATTATTATAAGAATATCTTGGCAAATATTTGACTTAATAATTTAACTGACTAGCTGAACATTGATCACAATTACCCAAATACAGCTGCAGTTGCCTCACATAGATACCTCCGCCTTAACTACTGATCTCAATACTGAAATTATCACCTTTATGTTTGGGTGCATCATAAGAATAAGTCTCAATCATTTAATTTAAATCAGTATTACAGACATCGGCACCTGGGGTCAATATTCTTCCGTTTTGTCTGTTTAGCATTGTTATATTTTGAGATATGCCGTCTGAGGCTTTTATGTATATATTTGGACCTTTTGTTTAGCCTTATGTGGAGGTTATCAGTCTTATGTCGGTTTTGAAGATGTTTAGAATTATGTATAGGCCTTCGTGTTTTGGTAATTTTGTTGTCGACCATCTCAATGGCATTATGTTTTGGTTATCTGTGTTTGGTATCCCCCAGATATTCTTATAATCGTTTGAGCATGTCAATTGCTGTAAATTATTGCTTGAAGCTGTCCAACTTTTAATATCAATTACTCCATTACTGACATCCGACCCATAGAAACTAAGTCCGCTTGCAGGCGTAGGCACACACCGACCACTGGCTAACCCATTGGCAACCCAGCAAGTCTCACAAAGTTACCCGATCATAGTATCCTGATACGAGTGATCTTTAATACATCCAGAGCATGCTCCACTATTGAATATAGAATCAACATTATACTGATCTAAACATCGTTGACATTATACAGGAACAGTATCACCGGGATTTGCTTTATTATTCTAGATACACAGAATACAAGCTTTGTTATACGACACAGAATCAAGCCTGAACAATTTGAAACACATGGTGCATTGATCGATTTCAGGGCCCATACATTGCATACAAGTTGAATGGCATTTCACGCAGATATCATCATTACTTTTTGTGATACTATATTTTGAGATTGTGTCATCGTATGAACGTTTCAAAAAGAATCCGTTAGGACATGTCATACAGGCTACTGTGCCACTCTGCACGAAGAAACCTGTGCATTGCAGGCATTGGTTTGTAGCACGGTTGCAGCGGGCACATCGCGGTGTGCATTCATATTGGGTTACTTAGTAATTCGAGAGATATAGGCTTGAGGATGAGGCAGGAGCACGTACAGATACAGTCAATGAATTATTATCATTTTATTCACTCAATTTATCAATGTATACACTCTTAGTAAAATATCTAGTGGCTGAATTCATAAATCTCTGATCATACATACCAAGCTAAGTTCTAAAATCATCAGCAGCGTAATTAGCCACAGTCTGCTGATTTGCCAAAATAGTAACATTTCTTTGATTCAACGAGTTAATAAATTCACGGTTATAAATCAAGAAGAATTTAACAGCGTAAGGCAAGGCTGATGTCAGATCCGATTGTAAAGTTATACCGTTTGTTGCACTATCTGTGATGATCAGATTTTGGAAATAGTTTGAAGAAGTGTTCAAATTTGATAATGAAATTCCTTAAGTAACTTTGTAGTTTGTGACATTTATGAATGTATTTGTGAATTAACAGGATGAAGTAGTTGGGTTAAGTACTGCGTTTTGCTAGCATAAAGTGCATCTGTCTTGAGTACAAGTTTTGCATGTAGATTTACAAGGTGCGCAGCCCATAAGATGACCTTCCTGAGCAATAATAGAATAATAGCCATTCATACAGGCTCCACATAAGTCATTACCAACAGGTATCATAAGTCCACCGCAGCCAAGATCAACCTAAAATTTAGTCAAGCCCCAACTTGATGCCGCATCCCCAAGCGACGTAATCTAAATTTTCAGTGCATAATTATTACCGATATTGATTGATTTATTAAGACTATGTGAGCTGACATACTGCACATGCACTCCACAATCACTATTAACAATTTTACTCTGATCATTAGGTTGAACAGGATAATTAAGTTCCAATGTATAATTAATTCCAATGCCGGTAACCTTAACATCAACAAAAACCTGACTTGTTTTATTGGACACCGTATTAGTAGTTCCAATTGTGCTACTCCCTTATTAAACAACTGTATCAAAACTGCCTTATGTATTGATATTAGGCGGTTATTATAAATCTGAAGGGGTAGGCGTTGCTGGGTTACTGGCTGTGGAGGAAGAAGTAGTGGAACTTTGGTTTGTGAATGTGTTTGTCGATTGAATTACGAAGGCTAATTTTAGGATTATTGTTTAGATTGTGTCTCGGGTTATTGAGAGTGTTTTTTGTATTGTTGTGCCTCCAGAAAATGGGCCTAATGCTATCAATTTCGGTGTTGCAGCACCCTGGTTAAACAACGTACATTATTTCTTATCCCCAGAATTTGATGCCCCAGTCCATCCATCCAACGCAGAATCAACAACAGAAGGATAGCCAAACGCAGATTCCGCACAGTTATTACCAGTTGAATAAGGCAGACAGTTATGATTAGCAGGTGGGTAGATCAGACTTTCAACGTAGGGGCATTGGAATGGGTTTGTCGGACAGTTGTAGCATGCACCCACGCAGAATGTGAAATAATCTAGAGCTATTGGATTTGAAGGAGTGATGATTAACAGTAAGATTAGCAAGGTGAAGGTTAGATTTTTAAATGACATCAGCTCGGTTTATTTGTAATACTGGAATTATTAATAATTTCACATATAAATGTGAGAAATTTATATCAAATTTAGACATCAAGTAAAAACAGTAATAATATTCAAATAATCTAAAATAATCAATTTGCTGGCTTAGCTTCAGTCTGCTGATGATAAAGTAACTTAATAGTATTCTTGCATTCGATATGATCTTGCCCCAAACACAAACATAAACTACAAACATTAGGTAAAGGTTCACCTGTGACTAAAAATTTCTTGAAAAGATCAACTGGTCTATTTTTGCCCTCCTCTTGCGATTATTTTTTGACTAACTGACTGAATTGTATATCTTTTTTGAGAACATTCAGTTTAAGACCAAATTTTGTATCTCCGCTGAGTAGTTTATAGATTTAATAGAATTTTAGTAAACAACTTATCATGCAAGCACTACCTTTTAAGTAATTTATCACTTTAGGATGCGCTTATACTTATGGATTATGTTTAATAAATTAATAATTCTGCCTAAATTTCTTCAATTAATTGACCCCATTTTAGATAACATTAGCATAAATGGAAACAAAATTATGCGCTTTATCAGCATTTTTCGCCATGAACAACCCAATAACTAACATATCATCAACCCTAAGTTTAGGATCATGCAGATTATTAATAATTCTATCAAGTATTTCCAGATACATTTTTTTATAACTCTGCGATTTCACGAACCCAACCAACCGATCTTCATAACCTTTGCCGCCCATACTGTCAATATCTTTAAAAACTTGAGCAATAAAACTGGTATCAATTTAACTAACTTGTTTATTGATCTGATGGATAATTTATAATGCTTTTTATTCGTTGTCTTATTATTATAGGGCGATTAAGTGTTTTTTTGTTAATTCTGAGATACGGTCCACTATTATCTTGTTTTTTTATATTAAAGGCATGTACGAATATAGGTTTAGAGATTAGACGATTTTGAATAAGGAGCTGTAGAAAAATTAGTCGCATTCGTAGCGGCCGGATTTTAGTAGCTGTTGGAGTTTGGGTAAATTTTACATACTTTATTTATTTTGAATTATATATAATATCTTCAATAATATAAATAAAGTCAATAATAATAATAATATTTGCTTTCTATATAAATAATTGTATTTTATGATCAATATCCGAACAGACCAGTCAAAACAGGCCCAGCAATATAGTTATTTTTCTTCAAATTCAGACATTTGTTCATATACATTTTAACTTACTCCTCACGAAGATTGACACTATCTTTAGGTTAATCCGAGTACCCTTTCATTCTGTTGGTCAATATGCCCATAATGAAAGATATCATGTACTTATCGCTTATAATGCAGGGATGGGTGCAGTCTAGCTGATTTTTGAAGGGATTTCTTGTGCATTAGCAAGCTATTGTTGAATATAACTATTTATTGCCTTTATAGTTCCCGCAGTACTCGACGACATTTACAGATTTATTGCCATTTGTACCATTATGAATCCATTTAGCAACGTAAAGTAAAGCACTCCAGCTGGGCACACTGATGTCGCCTGCTCCTTTTCCTATTTATAAAGCTTTGAAGAAGTTATTGTCACCGAGATTGTCTTACTTTGCGTACTTATCATATTTATAATAGTTTTCTATGTTATTTTTAAAGTGTACCTGTGTCGTAAACAGTTGTGAAGATCATTGAGGTGTTCACGCCTGGAGCTGGGATACTTCTTAGTGTTTTATTAGGCACTTTTGTTTGACTCCAGATATCCATGACCATCTTAAAATCATCGGGTGTGAGTTCGTCTTTAAATAGCTCAGTCATGCTTTATTAAGTTCCATAATATTTTTTGCCTTTCACCTCAAAAATAGGAGTCTCTGCGAAATCAATGAATCCAGTTTAGCAGTACGGATTACGTTTGTAAAAATCATCGAAACATTTTTAATATTTAGATGGGAACCATTTCAATGGATAGTCTTCTTCACCATTTTCAAGATCTCCGTTTTCGTTGTATGTGATATTCTTAACTCTACCCTATTTTTCATATTTGACTCTTTTAAGAATTTACTGCATCCAAGGCTATTCTCTGTAAATTTTAAAAGCATCTCTCAAGAATAAGTCGTACGAACTTCCTGAAAATTTTGAAAATTTCATCTGTGAATATTTATTAATGCCTGTAGGAAATAAACCGCTAGTAAAATAAGAAGTATCACCATAAAGCATATTTCTCATCGCAGAAATAGTGCCGAACCAAGGCGGTGTGATCGGGATATAATGGCGTACCATTTTTTATTTCTGTTACGGAGTTACAAAATATGCTAAGTTCATCAAAGTATGTAGTGTACCTAGAGAATGAGCAACTACGACTACTTTCTTACCTGTCATATAGTATAAATTGTTGAGGGATTGCGGAAAGAGGGTCGGAGTGGAGCTTGCAAGTATTCCGTATCGAAAATCGTAAGGCATAGGCTGCATTGTCACTCCAGATTGATAACCCATTGCTTCAAGCACATCGATAAGTCTTCCATAATCTTTCAATGCACATTGTGAGCCCATAACCGAAAGTAAAGAAACATATCCATTTAGATCTCTAATAGCATTAGCACCACAACGGCTGTGTCCTTGTGAAGTTTCAGTATTGCCAAACCAAGTAGAAGTAATTCCAGTCTGCGTAGAGTATTTCGAAGCAAAATCAGTGTCACTACCAGCAGATCCATTATATAGTAAACCGAAGACATCTCCAAAACATTTAGAATATCCGCTGGTAACTTTCAATGTAATTTACAGACCAACCCATAGAAGATATGTTTCCGCTGGTTTGTTGAGACTGAAAGGAGAGCAAGAAGACCAACCACAGCTAGTGAATATTTACCCTTTGTTATAATTCTTTAATTTTTCACAGTCGATATCAATAACCAAAGAAGTGGCAAGCACTCCAGGTACGATAATAACAGGTGAGCATATCCCACTTTTGAATGCCTATAACTTCTACTTCTGATTACCAAATTTCCTATCTTTATCTCCGCCCAAACACAAATTCTTAACTTTCAGAAGCGTACTTTTATCAGCAGAGTTTTGAATATTAAGTTATGCAGTATTGCTGGGATACGAACCGAAATCAATTTGATCATGATGAACATTTTTATGCGAAGAATTCGAATCCCTAATATGTTTTTATTCGGGTAAATGAAAATATTTGCCTAGTTAGTGCTTTAGTGACTATCTATCTTTGGCCATGTCATGAGGCACTGCGACAATGTAAGTACCATCATGCATACGCTCGTAGTATACCTTCTGCAGATGGCACAGAGCTGTGTAAGCGACCATGAGCATGTAGATAAGTCTGGTCAGCATAGATTTTTACTAACTGAATGTATTTGGTTTATATTTAAGTTTTAAGAATCATGTTTAGAATAATATGATACCAGAGCAGATTCAAGCTTAAATTATAGTTTCCAGTATTAAAAAATAACAAAAAAGTGTTAAAATGAGATTTGATAAATAAAAGATAAGAAAACTTGTTTATTTTGACAGTCCTTAATATTTATACGCATATGCAATTATCAACATTATTATAATAACCCTTCCATTTTAATAATTAAAATTAAAAAAAACAAGATGTTCATACTAAGATCCACAATAAAACTAACCCCTAAAAAATTATTCCTCTTCCGCACTATTACCCCTATGATACAGTCATTCAGCACATTAAAATAGCAGTTAAAACAAATAAAAATTCAACGATAGCAACCTAAGGCCTAAATCGCATCCTTACTCTCCGATGGTAATCATACTCCTAATATATAGAATTCTAACAGTTAAGCAATTTGAGTCATTATTCAAGCTCAGTATCATACTTATAAAAAAACTAAATAGGAAAATCGTATAACTATCTTGAACATGCTTTAACTTAAGCCAAAGCTAAATACCCGGAATCTGTTAACTTGCATATGTTTATCATGAATAGAATGAGTATCCTGCAGAAAATTGTTGGGGATTCTGGCAAATTTATGGATACTCTAGAACAGATTTTCTTTATGTGTTTGAGTTTAAAGGGTGAGAAATCTTTGGAAACTTTGAAACATTTGCATAATTATATGGTTGCATTAGCCTTATCGAATCCTTAAAAATTATCCACATTGATATAATTCCTTCAATAATCAAATCTAAAAAATCTCTTAAAAAAATCAGATTACTTACTGACAATAAATGACTACCTAAATAATAAAAAGCAACAAAGCATAACAAATTTATAACAAAATATAAAAAGTAACAACAGTAACGATCTTGTGCCTCAATGTAATTATCTATCTATATGTATTTATTGTGTAGATTTTAAAATTAATAATTTGTGCTGGTTTAAAATGTTGGAACTTAGTAATGGCACACTGGAAATATTAGCAGCTGGGAAATAAGGGGAAATAGAGGAGATTTTGAAGGAGTTGGTCTATGCGCTTATTGATGCGTAGAAATCTGGGGATCTTAAAGCTTAGCCTATATAAATACAGAAAAATCTAGCTATGACTACGTTATTGACTGAATTCGTTTAGAAAAGTAAAAATGTAGTACTTTTACAGATAAAGCCAAACACAATTTTACTCAATAGTCACAGCCCCATCATCATGATGAATTTAGCGCATGCATTATACCTGATGAAAAAATATGAATAAGCTGCTTTATTCATGAAAATCGCTTTAGAAACATCCATCAATCTACAGGAACCATATAGATTAGGATTAGGTATTATTTTATTGAGTAAAATTAATCAAAAGTTGAAACTTATGTGGGAAGCAGTTCTTGTAGACATGCTTAAAAATAAGAGTGTGTACTCGCCTGCAGTTCTTAAGGAGTGCCTGTTAAGTTACAGTCGATTTCTGTTTATTGAGGGACGATTTTATTAGGCTGAAGAGTATGCATATCAAGCTTAAAGTGTAGAAGGAACTAATTTGTATATTGAGGGGCTTGTTCTTCCTGATTTTGATTTCTCATTCTGAGATACTGATATACTATCTTTATATTATAATAATAATACAGAGTTATAATGGGCAATTAGCAAACAACCCCATCAGCAGTGGGCTCTGAGTCAGGCTACAAACGATATTGGGTTTAAATGGAACGACAACCTCTAACTGATATTCCACCTTTTCGTAATCCTGAGATTTCGTATTTAAAAAGCATCTTCGAATAATTAGATACCAAAAAACAAAAATCAATTGAAGTTTCTGATTTTGACAATTATTACGCGCTTCGGGAGCATCCTTTATATGAACGGATACGTGAATTATTTCGTGAAGAGCTTTAGAAAATGAAAACAAAAAGAGTTACATTCGAAATTATGCTATTTCTAATAAGTGTCTTTCACATTGAGACAGAAGTTGATCAAAAGTACAGATATTTATTTCGATTATATGATACCGATAGAGATCTCAAAATTGGAGTTAACGACTTAATCAGCATTTTCTAAATATTATATTACGGACCTGTGTACGATGAGCAAGTATATAAAATGATGGCAGAACAGACAGTTTCTAAGTATGGTACTGGAGGTTTCTTGAGACTAGAGCAGTTTATGTCAATGGTGCATGAAGATCAAGTTAAAGAAGTTATGACGCTTAAATTTATTGAGATATGAATGAATACATGACAATCAAAAGAATAAAAAGTATATTAGTACTCTCACGTAGGCGCCTTTTAAATTTCAAGAGCTTCATTTCAATATTTCTTATAGTCTTTATTTTCTTTATATTAGGATTCTATAGAATTTACTTTTTATATGAGTATAAATTTCTTTTTATTTTCATTCAAAATTAATAATTATGTAAGGATAATAAATATCATATATAATAATGCACAAATTAGTTGCCAGCGCATTCACACGAACATTATTCCTAAACGCAAGATCATTCGCAAGCAAGAAAATAATTTAAGGCTAATAATGCAGATCCGAGATCTCAAAAATAACAGCAGAAATATAGAAAATAGCTGAGATAACATTAGGCCCATATGGTCGCACAGTGTTAATCCAAAGTTAAATGCAAAGTCCACGTATAACTAAAGATGGCATCACAGTTGTCAAACATATTGAATACGTAATAATTAATCATGAAAATAGGAAAACAGACTGCAAGATGCTATTTGTATGCTGGTTAAGAAAAGTGTCGATGGGACTAATAAGTTTGCAGGCGATGGCACGACTACTTCTACTGTACTCATCGGTGAGATCATGAAAAGAGCATATCGGAAATTAGCTACTGGAGCAAAAACAAGAGATATACGGAAAGGCTTTGAAGTTGGAAGAAAAATGAGCATTTAATTTTTAGATGCTTGCTCTCAGAAAATTAGTAACCGATAGCAGTTAATGAATGTGGCAATGGTATCGACTAATGGCAAGATTGACATCGCAAATTTAGTCGTTGATGCTGTGTTCAAAGGCAAAACCGTACGCATCGAAAAATCTCAGAAGCAATAAAACACCCTTTAAGTACCCGTAAAAATAAATGAGAAAGTTTCATTCAGGTCTGACATTCCCTCGAGGATTTTAATCAAAATAATTCATAAACTAAAAAAATAGTAAATTAATTTACAACTATCCGCTAATTGTTACAAGTTTGCAGCCAGTAAATCAAGTAAAATAAATAATTCAATGTCTTGAATTAGCGAAAAAAGCAAGAAAACAAATTATGGTGTTTGCGCCTGAATTTAGTGAAGCTGTGAAAAGTACTTTTATTTTTAATAATAAAAAGAAGACTATCTAGTGTTCGTATCTAACATTTCCTTACGGTGACAAACAGGAGTAATTTTTAAAGAAGATTTCCAATGCAGCATAATCTTATCTATTCCACTAATTTTCTGAACACAAACTGTAAAATATCGGTTGGGACCAAATCGGCAAAGCTGTAAAAATATAATCCGACCAGTTTCAGACAAGAATGTAAGTGAATAAGAAAGAAATGCAAAAGAATTTGTAAGCCGTGATCATGGT
>APMI01004616.1_pt1 | contig 10687 bp, 11 predicted proteins | sample 667938 | NCBI WGS metagenome assembly APMI01 (sample SAMN01084076, study PRJNA167559) | wastewater metagenome | biome: Wastewater | place: Denmark: Ejby Moelle, Odense | collected 2011-11-28
GGAAAATTTATCCGCGAAATACCGCTGAAAGGGAAAAGCTGCAGCAACCTGGTGTTCGGAGGAAAAAAAGGACGTACTATGTTTATCACCCTTCAGGACCGGAAATGCATGGAAAAAGTGGAAAGTGATATCCCCGGTAAAAAGTACTGATCATCCTTGCCTGTAATTGGCAACCGTATATCAGACTATGGTTGTAACCAGGAAACTCAAATGTATTAACAAATCCGCTTCATCAAAATCATACCGTGAGCCACTATTCAATGATAGGCGCGGGCATCGTCATTTTCGCCCTGCTTTCGTACAGTATATCCATTATTACCGAACAGCGTACACGCCAGGTTAGCCCGTTTGTACTCAGGTTTCTGACAATCGGAATTGTACTCGATATCACTGCTACTACTTTCATGATCATCGGGTCAAAAAGCGGCGCATTTACCTTGCATGGAATACTCGGGTATTCTTCCCTGGCGGCCATGCTGATTGATACCATACTCATATGGCGATTCCACCGCGGAAGTACACCCGGGGCTGTGGTCCCTATGAAACTACATATTTATTCGCGGCTGGCGTATGGATGGTGGGTTGTCGCCTTTATAACAGGCCTTCTGCTGGTAGTGCTCCGATAAACTGCAGTTTAGCCATTGGATTGAAACACACAGGATTTCATCCACCCGAAATAAGGTGAAGCACCATAACATCGTCGCCTTCGTGTATCAACGCTGAATCATACTCATTTTTCCGGATGAGCTTATTATTAACTTTTATGACCAGCATTTTGAAAGTAAAGTTTTTTACCTTCAATAGTTCGCTGATCGTAAAAACATCACCGGCGAGTTCTTCTTCTTTATTGTTCAGTACGATTTTCATTAGCGGTTTTTAAGAATGAATCTGGTGTTCGTTAACGCCCAGCAATATTTCCAATACGGCATTGGCCTGCATATGAGCAACTATGCCCACCCTGGGCGATAAGGGTGGATTTTCATCAGCAATTGCATTCACCTCGTCCCCGCATATAATCAGTTTATCCGATTGCCGCGAACGTATCAGGTTATTATCGCCCCAGCCAGCCATGCCTACACCCATAACCAGGTGTTTATCGGGCAAAAAGTTATGAACGGCATCCAATATCATGTACTTCATTTCGGCCTTATCAAAGGCTTCAACTATTACATCACACTTCGAAAATATTTCAATGATATCGCTTTGGCAGAGCCTGATATCAAAAGTATTAACACGTACTTCGGGATTTATCCTGAATAGATTTTGCTTAAGTGCAGCAACTTTCAGCATCCCGATCTGGTCGTAAAAATAAAATTGCCTGTTCAGGTTTCCTTCCTGCACCAGGTCGAAATCAGCAAGTATTAACCTTCCTATCCCAACCCTTGCCAGCGCTGCCGCACAATTTGAGCCTAAGCCTCCACACCCGGCAATACCCACGGTTTTTGTCTTTAAAACTTTTTTGATTTCTTCGAAAGTCATAGCTACAAACTTATACAAAAACTCAATATAAAGGCAAGTTTGTGTTATAAAACAAGGTTCAGTTTATAAATTTCGTCAAAAAAAATACCCCCTGTATCACAGAAGGTATTTTATTATTTGAAGTGTATTACAAAAACTACAGCTTGCTGTAAATTTCGGGCAGCCTGCGCAGGATTGCCAGTTCTTTCCAACGGGTACGGGCCTCAACTGCCGGAATACCAAAGTAAGTTCCGCCAGGAGCCAATGATTTGTCAACGGCTGAGGTAGCCAGTATTACTGCACCTTTACCGATTACCAGGTCCTTGTTAATGGCTACTTTGGCCCAGATAATAACATCGTCCTCAATACGGGTAACGCCGGCAATAGCGGTATGTGCGCCTATTAAACAATGAGCGCCGATAATGGTATCGTGACCTACCTGAACATGGTTATCGAACTTGGTTCCTTTCCCGATGAAGGTATCGCCCGATACGCCTTTATCGATGGTACAAAGGGCACCGATTTCAACATTGTCGCTGATCACAACGTTACCACACGATTCGAGTTTGCGGTACCCGGCAGGCTTGCGCTGAAAGTAGTATGCATCAGCACCCAGCACGCTGTTGGCATGAATCACCACATTATCACCAATTACCACATGATCATAAATACTCACATTAGAGTGAATGATGCAGTTTTTACCAATCTTAACATGGTTCCCCACAAATGCTCCGGGCTGTATAACGGTTCCCTCACCGATAATAGCTGTGGGGCTAACGGCTGCGGATGACGGCACAAACGGGGTATACCTGCGTACCAGCGAAATATATGCGGCAAACGGATCGTCGTGAAAAAGCAGGGCTTTCCCTTCCGGGCATTCAACCTGCTGATTGATTAAAACTATGCTGGCTTTTGAAGTAAGCGCTTTGTTATAATATTTCGGGTGGTCAACAAAAGTGAGATCACCAGGTGAAACCATGTGAATTTCATTGATTCCTAAAACAGGGAACATGGGATCGCCGCTGAAAGTTGCACCGATAAAACCGGCAACTTCCTGGAGTGTAATCGGGGTTGGAAATTTCATAGATGGATAAGGCTGTGAGAATAAGTTGAATGAGTTTGAAAAGTAAGCCGTACAGCCTTATTTTACCCTTTCGAAATATGAACCATTGCGGGTATCGATACGAACCATGGTACCTTCTTCAATAAACAGAGGAACCTGAACGATAGCACCGGTTTCGAGGGTAGCTTTTTTGAGCGTGTTCGAGGCAGTATCGCCCCTGAAACCTGGCTCTGTATAGGTAACCATTAACTCAACAAAAGCCGGTAATTCACAGGTAAGCGGTGTTTCGGTATCGGCATGCACCATAATTTCGACACCCTGTCCTTCCTTCATAAATTCATGGTTATCAACCATTTCTTCTTCAATCGATATCTGGTCGAAGGTTTCGTTATTCATAAAATTGTAGCCATTGTCGTCCTTGTAAAGAAACTGATATGCACGGCGTTCAACACGAGCAATATCAATAGGAGCACCAGCTGTAAAAGTATTCGGAATAACTTTCCCTGTCTTGAGGTTTTTAAGTTTTGTACGGACAAAAGCAGGGCCTTTGCCGGGTTTTACATGTTGGAACTCAACAATTTTATAGAGTTCGTTATTGAATTCGATGCATAGTCCATTGCGGAATTCAGCCGTTGTTGCCATAATCTGGTGTTAAAATGTATTATGAGATTGTTTAAAAATGGGTGCAAAAGTACACATTTTCCTGATAATGTTATCATTTACATGTAACGAAACCGGAAATTTTGATTCTGCCCCTGGCTACACCTGCCTGAATTGCAGCTGCGATTATTTCAGCCTATGAACGGCCGTTCTTTTTGTAATCGTCTATTACAATTGTGCTTGTACAAAAGTCGTATTCGTCAGCTTGCGAATTGGAACAAACAATAATAATCCGGTCGGCCCGGTTTTCAAAAACCAGGTTGCGATACCATTCAATAGCCTTTCTGTCGAGGTTTGCAGCGGGTTCGTCGAGCAGCACTACCTCCGACTCGGTTAATAGCGCTATGGCAAGACGAACTCTTTGTTTCATCCCCGAAGAAAAATATTTGATCGGTTTATTCCGGTTACGGATCAGGCCGGTGATTTCCATCACGGCATTTACATCTAGCTGACGGCGGAACTTACGGAACCGGCTGTGGAAGGTAAGCATTTCCTCCAGGGTAAACTCTTCAATTAATTCGAGGTATGGACCGCTATAGGTAACATGACGGAAAAAATCCTCTACAGGAATTTCGATATTGTTATGCGAATAAGTAATATTACCGGCCGAAGGATGCAGGTGGCCTGAAATAATCTGAAGCAATGTTGATTTCCCTGAACCGTTTGAGCCTAAGATAGCGTAGGCATTATCCTGCTCAAATTCAAAATCCACATCCCTGAAAATCCATTCGTAATTAAATTTCCGGCTTATTTTGCTAAGGCTAATGTGCATGGATGCAATTATTCAGGGTTGGCGTTTGGAGGTTTAAACAGTGTCAACAATTTGTTTTAATAAAAAGCACAATAACAGCAAACAGCTGACTTGTCTGTAAAAAATGAATCAGGGAGAGCCAAATGCATCTCCCCGGATTACTGATAGTTTATTCTCTTGATTTGGAGTATCCTTTCATGATACCACGGGTTGAGCGGTTAATGAACGAAAGAATTTCGTCACGTTCAACTGTTGGGTGCATGGTAGTTTCAACAATTTCGACAGCCCGGCTCACATTATAACCGCTCAGGAAAATGATGCGGTAAATATCCTGTATTTCATTTATTTTTTCGTTCGAAAATCCCCTGCGGCGAAGCCCTACCGAGTTAATCCCTACATAGGAAACCGGTTCGCGGGCTGCCTTGGTATAAGGTGGCACGTCCTTGCGGATGAGCGAGCCACCCGAAATCATGGTGTGCTGACCAATGGTAACAAACTGGTGAACTGCCGACAGCCCGCCGATAATCGCGTAGTCCTCTACTGTAATATGCCCGGCCAGGGCAACAGCATTGGCCAGAATGCAGTTGTTACCAACAATACAGTCGTGGGCAATATGCGCATAAGCCATAATCAGGCAATTGTTACCGATCACAGTTTCCATATTAGCCTTGGTACCTCTATTTACGGTAACAAATTCGCGGATAGTGGTATTGTCGCCGATTTTAACAATTGATTCCTCACCGGCATATTTGAGATCCTGTGGAACAGCTGAAATAACGGCTCCCGGGAAAATCCGGCAGTTTTTGCCAATGCGGGCACCTTCCATAATGGTAACGCTCGACCCTATCCAGGTGCCTTCGCCTATCTCCACATTTTTTTCGATGTTCACGAAGGGTTCAATTACCACATTTTTGGCAACATTGGCCTGCGGATGAACATATGCTAAAGGTTGATTCATTGTATTTTAGTAAATTACAGTGTTCACGTATTTCGAAAGGATAAACGCTGCTGTTAACCGGAATATGATTTAGCCTGCAGGTTTTAAAAACAGAAGTACAGGTTTTGAAACGCTATTTCTTCTTAACAATCTGAGCCATCAATTCGGCCTCGGTAACAATTTTATCACCTACCCAGGCAGTTCCGCGCATGTGACAAATACCACGGCGTACCGGCGAAATCATTTCGAGCACAAATACCAGTGTATCGCCAGGCACCACACGCTGCCTGAATTTCACAGACTCCATTTTCAGGAAATATGTGATATAATTTTCAGGATCAGGAAGTGAGTGCAAAACAAAAATACCACCGGTTTGCGCCATTGCTTCAACCTGCAGTACACCTGGCATCACAGGTTCGTTGGGGAAGTGACCCACGAAAAATGACTCATTCATGGTCACGTTTTTCACCCCGGTAACTTTTTTATCACTCACTTCCATGATCTTATCGATCAAAAGGAACGGCGGGCGATGGGGTAAAATCCGTTTGATGTCGTTGATGTCGTATACCGGCTTTTTATTCAGGTCAATTTTAGGTCCTTTGGGCGCATTCTTAATGTGCTCACGGATCAATTTGGCAAAGTTAGTATTTACCAGGTGCCCCGGACGGGTAGCAATAACGTGGCCTTTCAAAGGCATACCTACCAGTGCCAGGTCGCCGATTACATCCAGCAGTTTATGGCGTGCCGGCTCGTTATGGAAACGGAGTTCGAGGTTATTCAGAATACCTTCTTTGAGTACTGTAATTTTGGGTTTATTGAAATGCTTGGCCAGGCTGTCGAGTTCGGCTTCGCTCAGCAGTCGTTCAACAAATACAATGGCGTTGCTTACATCCCCGCCTTTAATGAGGTTGTTGTTGATAAGAAATTCGAGGTCGTGAAGGAAAACAAAAGTGCGGCAGTCCGAAATTTCTTTCCTGAAATCGTCGATGTCGGAAATGGATGCATATTGGGTTCCCAGGATACGGGTTTCGAAATCAATCATTACCGAAAGCCTGTAATTATCGTCGGGCACCAGCACCATTTCGCTTTTGCGCGTAGCATCGGTGAGGGTGAGTGTATTGCGGAATTCGAAGTATTCGCGGGCAGCATCCAGCTCAACAATACCGGCAGCATCGAGTGCAGCCACAAAAAAACGTGCGCTGCCATCCATAATGGGCATTTCTTCGTTGTCAACTTCTACGAGTATGTTATCAATTCCCAGTCCGGCAACCGAAGCCATCACATGCTCAACTGTAACCAGTCGAACGCCCTGGTACTCAAGCGTTGTGCCCCGCGAGGTATCAACCACAAAATCGGCAATAGCATCAATAACTGGTTTATCATCGAGGTCGGTGCGGCAGAATTTGATGCCATGATCGGCCGGAGCTGGTTTAAATGTAAGCGTAACCTGTTTTCCTGTATGTAATCCCGATCCCTGTATGGTAACCGGTTCTTTTATTGTACGTTGCTTATCAAACATATTTTAATATTAGTGAGCTTTTACTAGTTTACGGTCTTATGATCGGTAATTCTTTCGGACTGTAATTGTTTAATGGTTTTTTCGAGGTCACCGATCCGGGCATAAAGTTTATCGAGGTTGTTGAAAATGGCTATGATCCTTCTAAACCTGCTGATTTCAATCACTGGCGAACCTAACAGAACACTGCCCGGTTTGTTCACATTTCCGGCAAGACCGGCCTGTGCCCCAATTTTAACATCGTCAGCAATAACAATATGACCGGCAAAACCAACCTGGCCTCCGATCATACAGTTTTTACCCAGTTTACTCGAACCGGCAATACCGGTTTGGGCAGCAATAACGGTATTCTCACCAATTTCAACATTGTGGCCTACCTGTATCAGGTTGTCGAGTTTAACACCACGGCGTATAATGGTTGAACCGAGTGTAGCCCTGTCTATGGTAGTATTGGCGCCAATTTCTACATTGTCTTCAATAACCACGTTTCCGATCTGGGCTACTTTTTTATAGTTGTTGTCACTCTGGGGTGCAAATCCAAAACCATCGGCACCTATTACCGAACCACCGTGTATGGTACACTGGCTACCGATAATGCAATCGTAATAAATAATTACACCAGGGTAAAGTGTTGTGCCTGAACCTATTTTAACATTTTCGCCCAGGTAACAGTTGGGGAAAATTTTAACATCATCCCCAATTACCACGTTATCGTTTATAACCACAAAATCGCCTACATACGCATTGCTGCCTATTTTTGCGGTTTTGGCAATTGAGGATAAGGATGAAGTCCCGGTTTTACCTTTGCGCATGTTGTCGTACATGGCCAGCAGGTTTGCAAATGCTGAGTAAGGATCATCAACACGGATCAGTGTACACGTTAAATCCTGTTCAGCCACGAAATCGCTCTGAACCAGTACAATCGAAGATTGTGTTGAATAAATAAAAGGATAGTATTTGGGATTTGCCAGAAAACTGAGTGCTTCAGGCTCGCCATCTTCGATCCTTGCTAAGCGGTTCACTTTTACGTCAGGGTTTCCGTCGATAGTGCCACCTACAAGGCCGGCGATGTCTTTTGCAGTAAATTCCATCAGGATCAGATATGTTAATTTCCGCTTGGTTTAAAAAGTTTGCAAATATAGGTATTATTATTAACATGAACTTCACATGTTTATAACAACTATTTAACATGTATTGTTAAACATCAGCCCATTTGGGGAAGTAGGTAAAATACTTTGAAACGGTTTTATTGTAAATGGCAATATTGAGTTGTTCAGATAAGCCTGAAATATCGAAACGTTCCCCGTTTTTATCCACCATGGTGATGCGATCCTTGGTAGGATCGTATGCGCTGTTCGATATCTCTCCCTGCCCCATAAAGTAGGAGTAGTCGGTGCCGGTTAACTGCAGTTTCGAAACTATTTTGCTGCGGATGGCTTCCAGTTCTTCATCATCGAAAGGTTCGGTTGTGATTACCACCCTGAAAAGCCTCCTGTTGAGCAGGGATTCGCACAAAAAACTCAACACCGGATCGCTATGCCGGCACCAGTCCTTGAGTGCACTGAAAAGATCGTAATCGTCGAGCGCAGCAAAGGTAGCCAGGCTGTAAGCCGACGACAGAAACTCCTCTTTCCCGATTTGCCGGTACAGGAAAAATTTTAATGCCTCAGGAGCAGGCAGATCCGTTCCGCTTAAAGCCAGTGCCCTTGCCCTGTTGAGGATGCTGATGAGCATATATTCAACCGCCAGCACAGTTTTGTGGAAGTACACCTGCCAATACATGAGCCTTCGGGCCACAATAAACTTTTCGATGGAATAGATCCCTTTCAGTTCAACTGCCAGTTCATCATCATCAACCGTCAGCATTTTTAAAAGCCGGTCGGTACTGATAACCCCCTCGCTTACTCCGGTATAAAAACTGTCGCGCATCAGGTAATCAATCCTGTCGACATCCAGCTGACCCGATACCAGCTGGTGAAGAAACTTTCTGGGATATTTGTTTTCGAAAATGGCAATGGCGGTATCGAGTTTATTGCCAAATTCGGCATTCAGATGCCGCATGAACATAAGCGTAATTTCCTCGTGCGAAATACCTTCGGCAATATGATGTTCGAGCGCATGCGAAAACGGCCCGTGCCCCATATCATGCAGCAATATTGCCAGCGTGGCACCCTGCGCTTCGGCATTTGAAATTTCAAAACCCTTCGACCGCAAGGTATCAATAGCTTGCCCCATAAGATACATGGCGCCGAGTGCATGATGAAACCGGGTATGCAACGCCCCGGGATATACCATGGAGGCCAGTCCCAGTTGCTGAATACGTCGCAAACGTTGAAAATAAGGATGTTCAATAACATCAAAAACCAACTTATCCGCAATAGTGATAAACCCATAAAGCGGGTCGTTGATAATTTTTCGTTTGAATGCCGGGGCCGGTGACACGCTATTTTGTTAAATTTGTATAAAAGTCAGTCGAATTCAGGGTTTGAACACAATAAAACCGGATGAGGCTGCATTAGTAAAGCTGAACAAAAAGCAATAAGCTATCGGGATTCAGGCATTCACCACACAGGTGTGCAAAGATAACAATTGCTCAAACCAGTTGTTTATTTATAACCTATAATTGATTAAACATGGAAAACGGAGTAATATTGTGGGCCGACGACGAAATCGATCTTTTGAAACCTCATATTATGTTTCTAAAAGATAAAGGATACAAAGTGCTTACCACCAACAACGGTGATGAGGCTATTGATGTGCTGAAGGCGCAATCGGTCGATATTGTTTTCCTCGACGAAAATATGCCTGGTCTTTCAGGTATTGAAACGCTTTCGATCATAAAAGCCAGTTACCCGAACTTGCCGGTGGTAATGATTACCAAAAGCGAAGAAGAGCACATCATGGAAAACGCCATCGGTTCAAGTATTTCGGACTACCTCATTAAACCGGTTAACCCGAACCAGATCCTGCTGAGCGTAAAAAAGAACCTGGAAAACAAACGCCTGGTAAGCGAAAAAACCACTTTTGCCTACCAGCAGCAGTTTCGCAGTATTGGAATGGAGATCAGCAACCGGCTCGATTTCACCGAATGGACCGAAGTGTATAAAAAACTGGTTTACTGGGAACTGGAACTTGAAAAAGCACAGGACCCCGGAATTTTAGAAGTTATGCGTTCGCAAAAGGACGAAGCCAACCAGGTTTTCTGCAAATACATTGAACGCAATTACCTCGACTGGCTAAATGGGCGCAGCGCCGAAAAACCGGTTCAATCGCACACCCTGTTACGTGAAAAAGTTTTCCCGCTTCTGAAAGAAAACAACTCGCTGTTCCTGATCCTGATTGATAACCTGAGGTACGATCAATGGAAAATACTGCAGCCCATTTTCGAAGAATACTACCGTGTTGAAACCGACGAATTGTATTACAGCATATTGCCCTCAACAACGCAGTATGCCCGCAACGCACTGTTTTCGGGCCTGATGCCGACTGAAATTGCAAAAAAATATCCCAAATACTGGGTTGATGAAGATGAGGAAGGCAGCAAAAACCAATTTGAAGGAGAGTTGCTGGGCGAGAACATGAAACGGTTTGGATACGATGTAAAATACTCATATACCAAAATCCTGAACCTGGCTGCAGGACGCAAACTGGTGGATTCAATGTCGAACCTTCTCGGAAACCGCTTCAACGTTATTGTGTACAATTTTGTTGACATGCTTTCGCATGCGCGCACCGAAATGGAAGTGATACGCGAACTGGCCGACGATGAAGCAGCATACCGTTCGCTGACTGCCAGTTGGTTCGAGCATTCACCCCTGCTGGATATGATAAAATTCCTGGCAGCGAAAAAAATACCTCTTATCATTACCACCGATCACGGTAGTGTGCGCGTGAATAATCCCGTGAAAGTAATCGGCGACCGGGCCACCAATACCAACCTGAGGTATAAAAATGGCCGAAGCCTGAATTACAATAAAAACGAAGTATTTGAGGTTAAAAACCCGGCTGAAGCCTTCCTGCCCCGCACCAACGTGAGTTCAGCATACGTATTTTGCCGGGGTGTCGATTTTTTCGCCTACCCGAATAATTACAACCACTATGTTTCGTACTACCGCGATACCATTCAGCATGGAGGCATATCGATGGAAGAAATGATGATCCCGTTTGTTTACATGAAACCTAAATAAAGAAATTGCTTAAATGCATCTGTAAAAAAGGATCCGGAACGCTTACACTTCCGGAACTGCCAAAATCAATTACCTTCAACCCAACCATCCCTTTATGGCCGAAATATACACCTGT
>APMI01022672.1_pt1 | contig 10687 bp, 10 predicted proteins | sample 667938 | NCBI WGS metagenome assembly APMI01 (sample SAMN01084076, study PRJNA167559) | wastewater metagenome | biome: Wastewater | place: Denmark: Ejby Moelle, Odense | collected 2011-11-28
GCAGCTGTCGGGACTATTTTGTTCGAAAACTATCTATTTGCGCATTATGAATTATTATGATATACATTAATAATAAAATACTATATTATGTTATTTGTTGATGGATTCGAAATTTGGCCCAGACCGGCAAATAATACATACTTCTATTATAATATCACGACCATCCAATAAATGGTGTGGTACTGTCTTTTAAACTATGTGATGGTCTATTGAACGTAAAACCAACTAAGACTTTGCTGATGTCATAAAAATGCGAAACCAGATTTAATATGACGAATATAAAAATAACTGCCCGGGAACAGAAAATTTAATATTTGCTGGCCGGAATTTAGTAAGGTTGTAGCACTAATGCAGACGTTTTTGTAAAGCTTATTTATTCTTTTTTACTTAAGAACATTCATATTAGTAAGTTAAATGATCGTCCTCAAGAAAATGCTGGACATAGTTAAAGGTTCAGTCCAACCTTAAATTATTTAAGAGCCTCTACAGCTCAACGTATACATGTAGTTGCTCATGGCATCAGCAGTACATAATTTGTTAATGAAGATCAAAGATTTTATTTTTACCTCCTTCAATCAACACTCTCGTTTTATTATTCCCAAAGAGTTAAAAGAAAGAGTAAAGGATAATAGAATTGTTTTGGTTTTGGATTTGGATGGAACACTTGTCTGCTCAGGCAAATTTCCCAACAAAAAGTACTAATTTTCGGCAAAGGTAAGCCATTGTTTAATTTAGCACGAAAGAGGTGATATTTTATTCAATAAGCGACCTTATCTCGACTAATTTCTCAAAGCTTGCTCCGAAATATTTGATATTTACATTTATACTGCATCATAAAAATCGTATGCAGACGCCATCCTAAGCGTAGTAGACCACCAGAATATATTACAAAAAAGATTTTATAGGGAAAGCTGCAGGTGCCAATCAGGAGTATACTTTAAAGACTTAAACTATTTGAAAACTTTATCGGGATGTAATAAAAAGATGATTTTATTGGATGACCTCGATATTTCAATCAGATTCAACTCGCCCAACTCAGTTTTGATCGAGTAGTTCGAGGGTAATCCTAAGGACATGGAGTTAGCGAACATTTTTCCCGAACTCCTTAACTTTTACTAAGCTAAATGATATGATATAATATAATTTTCATTTTTTATTATTGAATTTATCAAATTTATTGTGTTTATGAGTTTGCAATATTAATATATTATGATAACTACGTAAAAGCGCAATTGTGCCTAAAAACATAGACATTGCAGACCAGACTGCACTTCACATGGTCAGTTCGCGTGTTCTTTGCGTAAGTATTCTTCATCTTCTTCTACGAAACATTTTCACTCAAGAGTTCAATAAACTCAAGCTATGACTACGTACTAACAACTAATCACGCGCAAAAAATCGACTGCTACTATCAAGCAATTTAAGTAATTACCATAGCAAAAATTTACAGACAAAAGAGCTGTTAACAATGTTCAAAGCTCATAAAAGGTTGCGCCATTTTTGTTCCACGAAGATTAGTCTCAAATATAATCTTTAATTGACAAAGTTAATCTCAAGCCGCATCAAAGTTCAAAGTATCAAAATAACTCTTAAAGCGCAAACTAACGGACAAAAACTTAAATATTAAGGGGATAAAAATAACAAATTAAGTCACAAGTCAACAAAACAAGTAAAAATGTTACAGAAAGCTAGAGTGCCAAACATGACGAGCTCGTCCGTGTGAAATCAAAAGAAATTTAGCAACTGTCTTCGAATGTAGATCGAATTTCTAAAATTATTGATATGTTCAACAAAAAAATGAAAACTGAGAGCTAAGAATTGAACCAGTCTGTTGCTTTGCGTGCACAACAACATAAAAATGACTCAGTTGAATTTCTAAATCAAAATTACGATTTTCATTAATCGTCTGCATATTCTCATGATAAAATGCACAACCCTGCAAATCTTTATGATCGCTCTGTTAATTCTGTTAAATTTTCATCTCCTAATATGTAAAACCCTGGTATTTATTCGAATGCTGTATATTCTTCTTCTCTTTCAGTCCCATCGAACCCAAACAAAAATATGTCGAACCAAAAGCATGCGAACATTCACAATAGCAACAGTCCTTAGTTGGTTGCCCGCACAGTTGAAAAACGTGGAGATAAATAAAATAACGGTCATGTGAAGCAAGATGCTATTTTTGAAAATAATAAATTTTAAGGGAGCTAACTAAATTACCGTATGTTCAACATGAACATTAAAAACAACATTATGAATCATTACTCAAAAAGGAAATGAAGCTTTAGGCTTATGTTGAGCATTCATTTTTTATATTTTATCGTTATAAGATAGCTTAATATGATTTCATTCGCATTAATACTATTAATTCATAGTAAAGAAAATAAAAAATAAGCTGTTTTTTAACCCGTACCCACAAATATCTGCTGGAGAAGCTATCTGATGTTTGAATTGATCATTATTTTTATTTGATGCAGTAATTGTTAGAATTGCAGAGAATTCTTAAATAAAGATCTACAATGAGACTTTTGAGATGTCAGAAACACTGCTTTTGGCTAACGCACATTATGTGCTAGTTATTAGGCATATAACCCAAGAAGTAAAGTTTATTAATTTTTATGAGTTGGCTACTAAAAACTGAACTTCTTGTTTCAGCTTACATCTGATAAAGACTGAGCTATAAATCGTTCTTTCAAACCAATGGTAGACTCGAACAAAACAAAATAGCCTTTTAACCGCCCCTTAAAATTTAACAATTCTGATCGAAAGACCGAAAAAACACAATCAACGACCCTGCATAAGTCTGTGTGGATTGTCGATTTGTACGATGGGAGGATGTAAATTTTGGCATTCAACTCAAACTTCGGAGTTAATTTTGTTAACTAGTCCTTAGTAGAGTATTTAAAGCATATATTTTTGTTCAAACACATATTATAATTTCTGTTGTATATAATTATAAAGTTAAGGATAAAGAGTAGCTAAATCGGACAAATTATGTGTAAACGAAGCTTTATCACCCTCGCCCGAGGAAATAGGAAATTCAGAGTATTCGCAGAAGATATTGCCAATGTTTCAACCCATATCAGAAGAAAACTTCCGCCCCTTCCCAGATTTTAATCTGTTACAGATTGTGAAATGCAACAAGAGGCCTCCCAAACTTTGGTCTCCTCTTGATAGTATGTATGATCTGTATATGATTTTTCTACTTCGACCTCTTTCTAATTAGCATTGCTCGTTGCCACTCGAAACTGATCGTTTTATTTGTTCCCGAATCAATAAGAGGCAGATGTGCTGTCAAATGCTCAATAAATGTTTCAGTTTTTATCTTTATTCTCAAATTTGTTTTCTCACCTTCATCTTATTATTATTTTTCTAAGAGTATTTTAATTTGTGCTAAATAAGCAAAGCTGATAAGATGTTTTTGAAAGTGTCCTGAACATCCGAGCTCATAAGTTGAAGCTCAGTCAAATACTTTTTCTTGAATCATAAAAACGTGGCTATTACTTTATGGCAATTTCTCATTAAGTTTTATGAGCCTGAACAGGATAATCACAAAGCATAAAAGCTTGCTTTTTAAAAATGTCACTTTCAGTTATAGTAATCCAAATTAGTTTTTCTTGTCTAAGCCCTTGATTTTCTTATATTACGTCAGCATAATTGAATAAAATAAATAAAATCAAAATACATTTACAGAAACTCTCGCAAACCAATCGAAGATGAGAGCTTGTTTCATAATGAATTAATTTTATAACCTGATAATTCTGCCGAAGCACTGGATTCTGAGTGTCTGATAGAAATATTCCTTTTGCTTGCATGCTAAGAAATTAACATGATTACTTAACTGCCATTGTCAAATCACTTTTATGTAGTTGAAAATGATAGAAACGGCAAAAACATAAAAATCTGCCCATTTCAACAAACGCAACGCTCTTTAATGAGCCTCATCTTAATATTATATAGATTCAAGCCTTAAACTATTCTATAGTGAATTTAGTAAATGAGGCATAGTTTAAGGGAGTTCAGTAAAATATTTACGAACGTAATTTGAATTTATAATTCGGTATAATGACTCACAATTTTAATATGCTATAATAAGGCAATAAATATTAATTAAGCATAGCCGATTTTAGGTGAAGCTTGTACAAATATTTTAACCGTGTGAAGTTATAGCATCTGCTTTGGATAAGGGTCTTGAGGCATGATCGTTTAAAATTAGTGGTGAATGAAAACAATATAAAATTCAGGCATCACAGCAACACTTCGTGAATCTTCTGTTAGCGCACATGGGACACTTTGGTTTCTGGCTGCTCTTGATTGTATCAGCAACATGATTGTTACGAAAACATTGTTCAAGGATCTCAGCTTTTTTAGTGTACTGATCTGATCTATCGAAATCACTTTTTTGTTGTTATTGTATGCCAGATGGAGTCAAAACTCGAGGATGATTATATGCTGTCGGTGAGGGAGAAGCTGCAGACTGTTAACGAGAGTGACTGTCAGTTCTATCATATTATTCCTATTTTTCCCATCTCTCAGTCTTATCTTTTCCTCTGTTCAAGTTTTTCAATTACTATTGATTGTTTTCGCTTTTCCATTGCTGTTTTGGTTATGCCTTTGGTACACTTTTCTTGTATTTATGATTATCGTGTTTAACGTTAGGGTTCATGTTGTATAAATGAATATTCTGTTGTCTATCTCTTTGTTGTAAAATATTAATAGTTTCTTGAACATGTTTTAATTGTTGAGCTGTATAACCTTGTTCGTTTCTTTGAGGTTAGGGCAATTTTACTGTATATTTTTCCTGTTAGTTTTCATGTTTTTCGGATTCTTCAATAATGGCAGGCATGTCAACAACAGGCTTCTTCAGAAAGCCTTCAGCAGCAGCTTTATCTTGCTTGTTGCCATAATGTGTTTATAAATTCTTTGTATTTTGATAATTTTTGTTGTCTCCTGTAATGAGTGCTTGTTTGTATGCCTATTAAGTGATTGGAAGATTAGTTCCACAATGTGGACTAATATTAAAAGTTTTCATGTAGTTATTGTAAACTATGCCATCAGCCACACCCGTAGTGTTTTATCTCCCATAATTCTCAAAGCACTAACGTCCAAAATATTTCTTGAACCCAGTATTAGACAAGTAACGTGAGGATAGTGCTATATCTTTCATATGTTTTTATATTTTGTCTTAGTTACTGCCTGGTTTAGGCCTTGGCTTTTTGTTTTGATTACCGTTTGGCTTGTTTTACTGATTTTTATTTGGGATTTGTGCTTAGTTATTTCTAGGAGATGTTTGGGTTTCATATGAATGTTTTTAAGGCTGAGGAGGCTAAGGGATTGGCACTGGGTGACTGCCTGGCGGGAGCTTCCTCAGATTATAGATATCAACGATACTCCTATTAGGGTTTGTTATTCCTGTCTCATACGGTTCAAACTCCATCTTTTATGTTGATTATTTTGGAGTCTATGCAGCACCTTGGTATTTCGAAAGATATTTCGTAAGATTAGAGTTATATTCTGAATAAATTAACATAGATGTACTTAGAAGTCCAGCCACAACGTCAGTGGTTTCGATTTGTGTCACTTTACTATCAGGAGAACAAATACATTAGAACTGTTGATTGATATCGATTGTCACTCTTAAACAAGGTTATTTATCTGATTATAGGCTGTTCGGGTTGCATTATCGGCACATCGGCTATGGAATTTAACTATAATATTGCTAAGTTTATAAATAAATACAATATACATCATAAGTCCATTGATGTCTGTAATGACTACTCAATCATTTTCATAAATAAAATATAAATAGTTTGCGAGTGTAGAATCATTAATATTATTTATGTGATTTTAAGATATTAAAATACTTAATTTAGCAATTAATATTATTTTAGCAGAATGATAAAGTTAAACGTAAGTTGTCCACTACACAATCTGCCCTTCGAGTACGTAGTAATCACAGAGAACAATCCGTACTGTTTACGATGCAAAAATTGTCCCCTTGAACCGACTGGCTTACGAATTAGCAATTAAGTCGAGTACATGAAGGCAAGAATGGGTGATGATAAGACTAAGAGACGATAAAGCTCAAAATCTAAGTCACGGTCCAAGTCTAAAGGGAAAAAAGGAGCCACTTCTGCGGTTAATTTGAATTAAGATGATGGAGACGATGATGAAATTTAGATATGTAGGCTTATTGCGGAAGAGCAAGTCAAGATTGTGTAACTTGTGATGAAACTTCTCACAGAAGACAAGAAAAAATATCTTGAAAAACTAGAAAAATCGATATAAGATCATAAGAAATTGTGGATGCAATATTCTTAATCTTCTTCAGACATTATTTTCATGAACAAACTGTGCAAGAATTAATGGGTTGGACATTATCTCAATATATTAAATGAAAGAGGATGGCGAAATATGAAAACTATCCTTTGTCAAATATACAATAGAAATTATTTATGCAAAAAAGTAACAAATTAATCTCAGCAGATTATCGAGAACCTAAAGGCTTCAGCTGATATAGATTAAAATACTGTCTTGAGGAGCCTTGAAGTCTTATTAGAGAGTGATAAGATTAAGAAGAAGAAAGACGAGGCCAAATAAATCGAAATGAATAAGACACCTCAAAGATACTCATTTAAAGGCAACAACAAAAGATCAAAATCATTCGGAGTTTGATATGCTAATTTACAATTTTCTATTGATAAATATTGCCATAATAGTCGTCCTTTACAAATAAATAAATATCTTATAACTAACTTAATTACAGATTTATCTCCTTCGCAGATGGTACTCTGATCATAACACAGAACTCGATCACATCATTCCTGGGAGGGCTTAAAGGTTCCCTCGAAATTGATATCGTCCTCGACCATAAGCCAGACCGAAAGCATTTCAAGGTAAAGAATGAAAAGGGAGAAAAAATCAAATTGCCTATCTACACTGCAGACGACGATATCAGTGGAGTAGTGAAAGTAGAACTAAAGGACACTAAGAAGTATGAGCACCTTGGAATCAAAATCATGCTTGTTGGCTATCTTGGTACAATTTTTTTAACTTAGAAATATTCAGTGATAAAAATCTATCAACATAGTTCCACTCTCTTTCTAAATAACTCTAACCCGCCGGTATTCTGACATAAAACAAATCATTCAAATTCAAGTTTCCGAATTTCTAAAAATAATATTAGACTTTCAACGGCATTGCGGGACGAGTTCGCTATTTTTTGCGTGCTACAGTCAACCGTAACTTGAAGACAACAATAACAAAATAATTAGATTTCGCGGTCTTGCATTTCAATAGCGACGTAGAAAAGACTGAGACTTAACATCAGATGAAAATGGAAGTAGGTATCGAGGATTGCCTGCATATTTAGTTTTAGTTTAACAAACATTTTTATCATCTTAAGGATGTGATTGTCGGTCGAGTGCTGTTCCATTAAGTAAAGCTGAAGATTAAGTTTATGGAGATCAATCTGGTCAGGAAAGAGACATTTGGAACAGGTAGTGTCACGAAGACAGAGACTGAAAATCTTGTAAAGTTCGAAGTCATGGACGGCTGTCCTGATAAAAACGAGCAAGTCCCTATTAGAATGTACATGAACGGAGTTCAGCTTGCACCTTCTTACAAGAATATTCACAATCGACTGTCAGTTAAGTACTCGATCAACTTAGTTCTAGTTGATGAGGAAGACAGACGTTATTTCAAGCAGACTTAGATCATCATTTACAGAAAACCATTATGATCTCATTCAATATTTGTTATTTAATGCAATTAGTTAGTTCACTTGCCTTAACTTATGAGCAATATAAATATTGGAATTATTATCATTTAAACCCTCCAGTCTTTGATTTAGTCATGGTTGGAGAAGACGTTGAGCCACCTTTACTTTTGAACTGACCTCGATGTGCTAAAATCTATTTGTCTTGTTGCATTCTCAATTACTTGCAAACATTAGAATACTTGAGCCGTAGTCGACTTTATTCTACGCCACGATCCTTTGTCTGCTAGTCAAGTCCTGTTTTTATCTTTTTCTGTAATGCGCCTAGCTAGCCGTCTTGCTTATGCCTTAATTTATTGATAGCTGTCTATATTTTGAGAGCTCTTGCATTCATCCACGCTTATTTTTACTATTTCTACATAATTGCACATCGTTCTTTAACTTTTTGGGCTTCCACGTAACTGCATAAATTAATGTGTACTTTTTCTGCTTAGCCATGTGTTACTCCATCTTGCGTAGGTTCAGCAGTTATGAAGATTATTTCAGTTTGGTTGATAACTGTTTATCAAGATCATCTCGGGCGTTTTTAACTTCTAGCTAGTGTCTATCCGACATATCCTTTTCAGCGCGTTGTCCGTCAGCGTGAAATTATTCCATTTTCTTGTCCCAGAATTTGTTAAAATGATCTAATTCTTGTTCATGAGTGCGAGCGAGATCAGTGGACTAATTTTTATGCTTCTGCTCTAGTTCGTACAACTTTCTAGATTCGAAGTCTTTCTTCAGCTGCTAGACTAAGATTCTGCATGTTTATGCATCGACGTAGTTGCCATTTTTCTGAAAGTTTTACATCTCATTGATTTTGAGTTAAAGTTGAGCTTCGATTTCTTAAGCTGAGGCTGATATTTTGCTGGCGCTCATTAGCTGAACTATTGTAAATAATATTAATAAGATATTGATTGTATCGTGCCTATATAAGTTACATTTTGACTGTCTTCAAGCTAATACTTATTCATTGACTGTCATCTTAATAAGGACAAACGATTCTTTAAAATTAAATAATTTTACGTTCTTATTTATAGAAGGTAAGATTACGATTCTATCTTTTGCCTGTATTTAAAAATGATAACAACCGGAAAATAGCAGTAATTACATAATAGATAGTTAGATTTAAACTTCCCGAAAACAAATCAAAACTCGTATATGAAACTGCGTTCATCCCAAAAATAGCAATTAACCCAGTCAAACTAGCAGGTACATTCAAAAAATAAGCTGCACCGTGCAAACACATCGCCATGCTAATAATACTAATCTCAGCCCCGTATAGAAAATCGTAAGAAAATGCATCCATCGTCATCACGGCGGGTGTTGATGAAAGTGCAGCCATGGGAGTTCAATATTGTTAATGAGAAGTTACTAGAAATTGAAGCGAAAGTTAGTGAAGTTAAGGGCAATATGCATCGGCGGTTCTTGTAAAGAAAAAAAATGCAGACTAAAAGGAAGCAAGAACTTGATATAATCAAGAGATATAAAAATGCACAAGGACACAAAAGTAACAATGTTAAGAGCATTCGAAAATAATAGTATGCCATGGATGAAGAACATCGTGAAAAGAAAAGTTAATCATAAGCTTCAAATTCTTCAAGTATTTCAAGCATCAATCAAGTGCAGACTAAGGAAGTTCAAAAATTACACAGTGTCGGAACAAATCTAGTAAAAAATTAGCTTATAAAGAATGCAAATAGCAAATAATAGCTTTTATAAAATATAAATCCTCAGACGAATTCATTTTCACTTCAAGATTTTATTTTTCAGCAGAAGCCCATTAAAAGTAAACCGTAATAATAGTTGGTAAAAATGTAGAAAACATTACATGGTTTAGTGACCACTATTCCTTAACATTATCATCAAAGTCATAATTTTGCCAATAATCCTTATTCTTCTCGCAGCAATATCTACTATGTATCATAAATATTGAAGGGATATTTGGATCCTAAGTCTGTAGTCTATGAGCATGTCAAGACATCAATCCACTTGTTCAATTATTTTGCGAATATGCGCATCCCCAGTAACGAAGATGTCAGCAAACGAATGGTCAATCTCCCTCAAAATAGTAAATATGTTGGCAAGAAAACTATTATTTTTGACCTCGATTAAACACTAATTCACTGTAATTAGAATCTGAGTCTCCCGCATTAAGTAGTATTACCAATTACATTCCCTAATGGTTAAGTCGTCAAGGCTGGACTCAATGTTCGACCAGGAGCGAGGGAAATATTAGAGGCCTTATATGAAGATTTTTAAATAGTTGTCTTTACAGCTAGTCATTACTGTTATGCAAATGTAGTAATCGACTACTTGGATCCTAAAAAACAATACATTCAGCATAGACTATACCGTCAGCATTGTTTCCAAACAAAAAACGGCGAATACGTAAAAGACCTGCGCATAATAAATCGTTAGCTGAAAGACATGGTACTGATCGACAATGCCGCATATTCATACGCATTTCAGCCATAAAATGGTATCCCAATAATTCCATATTACCACGGCTAGAAAGACTATGAACTAGAAATGTTGACCCAGTATATTCGTAAGCTGGCAGCCTGTGACGATGTCAGAGTTAAGAACAGAGAAGTATTCAGATTAACGAGGTATCGGGATTACAAGACTGATATGGTATCGAAGTTAGTCGAAGATTTATATAATAATAAGAACTGACTATTTTATTTACAAATTCAACAGATTATTTATGATACAGGTAATTGATTTTTAATAAGTGTAAGAAATATCTCTAATTTGTTGTTTTCGATCAAATTTATAAATTAATACACTTAAATACAAAAATATAAGTCACAATTATTGAATTATTGCTAATTTACTGGGCAATAACTATTTTATAATATTTGCTATATGAATTTGCTTTTACCTTTATTTGCAAAGTGCTATTTAATCAGATCAATGATGTCATAG
>APMI01013569.1_pt1 | contig 10684 bp, 8 predicted proteins | sample 667938 | NCBI WGS metagenome assembly APMI01 (sample SAMN01084076, study PRJNA167559) | wastewater metagenome | biome: Wastewater | place: Denmark: Ejby Moelle, Odense | collected 2011-11-28
GATCCTCGATTTTTAAGAACTTACGAAAAGGTTTTGCAATCCGGAGGCAAAATTCATCTAAAAACGGATAGTCCAGATCTGTATCGTTTTACAAAAGAAGTGCTGGTCATGTATCAGTGTACTGTTTTAACAGACATCGATGATTTATATAAAGTACAAGATCGCAATGAAGAGCTTAAGTTAAAAACACACTACGAAGCCCTTGATATTGCCCAAAGCAGTCGCATTCACTACTTGTGTTTTACATTGCCGCCAGTGATGCCCGGAATAGAAAAAGATGCAGAATTGAAAGAAACCATTCGGTATGAGCTGGATAGAGGGTGAACACTATTACCAGAATGAGTTTGGATTGGTTGTTTTAACAGAGAAATTTCTTTGGCAGCGAGGTTTTTGTTGCGGCAAAGGCTGCCAACATTGTCCATTCAATTATCAAAACGTTCCTCTACCTAAACGAACCCAGTTGCAATATGCCCGACAAGAAAAGAAGAAACAACAAAGTACCTCAGCTAAAGGCGATCAACCCATCGGGAAAGACAGATAATACCTTTTTTGAACAAGTGTATGAAATAACCAGACAGATACCCAAAGGCCGCATTACTTCGTATGGTGCTATTGCCAAGTGTATTGGCTCCGGCAAATCTGCAAGATTGGTGGGCTGGGCTATGAGTGTAAGTAGCAAAGCGATACCCAAAGTTCCAGCTCACCGTGTGGTAAACAGTTCCGGTGTGCTTACCGGTAAGCTTGCATTTAAAACACCCACTTATATGGAAGAACTTTTGGAGAAAGAAGGTGTTCCTGTCAAAAACGATAAAGTAATCGATTTCAAAAAGTTGTTTTGGAATCCGATGCAAGAACTGTAAGTTTGCACCCTTCAAATGTTTACTCGGGCACATACGGCTACTCCCTCATTACGGTTCAAGAACTGGAGCCGAAAATCGTATGCTGCTTTTTATAGTATTGGCAAACATGTAACAATTGGCAATTTAAAAAGCGTAGTTGCCGATACTTTTCTGAGAAAACAACAAAATACTATTTCAATAGATAATGAAGCTCCCGCCATACAAATGGAAATTGAAGCGGAAAGGCAGGATCCTCCAGAGGAAGAACAACTCCTTTTTTCAGGGAAATTGTCAATAATTTCAATAGTAAACAAATCTGCAAAAAACGGCGGATTGGTGTCGTTATATCTACATTTTTTATATTGGGCTGATAGCATGTATAGCTATCGGCCTTTTTTATTTTAAATCAAAACCCAGAAACAACAATGAAGAAGCGTGTTATTTTATGTATTGGCTTATTTAAATTATGTATTGCAATTACACCCTCTTTTGCACAAGAGCAAACATTAGACCCAATTACCATTACCTCCTCTTTTACAGAAAAGCGCGTTTCTGAAACCGGTCGAAATATTATTATTATAAATGGCGAGTCGATTGCACAGCTTCCGGTTCATTCGCTGGACGAATTGCTAAAGTATATTCCGGGAATAGAAGTTCAGTCAAGAGGCCCACAAGGTGCTCAAAGCGACATCAGTATGCGGGGAGGCACGTTTCAACAAGTGCTGGTAATACTGGATGGATTGCGGCTGAACGATCCCAATACCGGCCATTTTTCGGCGTATATTCCTATTACTCCGGCACAAATAGACAGAATAGAGGTGTTGAAAGGGGCATCGGCAGCAATTTACGGTTCTGATGCCGTTGGTGGTGTCATAAGTATTATTACCAAATCGGGCAATGCTTCCAAACAAATCAACAAAAAAGTATTAAATATACAGGCGGCCACGGGCGAGTACAATTTAGTGAATACCAACCTTGGTGGTTTTTTTCAATCAGGAAAGTTAAGTGTGGATGCGGGCTTATTGTCTAATCATTCTACAGGCGTGTTGCAACGTGGCACAAGAGGATTTTTTCACAATACAGCCGTTTCGGCAGGCATCAATTATAAACTCAACGACTATTGGAACATTACGGCCAGAAGCACCCACGATAATCGAAACTTTGGAGCTCAAAACTTTTATACCACTTTTACTTCGGATACGGCAACAGAAACAGTGAGTAGCTGGTGGCATCAGCTAAAGCTAAATTATGAGAAAAATAAATCTAAACTAAGCCTCAATATCGGATACAAAAAGCTGGACGATGAGTATGCTTTTAATAGTGCATCTGTTGCAAATCAAAACACCTCGCAGCTATACCAATCCTTATTATTGTATGAGCAAGAACTTGGTAAAAGTATCTCATTGATAACTGGGTTCAATTTTCAGCATAAACAAATAGTATCAAACGATAGAGGCAACCATTCATTAAACGTAATGGCTCCATTGGTAAGCATATCTCATAAAATTGGGGATCGTTTTAATGTATCGCCATCGGTACGGATAGAACTAATTGGGCACAATAGTGCCGAAGTATTACCGCAGTTGAACCTCTCATACCATAGCAACAACTTGCAGCTTAGAGCCAGTGGTGGAAGAACCATTCGCGATGCAGATTTTACCGAGCGATATAACAATTACAATAAATCCTTGGTTAAAAGTGGTAGCATTGGCAATCCATGGTTGCTGCCCGAAGTTTCGTGGAGTTATGAAGCCGGGCTCGACTGGTTTTATCAGTCTAAGCTCAGGTTATCGTCCACGTTTTTTCAACGCTTTCATAGCCGCTTGATAGACTGGGTTGCTACGCCCTATGCTGATATGCCAAGAAAGGACAATCTGTTTGCGGGTAGCACATATGCCTTGGCAAAAAATATAGCAGAGGTGAACACTACGGGCTGGGAAACCGACATTCAATACAATAGCCAATATTGCAATAATCAAAATATTACAATGAGTGCTGGTGTGATATGGTTGTATAGTAAAAGTAGCGAAGCCAATCCTTCCTTTTACATTGCTTCCCATGCTAGGTTTTTAACCAATTTCAACATCCGATACCAAATAGGTCATGCGGCATTGAGCTTCGCAGGAGTTTACAAAAGCCGCCAACCGCAGCAATCAAATGCTATACAGGCCTTTGTAAGTAAAGATTATTTTTTGCTGAATGGCAGCGCTTCGTATGCTATTCTTAAAAATCGGCTGAATGCTTTTGTACAAGTAGATAATATTTTTGACAGAAGATATAGTGATTTGTTGGGTTCTGTTATGCCCGGACGATGGTTGCAGGCAGGGATAAGCTTTAGACTTGTAAAGTAAGTATTTCAGAAAACGGATTGAACGATACAGCTCATTTTATATATTTTAAAAAACTTAGTAAATTGTGTTGCGTTGACGAAGTGCTTTTCGTTCTATGAACGCAAATAGATTTTCTAAAAAATAGGTTAAAGGAAGCCGGCCTTAAATTTTTTTGAGGGAAAAGAAAGCAGCACCAATCAAAACTTTAAGGCTCGTACCATGAACCAATAAAAAACAATAAAGGATGCAGCTAAAACGTAGTATGATAAATATCTCTCACAGAAGAAGAATTATATGTGGGGTTCCCTGTCTGCCCGACTGGCAGGCATCCGGCCACAGAAAGAGAGAAAAAGGTTCTGTTTTTAAGCCACAGACAAGCATACACATTACAGCCATTATTTCTATCATGGTATTGGGCTTATTAGCATGTTCCAATCCAAGATATATCAACTCGCCATCGGTGCATAATGCTGCTTTTTTAAAAAAACAAGGCGATTTTAAGTTATCTGTAGCCGGTACTGGCAATCCTTCAAGTATTTTGGAAGAGGACGACAATAGCAAAAAGTCTTTAGGGTTTGATGGGCAGGCAGCGGTAGCGATAACCAATCATTTTATGATTACTGCAGGAGGGATGTACCGTTCGGAACGCGACCATTACAGAAACGACGACCTCTTCTCCAACGTAAGCAACAGCATCAATGTGGAGTACACAAGAAATATGTTTGATATTGGGTTAGGGTTTTTTACGCCCATCGGGCACAGTAGTAAGGTATATTTCAATGGCGTGTTTGGTGTGGGTTTAGGAAAAATACAATCAAGCGAAACGGCTTCCCCTTTTGATGGATTGCGATCTCGTAGCTTTGATGCGGATGTATTGAAGTACAACATTCATCCTTCGTTTAATTTCTTTTTCAACAATTATTTGCGAATGTCTATAGCACCACGGTTTTCGGTGTTGAAGTTGAATAATATTAAAACCACTTATACTTTGGAAGAAGAGTACAAGCTTGGGTATTATGATACAAGAAAGCATGCGTTTGGAGTTTTTGAACCGGCGGTATTGCTGCAAGCCGGGTTTAGAAATAATGATTGGCTGAAGCTCGATTTTGGGTTTAACTTTTCTACAGACCCCTTCACTACCAAGTCTAGCGAATATGATGACAGACCATACGCAAAACTGTACAATGTACAATCTCGGAATTTTTTAGTGTCGATCGGGTTATCCTTTTATCCAATGGGCAACAGGCGATAATTATTTTATTAATAGTTGTTGAAATGCAATTAGATCTCCATTAAAAATATTGAAATCGACCTTGGTTTCAATTCCATTTACATTGCCCATGTCGTTATGTTGCCAAAAAGTCCAGGAGCGGTTTATACGAGGGTTTTTACGTTCGTAGTAGTGAGCCACCCACAACGGGTATTCGTCAAATGCTGACCCCATGTATTTTTTATAAAACTCGGCATTGGTATAAATGATTGGCTTTGTTTTATAATGTGCTTCTACTATATCTAACCATTTTTTTATTTTCTGACGATAAATTTCTACAGGAACAGATCCTGCCTGCTCTGCATCTAATACCGGAGGCAGGTTGCCGGCTACCAATTTTACAGTTGACATAAACAGGGCGGCCTGCTTTTCAGGATCGTCTGCCGGAGTAAAAAAATGATATGCACCCTGTGTTATCTCTTTTTTTTTAGCTTCGCGCCAATTGTATTTAAATTGTTTGTCAATAATCGTTACTCCTTCAGTTGCTTTGATAAAGGCAAAGTTGATTTGTATATTCTTTACCATCATTTCTTTTACACCCCGCCAGGCAATTCGCTTTTGATGCCTCGAAACGTCAATACCATGAATTTGGTAAGTTACAGGCATCTCTATTCCAAAGGCATCATAATGTACAAAGGTTACCTTTTGAGAATTGATCCATTTTAATAATGCCAATACCAATATTGCAAATAAAAAGGTTACTGCAATTAATTTTATGTTATTGAAACTGTGTGATCTTTTTCTCGACATTAGGATGAAATAACTTACTTAGTACTTGCAAATATATTTGCAGAACCGGAAAGAGATCATTAATCTATTGCTAAAATCGATTGTGTAAGCATTTCTAATAGTATGGGTTACTTTTTCTTTGACATCTAACAGTAAAAGGACTGAACGGTTTTTGTCTAATATAAAAAGGAATCTGCAAACGGGCGAAATGGTGGTGTATAGCATCCAGATAAAATAAAAATGAGTTAGACCCTCGGTGTCAGATATGCAATCTGATTCAGTATCCTAACTCATTTTCATCACCAATATGAAACTTTTGTGTTGTGGATTGCTTTCGTATAAGATAATATGCACAACGGAGTGTGCTATTTTGTTTGTGAGAAAGAACAAGTCATTTGTGCCTTTCTCCGTTTCCATTCCATTGCATTAATGCTTCAACATTTTTTTTATCGCTCCCTATGAAAATTTTATCATTAATAACCACTATAGGTCTTTTCAAAAATGTATCATACTTCAGGATATATTCTTTGTAATCCTGTTCCGTTAATTTCTTGTCTTTTAAGCCTAAGGATTTGAATAGCAAGGCACGACGGCTAAAAAGTGCTTCATAACTTCCGGCCAGTTTTTGCATTTCTTCTAACTGATCCTCGGTGATTTTTTGTGTACGAATATCCTGCAATTCATATCCGCTTGCTTCGTTAATATTTGCAACACGCATAATCGTTTGACAGGTGGAGCAGGTATTGAGATAGTAGATTTTGTTCATGATGGATAAAGATAGGATGAATGTTTTAAAAGGGTATTCACAACTCGTGAGATGGGAACAAGGGGTCAGGTATTTTAATTTAAATAGTACCCAAAGTAGTTGCTAAGTACAAAATATCATACGAACAAAAATTGATTTTGTCGGGTTTGTTTTTAATCTAAAAAGTACTTAATACTACCTCAGCGTTTAGTACATTTTCATTGACCCAATTGCACATATATTTGCGTATTATTTCGTGTACATTCTTGTTGTAGCAAATGTGTGTTATCTCCCAAAGTGCTAAAAACGGAAGCCACGGATGGTTTTCGCTTTCAAATAATGTGCGTAATTTTATTGAAGAAGGAACGAATTTTTTTAGAAAATATAGACTATGGATTTTAAAGAAATATTGGCATCTGCACAAAGCTATATCGCTTCATACTTTAAACAAAGCGAGTCTGCTAATTTTTTATATCATAATTATGACCATACATTGGCAGTGGTAAATGCCACCACACAATTAAGTGCTTATTATAAGCTGTCAGAACCCGACAATTTTATTGTGCAGGCAGCCGCATGGTTTCATGATATGGGCTACTTTGTAGATCCCAATGATCATGAAAACAAGAGTATCAGTTTGTGCGAAAACTTTTTAAAGGAGCAGGATGTAGATCAAGAAATTATTGCTCAGGTAAAAGGTTGTATTAATGCTACAAAAATACCACAAAAGCCACAAGGGTTATTGCAGCAAATTGTTTGTGATGCAGATTTGTCGCACTTTGCATCAGATTCGTTTCAAGAAAAGAGCAAACAGTTGCGAAAGGAAATGCAACTTAGATGTGGAATGGCGATCAGCAAAAATGCCTGGCGCAATCAAACTATTTGCTTGCTGGAAGCCCATCAATATTATACAGATTATGCAAAAAACAATTGGAGTTCTAAGAAAGCGGAAAACTTAGAAACCTTGCAAAAGAAGGATAACGGGAATGCAGAGGCTGAGGAGATTGAAGACGGTGCTGCTACAAAAAAAAATAAGAAAGGAAATACCGAGCGACCAGACAAGGGCATTGAGACCATGTTTAGGATTACCTCTACCAACAATCAGCGGCTTAGCGATATGGCAGATAAGAAGGCAGATATACTTATTACTGTCAATTCCATTTTACTATCGGCTATCCTAAGTTTACTGATACGAAAATTAGAAGGCAATACCCATCTTGTTGTTCCTACCATAATCATATTAATCGTATCGGCGGTAACGCTTACTTACGCAATACTGGCAACTCGACCCAATATTCCCAACGGAACGTTTACTCAAAAGGAAGTAGATGATAGAAGTGTCAATCTTTTATTTTTTGGAAATTTTTATAAAATGAATTTTGATGAATACAAAAATGGTATGTGGCGCGTAATGAATGATAGAGATTTTCTCTACGGCTCTTTGGTGAAGGACGTTTATTCGCAAGGCATTGTGTTAGGTCGAAAATACAGATTACTGCGTATAGCTTATAATGTATTCATGTTTGGCCTCATCGTTTCCATACTTGCTTTTATGATTGCCATTCTCTCTGTTGTATAATTTATTGAAGGAATGAAATTATCTGAAACCACTAATACCGGCACTTCAAAAGCAAAAGCACTATAGCCCAACGAAGAATTGATGAATATTTTAAAAAGCACGTATTTTTTTAAGAATGGAGGCAAGCACCCATTGCGTATAGATGATAATATTTAATATGAAGTATCAACTTTTTGTGTGCTAAAAAATAAAAGTAAAATGAACTTTAAAACTACATTAAATACTTGCTTTGTATTGTGTACTACATTACTGGCTTGTGGGCAAAAAGGGGAAAAAAATCAGGCTTTTCCACCAGGGTATAATTTGGGAATCTTTGAAAAAATAATATTAGCAGATGATTTATTGGAAGTCTCTGGTATTGCATTCGCTCCAGGAAAATTTGATACCTTGTATGCACAACAGGACGAGGACGGTGCCCTGTTTAAAGTGAGTGCCACCTCAGGAAAATACAAACGAGTTGACTTTGGAAATGCCGGAGATTATGAAGACTTAGCAATCATGAAGGATACGCTCTTACTAATGCAATCAGACGGTTCTTTTTATGGCTTTCTTTTGGATAGTATTCAGGGCGATACCGTTACTCCATTTAAGAGGTACAAAAAGAGTTTGCCAAAAGGAGAATACGAAGGGTTGTTTGCAGACACAACAACCAAAAGCTACTATGCTTTGTGCAAATCTTGTATAGCCGACAACAATTTGCCACAGACTTCCGTTTATCAATTGCAGATACAGCAGAACACCGTAACAATTATTGGGAGTTACATCATCAATACCGAAAAGATAATAGCTGCTTCTGGGAAGAAAAAGACCTCATTCCGCCCATCTGCATTAGCCAGACATCCAATTACGAAGGAGTTTTATGTTATATCGTCAGCTAATAATATGTTAGTAATATTAAATAACAACTGGCAAATAAAAGGTATGTACCCATTAGATATAAATAATTTAATGCAACCCGAAGGATTGGCATTTGATAATAAGGGCAATATGTATATAAGCAGCGAGGGAGACCGAATTGAGGCAGGACGCATTTTGAAATTCCACTACTACAACAAAAGGAATAAATGACAATAAAAAAGTGGGGATCGATTTTGATGTGTATGATTGCCGGTACAACTTGCTGGGCACAACCCAAAGTGGTACAGCGCATCATTTTCATTGGTGATGCTGGCGAAATCAATCACCAGCAAACAACCGTAGTGCCAGATGCTGCGGCAAAAGTTTTACCCGGGATAACACAGGCTTTTTATTTGGGCGATAATATTTATCCCAAAGGAATGGGCTTGGCCGGAACGGAAGATGCAAAAAGGGGAGCAAATATTTTGCGTTCTCAATTTTTACCATTTCGAAAAAAAGGAGTACCGGTTTATTTTATACCGGGCAATCACGACTGGGATAGAATGGGAAAAAAAGGGCTGGAAAAAATAAAAGCACAAAGTGATTTTATTACGGCACAAAACGATCCCCAATTAAAAATGATTCCCGCCAACGGTTGCCCCGACCCTGTAGCCATCCCATTAGGTAAAGATGCCGTGGTAATTGCTTACGACTCCGAATGGTGGCTGTTTCCTCACAATAAAACCAACACCATCGATTGTGAATGTGATACAGAAACAGAAGTGTTGGAAAGGCTGGGAGCATTACTCTGGAAAAACACAGATAAGGTGATTTTTTTGGCCAGCCATCATCCATTTCGTTCATATGGTACACATGGAGGCAAGTACAATTGGAAAGACCACTTGTTTCCCATAACAGCTCTTAATAAAAATGCGTATATCCCATTGCCTGTTATTGGGTCGCTATATCCATTACTACGAAAAAGTATTTTTTTGAATGCAGAAGATATTGCTCATCCACAATACCAGCAACTAATTAAGCAGGTAGAAACCATAACTGAAGGATTTCCTAATGTAATTAAAGTAGCAGGGCATGAACACGGTTTGCAGTTGATTGAAGATAGCATGGGGTTACAAATTATAAGCGGCGCAGGAGCCAAAAGCACTTACACTAAAAAAGGAAAAAACGCTCTTTTTGCAGATGCGAGGCAAGGCTTTGTCGTTGTAGATGTTTATGAAGACAAAACCGCTGCAATACAGTTTTTTGTTTATGAAAACAAAGGCGCTGTAAAAGCAGCATACCTTCATAAAACAAATTATATATCATGGGACAAGACGCTTGCAATGAAATATCAGCACCTTTTAAAAGGAGATAGTATAACCGTAGCCGCTAATGCGAAATATGACAATGTTGGAAAACTCCATCGTAAAATATTTGGAGAAAACTACAGAAAGGAATGGGCGGCACCAACAACACTACCAATACTTAGAGCTGGCCAGCTACACGGTGGACTAAAACCTTTGCAGCGAGGTGGAGGTATGCAAACCGTTTCATTACGTTTGGCTGATAGCAGCGGCAAGGAATGGGTGTTGCGCAGTGTAAATAAGCAGCCGGATGCTGTATTGCCAGAGGGGCTACGAGCATCCTTCGCCAGCGATTTGGTTGATGATTACATGAGTGGCCAACATCCTTATTCAGCCTTGATTGTACCTCCATTGGCCAACGCTGCAAAAGTACCTCACGCATCTCCTGTTATCGGCATGGTGGCACCAGATACTACTTTACGCATGTACAATAAATTGATGGCGGGTACTTTGGCATTGTTGGAAGAAAGGGAGCCGGGGGGCCATTCGGACAATACCGAAAAAGCTATGAAAGCATTGGTAAAGGACAACGATAATACCTTTAAAGCTAAAACCTTTTTTAGAGCGATGCTGCTGGATTTATTAATTGCAGACTGGGATAGACATGAAGATCAGTGGCGCTGGAAAAATGTTAGCGATACAAAAAACAAAGATTATGCACCAGTGCCTCGGGATAGAGATCAGGTATTGAAGGTGAATAACGGTATCGTGCCAAACATCATTACACATAACTGGATCATGCCTACCTTTCAAGGCTTTGACAGTATTATCCCATCTGTAAAGTATTCTTTATATAAACACCGGTTTGTACATGCTTTTCCTGCTTTTCAATTTACTAGAACCGAGTGGCAGGAGATGACCAGCGATTTTGTAAATAGGATTACCGACTCTGTCATATACGAAGCTATTGCCCAATTACCTGAATCTTCCAAAAAAATAAGAGGAGCAGAACTTGCACTAAAAATGAAAAATCGTAGGGATCATTTACGAG
>APMI01065503.1_pt1 | contig 10682 bp, 10 predicted proteins | sample 667938 | NCBI WGS metagenome assembly APMI01 (sample SAMN01084076, study PRJNA167559) | wastewater metagenome | biome: Wastewater | place: Denmark: Ejby Moelle, Odense | collected 2011-11-28
TATCATAGTAAGAATAATGATGAACAAAGTAATCTTACTACTTGTAGCTCTGTTTACTTACGGCATTTGCTTTACGGTCGCCAATCAACAATCCGATAATATAAATCCTACTCTTGCTTTTATTAACAGACTGTTTGAGTTAAAAAATTTGCCAATATCAGAGCAAGTGCCGCAATGTCTGAGCAACTAAAAATATAGTTTGGATGTACAGAAGCTTATATCCGAATTTGTACATAATGGATCAGTTTCAAGTTCATCGTATTTGCCTAAAACTCTATCGGTAACTGTGGATCGCATACCTAAAATTCTTACCTAAGGTTTAGCTACATGTCTATTTGGCAGTAATGACATCAAAATATTGCTTTATCATTCCAATATTGACAACAATACTTTTATTCCTCAGTTTGAATCGTACACGAAACAGAATTTCCTATCCACTCACTACACTTTTACTAATATGTCTGCCATTTTAAATGAGACGAAGATTAACTAGACGGAGAGATACATCAAAGTTGCAGATCTGATTAATTAGATAGCTGTTAAAGTATACGGCAGGTAAGGAGTCAGAGCTGATGATCCTTGGAAACTTAGAGTGTAAAATGTATAGAAATTAACTTAATACTATGGGATTTCAGTCAGTAATGGTGTACTAGGAATAGTCAGCAATAGGTGGCCTCTCAGTATTTCCAGCACAGTTCTAGCTGGTGCGTACGATAAAATAGGCAGAGGTAGGGTCGACAATCTTGTGCAAACATTCCCTGCCATGAATATGGACATCAACTTCAACGGAGATGGAAGTTATACAAATTATGTTCAGGAACTAAACATGAAGGAGGGTTCAATGACACATTCACTAGGTAATTCACAGATGTCATTGTAATACACTTATTATGCACTACAGAATTTACCCAATGTTTTCTATGTTAAGTTTACAGTTACTCCACATGCAAATGGGCAACTAAACGTGAAAAGTGTCCTAAGTGCTCCTGAAACTTTGGTAGATTTGTAAAAAAATCAAGAAGATATTGACACTTCAGTTAAAATATTTAACATCATGTCTAGCTTGGGTAAAACAAAATCAGGAAAACTGACTCTGGTGGCTTCTTCAGCATTTAAATTTATCTCATCTGGTACCTAACCGAACATATTGCATGAAGACTGGGATTCAGGTATGCACTTACAGAAGTTCAAAATACAACTGAAACAAGGCCAACAATACTAATTTGCATTAATAACTTGCTTAATGTCATCATAAAATCACGAAGACCCGGGCAATGAAGCCATCAGGATGGTAATTCGCGCAAGTTCAATGACCAACATTTTGACAGGACATATCAAAAGTTGGGCATAATTGTGGGAAAGCGATATTATTATTTAGGGTAATGATGTCGATCAGAAAAGTGTCAGAACTATGCTTTACCATTGCTACTCTTTCATCAGTCCTTATAAAAGTTATGGGTTGAGTCCTATGGGATTAAGTGGGCTCGGGTACAATGGCCATGTGTTCTGGGATATGGATTTATGGATATATCCAGCTATTCTAATACTCAAGCCCAGTCTTGCCAAAAGTCTCATAAATTACAGATTTTAAAGACTGGATGCTGCAAAACAGAACGCATTTCTGAACGGGTATAAAGGTGCTATGTTTCCTTGGGAGAGCTCCAAATCCGGCAACGAAGAAACACCTGTTTGGGCATTATCTGGGCCTTTGGAACATCACATTAGTGGCTGTGTTGCTTTTGGAGCATGGAATTATTATCTTGTCACTCAAGATAAACAATGGCTTGTATAAAAAGGATATCCAATTATTCAGCAAGTTGCGTAATTTTTTGAAAGCAGAGTTTAATATGGTAATGACGGGTTCTATCATATCTATAATGTTGTGGGAGCTGACGAGTGGGCTGAGAATATTGATGATAATGCATTCACAAATGGCATTGCTAAAGTCTCATTATCTATAGCGAACAAAGCTGCAAAGGTATTGAATTTGCCAATAAATCCAAGATGGGATGAGATTAGTCAAAAAATAATAATCTTAAAGATGGACAATGGAGTCACTAAATAGCATGCTACTTATCATGGCGAAAACATTAAGCAAGCAGATGTCAATTTGTTATCATTTCCATTGAATATCGTCAACAAGACTGATGATATCTTAAAAGATTTAAAATACTATGAAGTACGTGTACCTGACCGAGGGACTCCAGCAATGACATACTCAATTTTCACTTTGTTATACAGTAAACTAAAGAATGCAACACAAAGTTATAAAAACTTCAAATAGTCATTCCAGCCGTTTGCGAAACCGCCATTCGGAGTATTTGCATAGACCAAATGGGGCAACAACCCATACTTCTTAACAGGAGCAGGAGGAGTGCTGCAGTCGATGGTGTTCGGGTACGGCGGGTTCAATATCGGAGACCAGGGCATTTATTTCACCAATAACTCCATTCCTGCAGAGTGGAAGAAAGTGACAATTAAAACTGAAACTAAGACTAATGTCGTCTATGGTATTGAAAGCGAACAGGAATAACAAATTTAATAGAAAAAGAAGCAAGATTGATGAATATGATAGTATTCATATGATGGTAATGAGAGAATATAATATAAGAATAATATTTATTTTATTTGCAGGCAGCAGATGTACGAGTATACTCACTCGCACCTATGCTACGATTAAATCATAATAGACGATGAGCCAACTAAACCAGTGACCAACACAACAATATAACGAAACATACGAAGATACAAGCCATTTGAAATAGAGAAAAGTAATAATAATCGTACCACGAAGGCCATAACTGAAGAGTCTGTCAAACATTAATAAGTAAATATAGAGTAATAATATGGCAATATCAAATAGCAATAACAACTAAACCCAGAAACATATGAGTTCTAATAAAGTATTTCCTAGCCAGTTTCAGATAGGTAATAATAATCAATAATCTACACTTCCGATTTCGAGTTGTACTAAGAATAAAAGCAAGATTCACTTAAAACATAAAATAAAACAAGAACAAAATTGCAGCATTTGAATTTAGGTTAAATTACTAAAACAAGGAGAGCTCATAATTATAGTGCGATATTACCTAAAATAGGTAAAATTCATGCTCAAGACAAAGGTCACAGTATTGATCGATACCATAAAGAGGAGAGTTTATAGTATTTCTGCAAATCTACTGAGTAGCTGCGCTAAGAGAATAAAAAACTAGTAAGAAATATCGAGTAAATGCGTAAGATGCTGCCAGCTGCTAAGAAAAACATCGATTTGATAAACCAGCAGAGCAGCTAAATCAGACAAGTATACTAGCTCATTAAAGTAGATGAAATTTAAGTAGAGCAAGTTTTTCGATGTAAACTACCAGCTATGCCTATAAAAACACGTTGATAACAATAGCATAAAAATCGAGGTAGCGTCTGACCGCATTAAGCAAGTCGAGAGCATGATAAAATTTAGAAATAAGTTCAAGCGCAGGAAACAAGTAAAAGCAAATAGAATTCAATAAATACTGCTTGAATAGGAAGATTAATAAAGTATACAGCACGAATACAGTCGAGTTAGGGAAGATGTTCTGTATCAAAAGAGAGAGTAATAAAACCACAATAAAAGAGTAGAGTAACTTAATTAAAAAATAGCGCAATATGAGCAAATAATTGCAGAGTTAGATTAAAGAGCTCAGATAGGCCAACATGAAGATCTTAAACGACACAAAATAGTGATATAATATGATATTCAGATGATAAAAACCAAAACATCATCAGAAGAAACAAAACTAATGCTTTAAATTGCTTAACTTAACAATAGTAATAGCGAAATTGAGGTAAAACTATCAAAAATAAATTCATAGCTTGCATCTATACTCATATAAAACAATAACAATAACAATAGTAATAATAATAATAGTAGCAATAATAAAAAATTAGAGATAAGCAAAGTCGAAGTACCAACTCCACAGCGAAACATGAATAAAATTATCAGGTTATTTGGTAGACGTAGCTGATGCAAATTTATATTTACTCTTTCTCTCTTATAATAAGCATATATTACTATATACTAAATATTTTGGCAGCTTTAATAATACAAATATAATCGTTATTATTCGAATACTAAGAAGATGCCACACTACCCCGATGAAATTGAGTACTCAGACAAGTACATGGACGACTACTACGAGTACAGACACGTCCTTCTGCCTAAGGAAGTCTACAAGAAAATACCACGTGGCCGCCTTCTCGTTGAAAATGTACTATATTGTTTACTCAGGAATGGAGAGCCATGGGAGTTCAGCAATCTAGAGGATGGGTGCACTATGAACTTCATCGACCAGAACCACACATTCTACTATTTAGGAGAGCCAAGGGCACTGACCCCCAGACCGGTCTGCCTCCAGCTGGATTTGTCGCTCCGCCTGACACTTTCGCTCATTGATATCAATTTAATCTGCATTCATTCATACAATTTCGGCATATTAATCACATTCAGGAATGAAGTGTTTCACTAAGTTTATTATTAATAATTATAAATAAGATGTTCTCACTCTGCAAAGGAATAAGATATCTGCCTCCAATCTTAAGAGTCTTCTCATGCAACCAGCCAATCTATGGGTTCTCTAAGAAATTGAAGCAGAAACTAAGGTAGCAAGCCAACAAGCTCGAGACACCGGTACCAGAGGAGCGGAAACTCGATATTGATCTCTCGTTCTGCGAGCGAAACAACATGCCATTCATGGCCCAAATGGCACCTGCAGCAATGGTAATAATGAACTGTCTAGCTCTATCGTCGGAGCCTATGACTGCCCTCTTCGAGTACCCTCTTATTTTGGGGTAGAAACTGACCGCCTTACTTTTATTGACCAATATTTCTTATCGTACATGATGCAGTACTCAGCTAAAGAAGAGACAGTAAAATACGCGATGATAGGATCAGTGATCGTCACCAGTTTAATCCCCACTTTCTCATACTACAGTTTTATAGCACAGGCTATTCAAATGACACTGTTGCTTCTAAATGATCGCAAGCCTCTACCATTGAGCAAAATCGACTTGGTGACTCCTCATTTGCAAAAAATAATAATGGACAAAAGTAAAATAAAAATAACTCTGTTTTTCTTCATATCGGCAGTGGTGCTACTGAAAGTGTTACACATGGCTAGCATATTGGAAATGAAATCGCAAATCAGAGCTATGAATAAGATTAACCTGAGGGAAAAATATAGCAATTTAGATCCAACTCAGTCAAATATTGCTTTGCTGCAGAAGCCAAACGAGCTGAATACATTAAATTTTGATATTGTTAAGTGAATAGTAGTAAATACAGTTTTATACTATCATAAATCATCTGAGCTTTTACGTGACAATTTTAGTGCAGTTGCTCCTTCTATTATTTTTTGAATACTAGAGTAACTTGTGGTTGAAATATCGATATTATTTGCTTTTTATAAATTTGTTGGAATGAATTCACAGTAATCGCCATTTTTGAGTTCTATTTTGATAGGAATTGATTTATCTTTTCTCGTATATCGACCGAAATCAAGACCATTATTATCGATTTTCTCCCAGCTCCAGTCCCATTTTCCTTCAGGTATCTTCCAGGTATTATCTCCACTTTTAGCAAATAATGCCACCTATAATCGATCTCCATGAGTATCAACTGCAACTATAACTTAATTTCCACATTTGTAGATCGTTCCAAAGGCTAGAAAAGAGAAAGGCAAATCAAAAGTGGGAAGCAAATAAAAATATTACTTTTAATTGTCAATAATTTGGAGTCCTATGAAATGCACTTATTAATCTTTATCATTGTATTTCACAACTGGGTGCTTGATCGCTAACCAGTATTAGTTGATACTTGCATCAAAATCATTGAAATTTATTTTTTAGTCGTTTAAAGTAGGCTCAATTTCTACTTTATTCTGTGCATATATTATTCGGTGCTTGTTGGCGATAGGAGACAGCAACTACGATGCCATGTAGAATGATGAATTTAAAGGTGCACCATTGCTTGCAATTGATAATGATACAGTACCACGACGCATAGAAGAATTTAGAACTAAGTTAGTACCGCTGTCTAAAGTCAATGAAATGCTGTGAGCAACTAGTATGAGAACACTAGAGACAATGATATTGGCGATATTAATCATGGTTGATTATTTTGGATATTGTTGTATATAATATGAGTAATTATTATCATAAACTGTATCGAATTTGATGCCAGTATTTCTCAGCTTTGCTTATAAATTCCGCATCCATATACTGCTTCGCGCATTCGATCCCATATCCTCTCCTGATAAGCCCGGGTTTAATTTTGAATAGAAAAACTTAATCTTTCTCCATGCTCATGGTCAAATATCGCAAGTGATAGTTCTATTAAACAACAGACTCAGTCATTACATCAGTGAGATGAGTAATTATCAAGCACAAGGGTATTAAAAATGCATCACAAGAGTGAGATAGCCATTGGTTGTGACGAGCGAATTGTGTGCTATTGTTACAAAAGTATTTTATTACTGCTGTTAGAAGTTTCTTAGCTAGTATTCGATCGATGGAGACTCCTAGTTCATCAATAAGCACCAATGATTTATTACTAATCAGTCCTATGATACAAATGATGGTACCTGGAGTCATAATTCTGCTAAGCGATGATACTTAACTCTAAAACCCATTGTGGCCGTTGTATATAGATTTTCTAGACTCCACTAGTACTATCTTATCGACCAAAGGAATTTCAGCCAGTTCGGCAGGCACATAAAATCCAAGATGAGCCAGATAAACTATAAATGCGATCTGCTTCATGTATATCGTTTTGCCTGATCCATTGGGGCCTGTAATCAGCATGATTCTATTGCTGTAGTTTGTGTTCACTATGTTCTATTCTGAGTTGTATACTAAAGTAAAAGATCAATTACCTCTATTCTTAGGAGCCATATCTTGATTAAAGCTAAATGCATGGTTTTATATGGCTTCCTGAGACAACAACATGTGCCACCCGTTAGCGATAATGAGAGACTATGATGAAAGTTTTGGACAGCACATACCATTACCGACAATTGAAGCTCCAACATAGCACTAAAACTAACATATTTTCCAATATGCGCTCTCAATGGTCTATGCATGCTCAGAAGTAATGTTTTAAAGTTAAAAATTAATTTTCTTCTAGCGATCTGTGATTTCACCATAAATATCACCATACTATTCATCCAGCATGGATGTGAGTTAGTTGCAGTAATATCTGCCTGAATTCTTCACGAACTGCAACACCCAGGTCTAGTCTATCACAGACTCTGTAGATTATGCTTAATGTGGAACTCTGATCAAGTATCCAATTTGAGTCATAAACACTATCCTGAAATCTTCATTCCAGTTCTGTTGTCTCGCATAAAGAGTCAACAAATGTGGGAGATTATCGTAAGTTTTCTTCAAGTCATCCAGCTGAGAATCAACTCCTCTTTTTATGGTACCCTATTTTAAGTCCAATGTTGAGGAGACCGAAGATAGAACTCTTGCAATCTATATCCAGTTTATTTCATTAAAAAATAGTTCGAAAATTTAAGGAATAGCTTCCTCCTATGATGCCTTTACTCTCTACTGTATAATTTTGTGCAGAATGATCATAGATTAAAGAGTTTTAACCAGCTTCCTCCAATCTTCAACTTATACTCTGCTGTCGTTGAATTTGTTTAAAATGGTGTCAACACTGTGCATATTTCTGAATATCTTCATTAAATTTTTATAGTCACTGCAATGTTTCTTAATCCATGTGATCATATTGAGCCTACTAGTCAGTATTTTTATGTTATGAGTTGGATTTTTAAATATGTTTCTTAGTATTTTCTTTGAACCAGCTGATGATAGATAAGTTTCATATAAATTCAAAATAGAAAAACCTTATTTTGATTTTCCTTTACCCTTAATTAAACTAGGATGCACTTCTTACTTTATTATTTACAACACTTCTAATTCAGAGTTTGAAATCTGCACATTTTTAAGCATGACATCAAAAAAGTAATGGATTTAATTGAGGTACAGTTTCGAACTCAATGAAAAATCATCAGTGTTTAGCAGATAATACAGTATGATACCCAATGATTTAAATTTTTAGTCCATGATGCCTAAGGACTGAGAGTGTTATTTCATCATTTTTATATACTGAGGTTTGTTTTAGATAGGCTCCTGAGTAGGACTGAACTTTAGCAACGATATATTGTTCTCCACAATGTCATCCTAAAGGCCACGTTCATCGACTTTCGCAATTAGGATGGACTGTGCAAATGGCTTTACATAAGCATGGTTTTCATTGTTTGTAAGCAACAAATCAACGTTTCTTGACTCTATTAAATCCTTAATCACTGCTCTAGATGCAGGTATGTAATGCTGGATAATAGCGCATTCCATTGTGTAGCTACTCTTACTGAAATGAGTTAGTCCGATGTTTTCCTTCGAAAAATACAGAGATAGTATTGACTTTGAGGTCATGTGAGTGCCAATATTGATTTTTTTATTTATAATACTTAAAATACACTAAAATAGAGCAGGCATTAGAGATTGATTGTTTTTAATGCTGAATGAGTGCTATATTTTATGAATGTCCCTGATTAATGCAAAATTTGAGATTAGACCAGAAATAGACGTAACATTGAATTATAGTGCGGCATTAATTTTATCTGCTGCAATGAAGCCGGTTATAATAATTTTTGGTAATTTTAGCATGGCTACTAACAAAATCGCATTGCTCAAGCGCAAGGAGAAGGATGTGCACAAGCTGAGAGCCTCTAAGTTTAAAGTGTAAGAGACCGACAATGACTCTACCTATCAGATATAGTTCTGTGGTACGATTGCCATCACTCAGGACCGGAAGCCACCGCCTACGAGATGGGCAAGTGGAAAATAAATTTATACCTGCCCGAAGAGTATCCTTACAAAAGCCCCTCCGTCGGCTTCCTTAACCGCATCTATCACCCCAATATTGATTTCAGGTATATTCGCTTTTATATTAAGTTCTGGGTCAGTTTGCCTGGATGTGATCAACCAAACCTGGACTCCGATGTATGAGCTGCTCAATATCTTCGAGGTGATAAAATATGTTACTCAGGTGTTTCTGCCTCAACTGCTGACCTACCCGAACCCGGCATCGCCCCTAAACCAGTAGGCGGCCCATTTATACGAGACAGACATGTAAAAATACAACGACAAGGTCAAATAGTTAATCACAAAATACGCCCTCAACGAATAATTAGTGCAAGTGCGCAAGAAGAGTTAAGAGTTACTGTTGCTAGCGGCTGTCAAAAAAGAACAAGAAAAAGTGGAGAAACCATCAGAAGATGATCACAGCATCGACGAGGAGGGGAGCTCCTTAAGCGATAGAAATGAGATCATGGAGGATGATGAACTCAAACTTTACTGATCATCACTATATATATATAATCTAACCATAATTAATATGCAAAATAAGTAAAGAGACACAAAAATAAGTTGAGTTATCATAAAAACATTGATATTATTAAATCAATTTATTACTATTTTGAATAAATTGATCAGCTGATTATTGATTAAATCATTATACTTATTTCTTATAATAAAGATTCTCAAATGTTGTCCAAATTGCTGAAAACAATTAAGTCATAGCGCTCAGAGAAATCATCAATAAATCAAAAGAAATAAGTCTAATAGTACCATCAAAAGGATAAATAACAATCTATTGTCGACTTCAAGCTTAGCGACCAAGTAATGAAAGATCTAGCTAGTAACAAAACTTAAGTCAATGGCAAAGTTAAAAAAATTAGGTACGCCGTTGTTGATAATCTTCCTAATATGATGAACCAAGTGCTGGGCTGTCCAATATCAGTATTCCACTATTTGCCTCATGGTCAACGAAAAGTAAAATAAATAGACCTCACTAAGCACCCACTGCCTTCATACTTACAATTGATGCAGCCATTACTTGAGAGAGAATTGCCAACATTTAATCATCTGCTTATCAATGACTATCCAGCAGGTATCGGAATTATGCCGCATAGTGATGGGCCTGCTTACTTGCCTAAAGTTGTAGTACTGTCCATCGGCAGCTACTGTCTGATTAATTTCCAGAAAGCATACTCTTCCCAATCACAAGTAAAGTAATAACAAGAACAGTAACTATAATAACAAAATAATAAATAGAATACTGATAATAATTTAGTATGTAGAGTACTGCTATAGCCAAATAGCATCCACATATTCGAGTAATAAGCTTACACTCAGAATCTGCATGGTATTTAAAATTATGCAATCGACAGTGTTCTGCTCAAGTACGACTACAATTAAAAACGAGTCGTTAATGCTAATATTGCTAACTATGATCTTCTAGAGTGTAGACATCAAATTTAGGATATAATTTAAAGTATGAATATACAAAAATAACAACAAAAATAAGTATAAGCATAATCGGTATAGAAGAAAGTGGAAAAATAAAGATAATTTGGGGATATGAGAATTATTGCACTATATTAAAATAGTGAATTCACGCATAAAATATAAATTAAACGCAGAGAAAGAGTGTCAATCACAATCAGAGAACAATATAAGCTAAAGTGATCATATTTTATTACAATTTTTCTTCTTCAATAAAATATTTTATCATGTTAAAATGTATCGATATTATATAATAAAGAGTATAAATTCAAAAATGTCATAGCTGACCCAATACC
>APMI01007158.1_pt1 | contig 10681 bp, 6 predicted proteins | sample 667938 | NCBI WGS metagenome assembly APMI01 (sample SAMN01084076, study PRJNA167559) | wastewater metagenome | biome: Wastewater | place: Denmark: Ejby Moelle, Odense | collected 2011-11-28
AAATTGTAAGATAAATAGAATAATTAACTAATTAATACATAAAAAGTATAAAATAATTATTCATAACAAAAAAATGTCAAACAAACAACTAATATTAAACAAACAAAATCTTAATCTCCTGCAAAAACTGAAGCTGTGAGTTCAATTTCTTCACAAAAACAAATATTTCCAATCCAAAATTCATGCCCAGTGCAATATGCTGAGTCATCATCTTCTTAATCTTCCTGCTCATAAGAAGAAGAGTGGTGTCTGGATGACACATGCTACTTTACAATGTCTACACATAGTCCTGTCAGTGCAGGTTCTCAACTTTTTAACTCGTATGGCAGTCGCACAAATAAGTTCTTGCTAGTTTGGTATGGTTTCACGTACAGGAATAATCTTTATGACTCAGTCACTCTTAGACTGCAGGCTAATTTTCCAAACACACTCCCCAAAGCTAGAGATATTGTTCTAGACACGTACGTAGGCGGGCAAGGTTTATGCTTCAAGAAAAATTAGGATGAGTATGTGCAAGCTCATTAAGTAAGCAGAGAGTTCAGACTCAAACGTACACGATTACCACTTTAATTACTAATGTTCCTCCGATTGCTGCTGGTGGCTCGTTACTAAGGTGCAGATAATTATAAGATCTTAACTACTGTGCCATCCAGTTTTGAATTTGAGCTGCAGTTATTAGCTTTCTTCAAAAATATTGTTGAGTTTCTGTATGAAAGATATCCACTAAATATCATTGAGGCTTTGAAAGAATAATTAGCTGAATAGCAAGACAAGTCCAGAAAGAGCCGTATTCTTTTCAAGATTATCTACCTTGAGTAACAGCGTAAAATATTAGATGCTAATATGGAAGGAGTATAAGCTGCAATTTCTATATTATAAAAATTAAAACAGAGTCGTTAATTCAGTCGATAATGTTATTGTAAATTGCCTATGCCAACATTACGTAAAGTGAAGGAATATTTAACTGAAATAAAGAATAGCTTTCCGTATATTCTGTATGAACAGGGTAAAAATGAAGATCAAGTTATTAAAATGAATTTAAACAAATCTTAACCAATAACTATAAATAAAAAAGAGTAGGAAGAGACCAAAGTTAAACAAATATCGAAGTAGGAGTAGTAATAAGACGACTGGGAAAATATTGATTGACCCTCAAATTAAATTTAAGTAAGTTATGATAATATTTATTTAATTTTATTAAAATAAGCAAATTTATGTCCATTTAGTCACTTATGAACAAAAAATCTGAAATTGCACGAGCAATAGTCGTATTGAGCTCGGACAAATATATTGCATTTATGGCAAAAATATTAAATTTATGTGGAATTAAATAATGTAAATAATGTATGCTCGACTACCAATAAGATATTATATTAAATCTATTATGACCGCAAAATTATTCCTGCTTGTGCTGCTCGTGGCATCCATCAGCGCCAACCAGTATCTAAATGTAAAGTACCGAAATGTGCTCGAGGGAGACCAACCCCTTACCAATCACCTTGCTAGACAGATGTTTGAAGAGTTCCAAACCACTCGAGAGAAAACTTCATACAGATTCCAAATTTTCTACGATAACTTGAAGACCATCAAGCAGCACAACAGTGAGGGCCACAGCTGGAGTCAAGGAGTCAATGCTTTCACTGATTTGACTTTCGAAGAGTTCGTCAGCGACAATTTGATGGAACCTCAGAACTGCTCAGCCACCAAAAGCCATCTTAAAATCAAGGAAGAATACAGAACCGCTAACATCCCTGACCATTATGAGTGGAACGATCTTGGTATGGTTTCACCTGTCAAGAATCAAGGAAACTGTGGATCATGCTGGACATTCTCAACTGTCGGAGCCATGGAATCTCACTGGAACATCCTCGGAAAAGGCAAGAACTTGACCTTCTCAGAACAGCAACTCGTTGACTGCGCTGGAGCTTTCGATAACCACGGATGCAATGGTGGTCTCCCCTCTCACGCATTCGAGTACATTAAATATCAAGGTGGTTTGGAATCAGATACCACTTATCCCTATGTCGCTAAGACAAACAAGTGTGTCCACAAACCCGAGAAAAATGTCGCTTACTGCAAATATGGAAGCTACAACGTCACTCAAGGTAACGAGGCCGAAGCAGCTGAAAGACTTTACCACGCAGGACCAGTCTCAGTTTCTTTCAAGGTTGTCACAGGTTTCCAAAATTACAAAGGTGGTGTTTACAGCAACAAGAATTGCGGTTTCTCTCAGAAGGACGTAAACCACGCAGTCTTGGCTACCGGATACGGTGTTTAAAAGGGTGACAAGTTTTGGAATATCAAGAACTCTTGGGGAGCCAGTTGGGGAATTAGTGGCTATTTCAAAATTTTGAGAGACGTCAACATGTGCGCCATATCTCAATGTAACTCTTACCCTCTCATTGACAGTGCCAGTCTCAATCACTTCGAATGAGTGCCGAATGATTTGATTAGACATAAACAAAAAAGACATATATTATCAATTATAATTATCATATTGAGTTTTTCCTCTTGAAGTCGCATATGTTGTAGCTATTTCCTCTAAAAAACGTATTGACAAAGCTGATCAAGAATCTGATTTAAAGTGCAAAGATGAGAACTACGAAAGCAAATACAAATATAATGCCCCAAATTGTGTAAACACCTGAAATTAAATCAGTTATGCCCTGTGTGAGCAGAACGATACCGATTATCGCCATGCCGAGAATTACACAGAGCAGAACGAAAAAACTACCTTTATTTTATTTGATTTTTTATCTAACTTATACGCACTTCAAGCAAGCAGGTTTCTTTGACATCTTGAAAATAATATCCCCTTTGCAGAGTTAACATGTAATTGAGCTATAACCATTCTCTTTTTCGACAGTGTACCGGCTTCCACGCTCAACCGACTTTTCAATCCATACTTTCAGACACTCCTCATGAATTCTGGCCATTGTTCCTGAACAATTGCAAGGTGAAATAGTTGCACTGCTTTCTTACCAGCAAATTCTGCACTTGGGGACGAAGTTAGGGTCGATTGTCTACTATGACTCGTGCATTAATATATTATAACTTCAAGCATTATTCATTTACTTATTTTATCACCTATCAAACACTACATACACTCAGTTTTATTTGAGTCTTAAATTGAATTTATTTTTTGTCTTATAGCTATACTTTTTTGTTAAACTAAGCTCAAAAAGAGGAGAGAGTTATTATTATTATTTTTACATTTTGAATGTTTAACATCAGTGAGAACTACGAGAAGCTGTGGAAGGCAATAATTCGACCTCCACGCGCTCAATACTCTAAATAAGAAATCGGTACGCACAGACATTAAAGTAGGTCCCTTGCTGTTCCGAAAAAACGGAATGAAGATAAAGCGAACTCCCGTTTAATTAAAAAATGCCCGAGGGTTCAAATTGTACGGCAGCCACTATTAACCATATAACCGACCGTGCAAGATGCTACCCTGTGTGATATACTTGCATGGAAACAGTAGCTGCCAGTTGTAAGCGTAAATTATATGTCATTTTAGTCAACACTGCTTATCATCAATCTTATGCCATGACGTATCTCTATTCGCATTCGATTTCGCAGGCTGTGGCATTTCATAAGGCTAGTACATTTCATTGGGATTTCATTAAAGATAAGATGTCGATGTTGTGTTTAAGTATTTGAGGAGTCTGGATACTGTCAGCAGTATTGGTATCTGGGGCAGAAGTATGGGCGCTGTCACTGCTCTCATGTACTCAGATAGGAATCATTAAATTGGGTGTCTGGTACTAGACTCTCCTTTCAGTAATCTAGAAGTTTTGTGTAAATAATTAGCTCAAAAATATGTGACAGGATTATCTGCTTTTTCTGGTATTGCTCTCACATTTTTATCAAAAACCATAAAATAGAAAGTAATTAATGTTTTACATAGAACCAATTTTAAATATAGCAGATTGATCCTATTAAAAATGTGACGAAAGCATATATTCCTGCTTTATTCATCGCTGCAAAGGATGATGATTTTATCGTCCCAAAGCACACAGACGATTTATATTAAAAATATTCAGGTGAGAAGCAAAAGTTATTAGTAGAAGGAGATCACAACTCTAGAAGATAACAAGAAGTGCTTGACAAAATATCCACTTTCTTTTATTATGCTTTGTGCGTAAAATAGCTAGTGAAGCCAGACCCAACATTCATTTAGGAGCAAAAAAAGAAGAAGCAAGCTGAAAATCCTCCAAAATAGGATGAAATTAAAGGATTTACTTTTAAATAAGCACATTACGAAAATGATGGTCATTAAGATGAATAAGAATTAGCCAAAGCTGTTCAAGAATCTCTTAAAATATCCTAGGTCCAGAAATAGAAATAAAAATAGAAAAAATAATAAAAGAAGGAAGACAAAAAGCAATGAATATATTTTTGCATTTATTTTAGCTTTAATAGTAGTAAATATACAAGTGAATCAGATTATAATTTAAAACAATGCGAAATCTTCAATAATACTCTCTGATAGTATTACTTCCCCTTCTCGTAAATTGCAATGCTGACTCACCAGCTCACATAGTCCCATTATGGTAGAAGTTATGCGTGGTTGTTGGAATAATGGTGATAATCATTGCAGCAATAGTGTATGTAACTCGCAACAAAAATATAAACGTAAGATAAATAATCAGGGGGTATGTCGTGCCAGCTTCAGAAGTCACTTTTGTAAATTTCAAAAACGAGAACGAACCTGGAGTAGAGGCTGTAGTCGATGCGGGTAGTAATCAAGAAAAATCAACAAGCTTCGACGATGATAACAATTATTTAAGTAGAGATTAAGAGTTGTCAATTGATCAGGGCTCTGAATCTGATAAACGTAATCTTGCACAAGTTTTTTAACAAAAAGAAGGTTCTAAACAAAAGAAATCTAAAAGCAGAAAAAGATTAGCCAATGTTGCAAGAGTCAGCAATAATAATTAGTAGGAGAGTGCAGAAGTCACACCAGAATCAGACCTATGATTTTATATCAACTACTTGTTTTAAATCACTTTATTATATTCTTAAAATTAAACATAATAAAATAGCTTCAGTATTATTTTCAAGTATTAATTCAAGAGCTTTTAATAAATAAAAAGTCAAACAAATAAGTATAGCTTAGATAACAGTTTTAAATATAGAATTTCAGTGTATTATTTAATATTCTTCAGCCTGTTATAATGAGTGCATTAGAAAGTTCATTCACTTCGGAGAGAGACAGCCCAATTCGAGCTAAAAGTCATTCTCTATGCCAATAATTACAATAGTTGGGTGCTAAAATATCCAACTAAGACTTAAACATTTCAAAACCCGACACTGAATCAGAGGATTGTATTGATGGTTCATTCATCTCACCAAATGAGAAAAATAAACTTGATCATGAGCCTTAACTCTAACTCAATAATAACAAATCAATGGAAGTATTAGCTGGGCTTTAGAGTGCATAAAAATTGGAAATTTGTTAGAATTTACAAGAAAATAATTAAAATGTTTAAAAAAGCAGTGAAAAGCAAGAAAATATTTAGTAAAAAACAGAGCCACAGTAAAATCAATAAAAAGGGGAATAGTAGGATCAAAGTGATAGCAATTCAAGTCCCAAAACTATTACTTTAATCTAAGATGACTTTGTAAGCAAATAGTAAAGCATGAATATTAGTTCTAAAATCAGTCAGTATAGTATGGAAGTTGATAATGAAAGTTTCGCTACTTTCTTAAGCATACGAGATACTAACTACAATGCTTTAGTTAAGAATTTCTAACTTTTATTCTAAAGCGTTTCGCACCTATTCAGCGAAAGACTGAAGAGCATCTAATAGACATACCTATCATTTTTGCGAATAAAACATGCTCAATAGAAAGCTTATATTTCTGTAAATTTAGGATACCCACAAAATAAACGTAACCATATAATTCACATCGACTGCAAAACAATATCAGAACAAATAAGATCAAAAATTCAAACATAGACTAAGCAAAGACAACAGTTTTATTCAGCATTGAGTGATTGTTTGAATAGGTTGTAAAAACATGTATAGTCAACATCTGCGACTCTGTAATCAAAACACTCTAAAATAAAATAATTACATAATAAAATAGTATAGACTGTGAATTAAATGAACGATTTAATGATTCCGCAGAATCGTAAGAAACAGAAGAAGAACATCAACCCTCAAATATACAGCAGTAGTTTTATACGTACCAAGTATCTCATGAACAAATAGAGAACGTATTTGGGTCTTATTGCTAACTACTTGCGGGCTGTGCTTGGGTATGTAGGTTTCGTGTGTATGGAAATGGAGCCTAAGAACTGTTTGATTGTCAAGTAAGTTATGGTAGGCTATGCGTAAGCCTTGTGCTCACTTTAGTCTGAAAATTCATCTATTTTACAAACTAAAATCGATCTATTATCCAAAACAAACTGCTATCATGAAACTTACGAATAGGTATCAAAACTACTCTAATTATGCATTCCCTAATCAATAAAACCAATGAGCTAAATAAACCCGGCTCCAGCTCAATAGCCAAGTGAAAAAAGACTAAAACGTACAATATAATCATTAATATCATAATCCCAATCTTTAGTGTACATTCCAGTAATATAATTATAAAATAAAGATTATGCTTATCATTCTAGGAATAAATGTGGAGTTAAGTGGCTCAAAATTGATCATACTAAGAAATATAAAGCTGATTAAATTTAGGAGTTAGATACATATGTTATTGTCACTCATTAAGGAGATCTTATATTGTAACTTATTAATAGCTAAGAGATTAGTAGAGGTGGATAATAGAAAATGGCAATACTCAAACTAAAAAATATTAAAATTAGTCGAAAAGGCAATAAAGTGTTCATGATTGACAAAGGCAATGGAATGCTAGGCTATTTATTCTCTACAGACTCAGTATTAGGATCTTTGTCGTTTGAGCCTTTACTAAATGCACAAAACACAGTTCAATCCCAAGACACACTGGTTGATTAATTTATTTAGAGAGTCAAAGATGTCCTCGAAGACAAGAAAGACAAGAAAAGCAGTGCAAAATGAGTAAATGTATATAGAAATTGAGTGATTACTTTATAGAATGTTGAATAATAAAGGTATGATTATTAACATATATATAAACAGACCACAATATATAATAATCGCAGGATGTCTGTGAGTAACCCGGAAGTCAGTCAACTAAGAGATATCATCGCATCGCTTGAGTAGTCTCTGGTGAAGACGAACAACAAAAATGCTGTTCAGATTGAAATCTTCCATGACTATATTAAGATATTCCAAAAGTTGACTCAAAAGCTAGCCATACTTTCCAACAAAATCAACTAACAGATTCTCAGTGCTCAAGGTACTAGTGTAGTAAGCTAGATTAAAATGAAGAATCAATCGCAAATATATATCAGCATTTGAGTAATAGTTTGCTACGTATGGCTGACTGCTCCAAAAATATTGCTATCAAAGTTAAGAATGAAGTATATGATCCGATGAGACTATTCGTTGATAATTATCAGTCTCTTAATAACGAACAATTGCAGAAACTTAAAGTCAAGTAAGTCGAAATTGTTGAGAAATATCTGGACCTGTCTAAAAATAAAGATAGTTATCTCAATGCCAGTGAGAGGCTTGAAAAGAATAGAAAAATTCAAGGTAAATCAATGATCAAGATTTAAAATGGAGACCTTGAATAACTCGAAAAGTACAATTTATTGTATTTAGATTTAATGCTAATATTAAGAAAATGACTTAAAGCATAAAAATGTGTGAATAACAATACCAAAACTCAGTCAGTCTTATTAATATTTGCTATAAAAATCTCAGAACAGATCTAAAAGATATTGTAAGATCATTATCTTACAATTAATAATCCCGAATATCATTTGCCAGAAAGAGTCTCGCTAGCTCCGTTAAAATTCTTGAGGATTTTAAATCAGCATATGATAGTACTGTTTAAAAGAAAATATAAGACTCACTCAAAAAGAATGAATAATAAAAACCTGAATCTGTTCTCAAAGTAGAATTTTAATTAAGTTAGAAAAATTTAAGCACTAGAATTGCATTGTTGGCTGCGAGTCGATTTAAAGAAGAGTTCATATCATATGATTAGCTTAATAAACAAAAACGCAAGAAAAACTTAGAATAATAAAATAGTTATCTAAACTAAGTTTTTGTGAAAGTGAGATAAGATGACAAATAAATAATTAATTACATTGTTAAACCATGGTTCCTAAAAGCCAGAGTTTTGAAAAAGAGCTCAAGCACTGAATCTCCAACGAAAATAATGGCTCCATCAGCGGAAGACTTAGACTCATGCAAATAAAAAATACTTTCAGTAACTCCATATTCATTTTACTTCATTGAGATCGTGTATCAGAACGTGCTTGACATGAGTTCATTTTATTGCAAGCTTGACGATGAAGATTTCTTGTTGATGTTAAACATGTTCATCACCATTACAGCAAATTTGGATCTGCAATAAAACACACCAGCTGCCAATTTAGCAATTTAGTTCGTGTACAAAATGATTCAAGTTTCAATGCGGATTATGTGGAGAAAAAATACTAAATCTACTAAAGGTCAACCTATATAACTTTTATGCCAACACTATGGTGCAAAATGTAAGGCATTGAACAATTAAATAAATCTCAAAAAGTTGTATATGTTTATTCAAAAGAAAAAGATCCAAAAGAAGACAAGTCAAGACGAACCCCAGCCAAAAAGCATGATGGGTAATTTCATGAAAAATGTTCAAATTGCAGTTAAGGGAAAGAAATAGGTAGCATTGTCAGATGATGAATCTTTCAGTTGTTTAACAGAGCTCACTCAGATGATGGCTAATCTATTAGTCCCCAGCTAAATTTCTATTCCTTTCATCAAAAGTTTAGTAGGTAAAAATTAGAACCCACGGCCTTTTGAGTATTTGAAATCTATTTTGCTAGAGAAGAAAGATATTCAATAAAGGCAGAAGATCTTCTACAAAACAGAAATTAAAGGCAAGAAAGAAGAGAAAATGAGAAAAATTATCGAAAATAAGAAATTAGCAACTTTCAGCATATGGTAGACTGCTAAGCGAGGTTACTTCAGTAAATAATAATTAAGCCTGCGATTGGTATGCAAATAACTAAACAGTATCCATCAATAAATTCTTTGTCGACTGGGAATTAAAAGCGAGGACTGGATTCACCTTATTCCTCTCGATCGCAAGCTGAACTACGTGGCTATGAAACAGGAAGTAGCTTAGAATAGTGTACCATCAGCAGTCTAAGAAATTATTACTCTTGATGTAAATCGTTCTCTCCATAATCACGGCTAGGTACTGAACCCTACAGTCCTTCACTCCTTGTTACGGATTTATGCTTATTTTCACAAGGACATCTCTTACTGCCAGGGCATGAACTATATTGCGGGCTATCTTTATATTAAAACTAAGGATGAGGAGTTCTCTTACAGAATTTTTGAGTACTTGATGGAAGTAAGATTCAAATAACTTTTCGCTAATTAGTTTGAAGTATTGAAAGTAAAGATGTACCAGTTTGAACGTCTGTTAGGCATCTTCCACCCTGAAATAAGTGATCACTTTAAGAAGCAGGCCATCTCACCCTAATGCTACATCGTATCTTGGATCATCACGCTTTTTGCCTCCAGTTATCAATACACTATGAGAAGCTATCTTATTGATCTACTTTGGGAAAGGTTCATTATCTGGGGCTGGCGTGAGTTTTTCAGATTCGTCCTCTCTCTCTTCAACATGTTTAAATAAGAATTGATTGAGCTTACTTATGATAAAGCCTTGCACTTCTTAGGCGAAATGGGTAGATCAGAAATGTTCCTTACTGGTCCTTAGTAGTTCAGGACGAAGTTCCCTGACAATAAAATTGAGGAAAGTATGGATTTGTACCCCATCACATAGTAGTTACTAGAAAGTCTCAAAAAAGAGTATAAACTAAATTGATGTATATGTCTCGTATATTATTATAAAGTTTGAAAAAATATCAAGCTGATGAGTTTCGAGGTCCTTTGAATAGAGATTCGAAAAATTAATTGTCGTGCTATTTGTCTTATTTGACTGGGGTAGATCTACTCTTTTTACCATAAGTTTGCATATCGATGTAACATCGATCTAGTTCATCTTTTTTATCTTTAAGCAGTTAATAGACTCTTTCCAGCTCAAATTTTTGATGGTCTGATCTTTTGTTTGCCCATTACAATTAGTTACGTAACCCTTCGATTTTGTCCATAAATTATCTGGTCAAACTCTTAACTATTTAATTGACATCTTTTCCTTACTTTAATGCTATTTGTGGAAGCTCTGCCTCTCGAGGTAAATTAAAAGATGTTAATGGCTCATATTTTTTAGTAGAGCTTTCGAAATGGTTAAATTATTTAGTGGTTTGCTCTTTTTCAAATTTTTCAAACAGCGGATTTGACGAATGTCTGTGTGGAGAAAATTCAGGCTGACTGAAAGGACTACTAGAAACGTATAAACTCTCAGCTGCTGGTACGTGAGGTTTGGATTTGAGTGCTTAGTTTAATTTATCTATTTCCATTTTAAGCCCCACTATTTCTGTTTACTTCGAGCTTAACAAAATATCGCAGCTTCTATGCACTTTTTATAATCTTTAGTATTCCTGTTTGAGCTTATCGTATTATGTGCTTGTATCTTTGTTTCTAATTGAGTTTATTGATTG
>APMI01015397.1_pt1 | contig 10681 bp, 9 predicted proteins | sample 667938 | NCBI WGS metagenome assembly APMI01 (sample SAMN01084076, study PRJNA167559) | wastewater metagenome | biome: Wastewater | place: Denmark: Ejby Moelle, Odense | collected 2011-11-28
GGGCCGCTCAGGTTGCGCGGGCCGTACGCGTTCGCGAGCCGGAACGACAGGAACTCGACACCAGACAGCGCGACGAATCCTTCGCCCGCCGTCTTCGTGATGGCGTACGAGGAACCGTACGGCATGAGCGGGTGCGACAGCGTGATGGGCTGCTCGATGGGCTTGAGCCCGTAGCAGAGCGCCGTCTGAAAGTAGATCAAACGACGAACGCCCGTACGCGCCGCCGCGCGCGCCACAATCGCCGACCCCAACGCGTTCGTATTCGCATCGGCTTCCCATGCATCGGGATCCTTATACGAGGCCGCTGCGTGGACGACCACTGCCGGCTGGAAGCGATCGAAGACGGCGTCGACAAACTCGCGGTCGGCAATGGTGCCTTCCTCGATCGTCAACCGCGGATGAAACGCGAGATTGTCGCGACGACCCGTGGCGTAGTTGTCGATCACCAACACCTCATCGCCTCGCGCCAAGAGACGGTCAGCGAGATGGGAGCCGATGAAGCCAGAACCGCCGGTGATGAGAACGCGCATGACTGATTGGGATGAAAGGAAAGCAGATGGGGTGTACTCGCGGCACACCGCAGAACGTGGTTATGCCGCGCGATGAAGCGGAACAGCGAGCGGGGTGGCGTCCGCGCGGAAGGGGACTACCACATCGTGAAATGTTTGCTGCCACAACTCGAGGGAGAACAACCCCCACAGATTGCGCCCAAACCGCGCCTCACGTGACGCGAGGTCGAGCACGCGCGCATTGTCGACGTACTGCCGCCCACGCGCGGCGCGCGTGGAGAGCACATCGTGCACAAAGTCACGGGCGGGGCCACGCGTCCACTCGGTGAACGGCGTGGGAAAGCCCATCTTGTCTTTGCGCTCGGTCACGGACTGGGGGAGCAGCCCGCGGGCGACCTGCAACAGACTGCGCTTGAGCTCACCGTTCGTGAACTTCACATCGGCCGGAATGGTCGCCGCGAACTCCACCAGCGGATGATCAAGCATCGGCACGCGCGCCTCGAGGCCATGCGCCATGGACATACGGTCCTCGACGTGCAGCAACGCGGGCAACTGTGTCTTGAAATCGAAGTGCGTCATGCGGTCGAAGTACGACGCCCGCTGCAGGTTGGGCGCGTCGAACACCGACAGAAACGTGTCAAAGCCGTGCATCGGCCCGACCTCGTTCCAGCGCACCGCTTCACCCAAGTGCGGCGCGCGATTGACCAGCCGGAAGTACCGATCGGGCATGGGCGCAAAGAGCCCATCCCGCCAGAACTCCTGCATCATGGGCTTGTAGTTCCGGAGCGCCGTCAGGTTCGGAATGATGGACTCGTAGCTGACAATGAAATTGCCGTTGCCCGATGTCCCATCGATGGCTGCCTTAATGCACTGCTCGAAGTACGCGAGGAGATAGCGCGTGTAGCCGCCGAAGATCTCATCGCCGCCCTGTCCGCCGAGCACCACCTTGCGATGCGTCGCCGCGAGGGCCGACACTTCGAATTGCGAGAACGATCCCGGGCCGGCCACGGGATAGTCGAGGTGATACATCACCGCCCCGATATCGCGCATGAAGTGGTCCACGGTGATCTGCTGCGTGTGCAGCGTGGCGCCCACATGCTCCGCCACCGCGGCCGCGTGATGCGACTCGTCGTAGTCGGCGCCAAGGGCGTACGTGCCGGTGAAGGCGTGCAGCGACGAATCCTGTTGCGCGGCCAGCGCCGTGATGACGCCCGAGTCGATGCCGCCACTCACGTACGCGCCAACGGGCACATCGGCTTGCATGTGCGCGCGCACGGAGTCGTCGAGCAGTTCACGCGTCCGCTCTTCGAACCAACTGGCGCGATGCGTGAAGTCCAGCTCGAAGCGCACATCCCAATAGCGCGACTCGCACACGGTGCCACGCTGAATGGTGAGCGCGTGCCCTGGTGGCAGCTCGCGGACGCCTTCGAACATCGTCTTCCCGCCGAGGCACAGCTGGAACGTGAGGTAGTCGCGAAGTCCGTCGACATCCGTTTCGACGCGCGGCAGGAATGGCAACAAGGCCTTCGCTTCCGAGGCGAAATGGACGCGGTCCTGCTGGGCGGTGTAGTAGAACGGCTTGACGCCAAACCGGTCGCGCGCGGCGAAGAACGTGCCGTCGCGCTCATCCCAGATGGCAAAGGCAAACATGCCGCGTAACCGCGTAACGCATGCGGCGCCCCATCGCAGCCAGGCGCGCAGAATGACCTCGGTATCGGACGCGGTGCGAAATTCATGCGCACCGAGTTCGGACCGAAGCTCGCGGTAGTTGTAGATCTCTCCGTTGAACGTGATGACGCATCCACTCGCGGCATCACGCATGGGCTGAGCGCCCGTCTCAAGGTCAATGATCTGGAGACGACGATGCCCAAAGCCGACCATTCCGGAACGATGCTCCCAGCATCCTTCGCCGTCGGGCCCGCGGTGCGCCTGCAGCGTGTTCATCTGCGCGAGGCGTTCGGCCAGCGCTGGCACACGCGAGCCGTCGAGTTGAATCACGCCACAGATTCCGCACATAGTCTGTCGTGCTCCTCAGGCGGCCGCGAGAATAGCGCCGATACGTTCGGCGGCCTGACCGTCGCCATAGAGCGGCACACGCGTCGGGCGCGCGGTCGTCATCGTGCGGACGGCGCTACGCAGCGCCTCCACATTGGCGTCGCACAGCTGGTTCCACCCGGCGGCTACAGTCTCGACCCATTCGGTTTCGCTCCGCAGCGTCACACACGGCGTCCCCACGTAGTACGCTTCCTTCTGCACGCCACCGGAGTCGGTGACTACGCAGCGCGCGTGCGTCAGCAACGACAGCATGTCGAGATAGCCCACGGGCGGAAGCACGCGCACGTTGTCGGCGAGCGTGAGTCCAAAGCGATCGATGCGCTCCGCGGTGCGCGGGTGCATGGGCAGAACAACGGGCTCCGCTAAGCCACCGAGGCTGGCGAGCAGCGCGGCGAGTCGCTCGGGTTCGTCGGTGTTCTCAGCGCGATGAATCGTGGCCAACACATACGCCCCGCGCTCGAGCCCGAGCGACGCCGGCATGCGAGACTGTCGCGCCGCGCGCTCCTGCTGTTGCAGCACGGCATCGAGCATAATGTCGCCCACGATATGCACGCCGTTCGTGATGCCTTCCTCTTCGAGGTGACGACGCGCGCACTCGGATGGCGCAAACGACCACGCGCTCAAGTGGTCGGTCATCACGCGATTCACCTCTTCGGGCATGCGGCGGTTGAAGCTGCGGAGCCCCGCTTCGACGTGCGCAACGGGGATGTTCAGCTTCGCTGCGGCCAGCGCACCAGCAAGCGTCGAGTTGGTGTCACCCACCACGACCACGACATCGGGCTGCTCATCGATCAACACACGCTCGAGCGCGGAGAGCATGGCGCCAGTCTGCGAGCCCTGCGTTCCACCGCCCACACCCAGGTGATAGTCGGGCGCGGCGATACCGAGTTCATCGAAGAACACGTCAGACATTCCGGCATCGTAGTGCTGACCGGTGTGCACGATGGTTTCATGACCGCGACGACGAAGCGCCGCACTGAGAGGTGCGGCCTTCACGAATTGCGGCCGCGCACCAAGCACGGTCAGGAAATGCATACGCACGAGCAGCGGCAGCTCGGCCGGAATGGCACGGACGACATCCTCGAATAGGCGATGAACAGAGCGGGTGACCCCGCCATCCAATGCACAGTTCGTGCCGAGACCTAACCCATTGATATTCAGTCACTTATACACTGGCGAGCTGCCGACAAACGGTCGCATCCACCCACCCAACCGGTAATTCCTGCCGGGCCACTGCACCGGCTCCAGGACCCGCACAAACACAACGCGCCCCCTCTCATCATGTGAGAAGGAGCGCGTGCACATCACGTGGCGGTGCGTTAGCCCAGTCGGAAGCCGTTGTCTTGCGGCGGATACACCGTTAGGTCGAGCGGCGCGCGCAGCGAGTGGGATTCGTCGCGACCGACAATCTGCGCCGCTCGGCGCTCGGCGAGGTTGAACACAATCGGCGCCCGCAGGTTGGCCGTGGCCTGCTCGCCAGGCGCGGAGGGCAGCGAGACCATGACCAGGACGAAGGCGTCCGTGGGGTCCGTAAGACGCAGCATCGTGCGCTCCGTATCACCCAGGTCAATCGCGTATTCCGTGTGCGCGACGAATGGGTCAGCCAGCACGAACGTGACCGTGGGCTCACCCACCGAGATCATCCACCACATACCCTGTCGAGCCGTCGGCAAGAGCACATAGTCGAGGCGATCCGGGAAACCCCAGAGCGCTTCGCGAAACTGCACCACATGCTCAACAGGAACTTCGAGAATCCCGCTAGCGTGCGAGATCGTAACCGTCGCGGGTGACGCGGACATAGAAGCGTGGTCCGAAGACATCAGATGTAGTTGGCGAGGCTGAGGCCGAGAATGCGCGAGGTGGCACCCATCGCCGCCTGATAGAGCGTCTGCTTGCCGACAAGGTCAACCATGACCCGATCAATCTCCGTATCGCGGAGATCCGAACGATAGGCAAGCAAATCGTTCTCCATCTGGTTCAGTCGCGACTTGGCTTCCTCAAGTTCGTTGATGCGCGCGCCCTGCGAACCGACCAACGCTTGCACGTTCGTGTTGGCATTCGTCAGACGATCCGTTGCGAGGCGAATCGCAGCGGAATCATCCGCGCCAAGCGCCGTCGACAAGTCGCGCAACGCCGCGAGTGCGTCGGTATCGAGGAAGACTTCCGTGCCGTTGTGATTCGGTGTGACAAACTTGTTGTCACCAATCTCCAGCGTCGGATTGCCCGACGGGTCGACCGGGTTGCCACCCTGCGTCAGCGCGGAGAACGTGCCCGTCGCCGGTGGCGGTGTGATAAATGGCGCTTCGCCCTGGCGATTACCACCGAAGAGAAACGCATCACCGAAACGCGTATTGCCCAATCGCGCCGAGGCATCAAGCAACTGATCCACTTCTTGCTTGATCACCAGTCGCGCTTGCGTATTCGATGTCGCGTTCGCGGCCGAGACGCTGAGTTCGATACCACGCGTCAGCATATTGCCGAGCTGATCGAGCACGTTCTCTTCAGCGGTGGCGCGTGACACGCCGCTGTCGATGTTGCGACGGAACTGCGTGATGGCGCGCATCGAACTGCCCACGCGCACCACTTCACTCGCGCTCGTCGGGTCGTCCGACATCTTGCGGATACGCAACCCCGAGGAAATGTCCTCGCGAAGGCGGTCCACACCCGCGAGCCCCGACTGCAGGCGCGCCTGGCTGTTTCGCGTGATGATCGAGTTCGAGACGCGCATTGGCTCAGGGGTCGTTGTCCAGTTCGCTGGAGGCCCGAGGGCCGCCCGGCAGTCGCCGTGTCCAATGGAAGTATCGGAGTGGCGGAGACAGCCTTTAGCGTTCTGGCACAAAACCGGCTAATTTTGCCGGGTACGATTCTGACCAAGAGACGCACCAGCGGCCCATTCGTCACCGGGCCGGCACGACCCGGCGAAATCGTCCCCCTCTACCTCCCGAATGGCCACGATCCTGTACGTCGACGACGAACCCGCCGTCGGCCTCATCCTTGAGGACACCCTCGCACAGGCTGGGCATACGCCCGTCGGCGCCCGAGGCGTACCCGAGGCGTTGCAGGTCCTCGAGCGCGGCGGCGTGGACTTGATCATCTCCGACTACCGCATGCCGGGGCTGACCGGGCTGGAGTTTATCCAGCTGCTGACGCGGGAGGGATATGATATCCCGCTCATCATGCTCACCGGGCATGCGAGCATCGAGCACGCGGTCGCCAGCATCAAGGCGGGGGCGATTGACTACATCACCAAGCCCGTCCGCCCGCAGCAGCTCGAACTGGCGGTTGATCAGGCGCTGGAGTTTGTCCGGCTACGTCGTGAGAACGAGACCCTCCGCAAGGAGGTCATGCAGTTCCGGAACGAACGGCAAATCATTGGCGACTCGCCGGCCATCCGCCGCATTCTGCAGACCGTTTCCATGGCTGCCCCGACACGGGCCACGGTATTGCTCCAAGGGGAATCCGGCACCGGTAAGGAGCTGTTCGCGCGCGCCATTCACGATCAAAGCGAGCGCCGAGATAAGCCCTTCATCAAGCTGAACTGCGCCGCACTCCCCGAAGGCTTGGTGGAATCGGCCCTCTTTGGCCACGAGAAAGGCGCGTTTACTGGCGCCATTAAGCGGGTAGAAGGCGCTTTTGAGCGGGCCAACCGTGGCACGCTGCTGCTCGACGAAATCTCCGAAATGCGGCTCGACCTCCAGGCCAAGCTGCTCCGTGTCCTGCAGGAACAGGAATTCGAACGGGTGGGCGGCACCTCGCCCATTAAGGTGGACGTGCGCATTGTCGCCACGACCAACCGTGACCTGGCCATGGAGGCGGATCACGGGACGTTCCGGCAGGACCTCTACTATAGACTGTCCACCATTCCGATCATGATCCCGCCGCTTCGCGAGCGGCCGGACGACATTCCGCTGCTCGCGCTGCGCTTCGCCATGCGCACCGCCGCTGAGATGGGGAAGAAGATCGAAGGCCTCTCGCCCGACGCGCTCGAGGCGCTGCAGAACTATCCGTGGCCGGGCAACATCCGCGAGTTGCAGCATGTCATTGAACGGGCGGTCATCCTCACCCCCGACGCCACCATCCAACCGCACTGCCTCGAAGGCACGCGCTTCGGGCTCGCCCACTCACTGGGCGCGCCGAACATGCGCCCACGCACCATCGGGACTCCCGGCGCCATGCCGGCAATCGCGGTCAGTGGCGCGGCGGCCGCGCCGGCGGCTAGCGGCAACGGCAACATTGCCCTCGCCTCGCTGAATGTCGCCGACGCGGAGCGCGTGCTCATTCAGCACGCCCTGCAAGCGGCCGACAACAATCGCACCAAGGCCGCGGAGTTGCTCGGCATTTCGGTGCGCACCCTCCGCAACAAGCTGAACGGCCCAGGAAAAGGCGACGACGCCGACGACTAGCGCGCGGCGGGCACGCCGCGTTCGGCGTTCTCGTTCCCGACAGTTCAGAAAAGCGCACCCGCTGCCGATACGAACAATCGAAGCCGTCCTGTACTGCGGGTGACTCGTGTCACCAAGCAAGCCCACGTTTCCACACGGCACTTTTAGTCCATCCCCCGCCCGGCAGGAATTTCCTGCCGAGGGGGTTTTTTCATGCCTGTATCCGGTGTGGCCAGTCGCCACCCACCGTGCCACGAAACTCGTAACACACGTCACAGCAATGACTTGAATGGTGCTTCGCGCCACACCGTGACCGTGCTCACGGGTTTGGCCCGGCCATTGCTTTTAAGGGTCCCGGATTCACTCGCCTTTCACCCCGGACCCCACCGATGCTTTTCGGACTCATCGACCGTACGACCTCCGCCACCTCGCTCAAGTCGGCACTCGACAAGAGCGTGGAGCGGTCGCGTGGTATCGCCGACCGCGTCTCCAAGGCGTCGCTGCAGAACGGCGACGGCTTCTCGCTTGAAGCCAAGACCGGCAACGCGAACGCCGCGGCCAACCCGGTGAATGTGGAAGACGAGATGGTGGGCTTGGCCGACGAGCAGCTTCGCTTCCTCGCGACCTCGCGCCTCCTCGAAAAGACCTATCAGAGCCTGCGCACCGCCATCAAGGGCGGAGGTAACGGCTAATGCCGATCGATCCGATGCGTCGCCCGGCCATGCTGCCGATTCCCGGACAGAACGTCGTTCGCCCGATGTTCAAGTCGCTCGGCATCGCGGCCAGCGGCATCGCCGCGCAGCGCCAGCGCATGGAAGTCATCGCGCAGAACATCGCCAACGCCGATGTCACGCGCGGCGCCGATGGTCAGCCGTACAAGCGCCAGGAGCTGGTGCTCGAAGCGGCCAACGCGCAGACCGCGCTCTACAACCAAAGCAATCCGATTGCCGCACTCGGAACCGATGCCGCCTCCAACGCCTACGGCGCTGCCAGTGCATCGGCGATGGGCGACACCCGACAGGCCATTGAAGTGCCCGTGCTGCCGCTCAACAACAGCGCGCTGGGCCCGATCAACGGACAGTTCGGCGTGGCCGTGGCCGGCGTCGCGCAGGATCAAGGGGAAGGCCGGCTCGTCTACGAGCCGGGCCATCCCGATGCGGATGCGAACGGCTACGTGCGCTATCCCGACATCGACACCACGCAGGAAACCGTGAAGCTCCTCGACGCGAAACGCATCTACGAAGCGAACGCCGCGGTCTTTCAGACTGCCAAGTCGATGCTTCGCGCCGCCCTGGATATCTGACTCATGTAGACACGAGCGACGGGTCCGGGAATCGGTGCGAGGTCACTCCTCCTCCTCTTCCTCCTCTCCCGACCAATCATCGGTTCCCGGCCCGCCACTCGCGTTTCGCTCCACCGCTTCGAATCACCGTCGCACCCCTCCGAGATCGTCATGAGCGTCAACGGCATCACTAACAATCCTCTCGCCAACATCGGGTCGCTTCAGCGCCCCGACGCGCCGCGCCCGAACGGTGCAGCGAATCAGAGTGGACTCGATCGCGCCGCGCAGAGCACGCAGCAGGCGCGCGCGAACCAGATGGCGTCGCTCAAGCCACAGACGCCGATTGCCGCGCCCACGCAGAACAGCGTGCCGACGGAAGCACCGGCGGGCACCGATCCGGAACTCTGGAACGTGCTCACCAGCGATGAACGCACCTTCTTCGCGAAGTCCTCGGCGTTGGGACCGCTCACCTACGGTCGCTACAAGGCCGCCGTGAATCCGCAGACGCCGCCCGCGGCGCGCGGTGTGCGCCTCGACGTTCGCGCGTAATCCGCCGCGTACCGCTTCGCTGACCACGATCCCCCTCGATCATGCAGACTCGTCTCGACCTCCTCACCCGTGCCCTGCCCGACTTCCAGCGTGATGCTGCGATCGCGAAGCAGGTGCCGGTTATCGCGGACGGTGAAGGCTCGTTCGGCAACACGCTCACCCGCGCGCTGAACGAAATCTCCGACACGCGCGACAAGGCGAGCGATCTGACCCAGCGTTTCGCCAACGGCGAGAACGTGGAACTCCATCAGGTGATGGCCGCAACGGAAGAAGCCGGCCTCGCCCTTGATATGCTCATCGAGCTGCGGAATAAGGCCGTCGAGGCCTACCGCAGCGTGATGTCCATGCAGTCCTGAGCCAGAGCAGATGAATTCTTTGATGGACTCCCTCACGGGTCGCGCCGGCAGCGGCCGACAGATCGCGATCGTCGCCGTTGGCGTCATCGCGACCGCACTCGTGTTCGGTATCTCGCGCTGGGCCACGCAGCCAACCATGGTGCCGCTGTACGCGGACGTCCCGGTTGAGAATGTGAAGGCCATGACCGACAAGCTCACCGAAGCGGGCATCGTCTACGAGTTGGACGCGGCCGGCACCACCATCATGGTGGGCAGTGCGGATCTCGCGAAGGCGCGTGTCGATCTTGCCGCTGGCGATGTGCAGCGCGGTGGTCGCCCGGGCTACGAGCTGTTCGATGGGCAGACGTGGGGCATGACGGATTTCACGCAGAAGGTGAACTACCGTCGCGCCATCGAAGGTGAGTTGGAGCGCACGATTGGCAAGATGACCGACGTGAAGGAAGTGAAAGTCCATCTCGCGATCGAAGACGATCAGCTCTTCAAGCAGAACGAACGGCCGTCGAAGGCGTCGGTGACGATTACGATGACCAACGGCCAGCCGCCGCGCGCCGAAACGGTGCGGGGCATTGCCAGTTTGGTCGCCAACAGCGTTGGTGGCCTCGAGCCACAGCACGTCGCGGTGATCGACGAGCGCGGCGTCGCGCTCACCATGGATGATGAAGGCTCCACCGTTGGTCTCAGCAGCCGCCAGCTGGCCGTTCAGCGCGAAGTCGAGACCTACATGCAGAAGAAGGCCGATGAGCTGCTGACCAGCCTCGTCGGCAATGGCAATGCGCGCGTGCAGGTGGCCGCGTCGATCAACTTCGACAAGGTGGAGCGCACGGTGCAGGCCGTCGACCCGGACAAGCAGGCCCTGATGTCGGAGTCGAAGGCGGAAGTGGTGCCTGGCAATCCGCAGCAGGGCGCCGGCTACACCACGTCGTCCTCGAACTTTGAGAACACGAAAAGCGTCGAAAGCTTTAGCGGCGCCATCGGCAATGTGAAGCGCCTCACGGTGGCGGTGCTCGTGGCCGACAAGGTCACGCTCCCGCTGGTCGACAGTACCAAGAAGAACGCGGTCGCCGCGGCGCCGGTCATCACGCCGCGAACGCCCGACGAACTCACGCGCATTGAGTCGCTCGTGCGCAACGCCCTCGGTGTGGACTCCACGCGCGGCGATCTCATTTCAGTCGTGAGCGCGCCGTTCGACGTGCCCGCGCCGGTGGTGGTGAAGACCGACACCGCCGCGGTGGTCACCGGCTTCGTGGAGAAGCTGCAGGCGAACCCCAAGCCGGTCGTGGCCATCGCCGCACTCGTCGTACTGTTGATCATCGCGGTGCTCACGCTGCTCGCGTTGCGCCCGAAGAAGAAGGCGCAGCAGGAGGCGCTCCCGATGCCGCAGGGATACCCCGAGTTGCCGCCCAGCACGCAGATGCAGCAAGCGATGCAGGCGGCCATTGAGTCGGGTATGAACGCGAACGATCAGGCCGCGTATCAGAATCAGCTCCTTGAGGAGCAGCGCCGCCACGTTGTGCTACCGCCGCCGCCGACGACGCCGGAGCGAGATCA
>APMI01008104.1_pt1 | contig 10678 bp, 4 predicted proteins | sample 667938 | NCBI WGS metagenome assembly APMI01 (sample SAMN01084076, study PRJNA167559) | wastewater metagenome | biome: Wastewater | place: Denmark: Ejby Moelle, Odense | collected 2011-11-28
TCGATCTCATCGAAGAGCACGCAGCTCTGGCCCAGACCATCGGGCCGAGCAGCATTACCAGAGCTCTCTGAACAGATGACCTGCGAAAGAACAGCCAGCACACGCAATACGCCATCGCTAACCTGACGAGCATCCGATTCCAGCCAGGAAGGTGCCTGCTGTGCGCTGGCGTACTGCTCCACCACACGTAGGTCCTTCCACCCGGCGCGCAGCGCCGTGGTCGACAATCCTGCAATCTGCGGATAGAACTTCCTCAGTGCCTTGATTAACGCCAACTTGTCGTTGGCGGGCAAACCGTGGATGAATGCGCTCAGCCGTTCGCCTCCATAGCCGATGTCTGCACCATCCTTGGCACGCCTGCGCATCGACTGAGGCGATAGGAGGTCAAGGGAGCGCAAATTGGCTGCCACGTGCTTCAGCACACCCAAGGCTGGATGGACATCGCGAACGTTGATGAACGAGAGGGTTGAGCCTTCGTATTTCATCGATCGCAGGGGGTACTGCACCGAATCCTGGCTGTCCGTGCCCGATACCAGCAGTTGCCCATCCTTGATGTGCAGCACCTGTTCCACGCCATCAACCGTCACCGTTTCGGCGGTGCAACGCATCTCGGTAGTGTTGAATGATCCGCTCCAGACAATGCGTCCCTCACCGGGCACCTCGATGTCCAGTTCAAAGTGGATCAGCTTTTTTTTCAGGAATCGGCTGGTCAGGTCGGCGGCTTTCCATTCGCGCTGCTTGAGCCACGTTGCCACCTGCCCGTTGGCAAGATGCCCGACAAAGTCGAAGGCCTGCAGCACCGTGGACTTGCCCGCCCCGTTCAGACCCACCAGGCAGGTGAACGAACCCAGTCGGTGAGGCGCCGGTGGCAGGCGGAAGTCGACCAACGACTTGAAATTGTCGATGTAGAAGCTCTTGATCATGGTTGGCCCTTTACTTCAGCGGCTTCACACCGCCCCTGCGGCCCAGTCCGAACCCGATGCGGTACACATCGGGCATCTGGATGCGCTGGTCGCGAAGCCGCTCGATCAAGCCCAAGGTCTGGAGATCGTTCAGCACACCAACGGTTCCCAACCCCAGGCCTTGCGGTGGAAGCTTCACGCCCAAGCTCGATTGGGCCAGATGCCCCTTCAGTTGCTCGATCGTCTTGCTCTCGGACCAAAGGCGATCGAATTCCTCCTCCACGCAAGGCACGGTGAGCTTGCCGCGCAATGGCTGCATCACAAACTCGATCCATGGATAGTCTTCGGTGCTCACCTCACTGACGCGAAGTCGAGATGCAGCCTGCACACCCGCCTGAATGGCCCGAAAATGGAGCGCGGTATGAGAATCCTCCGGCGTGTGCTGCGCTGCGTGACGAACAGCTTCGCAATAGCTGCGCGGGCTGACCTGCCCCAAGCCATCCACCAGATGATTGACGAGCCAGGTGTAGGGCTTGCCGCGTTTATAGCCGCTCGGTCCTGAGGCCATCGCACTGCCGGCCAAGCGCTCGAAGAGGCGTTCCTGCAGCTTTTCGTCGGAGCGCAGCGCTCGCGGCAGAAACCACGTCTTGTCCAAGGACGTGAACACCTGCCCCGTCACCTCGGTAACTGCTTGGCGAAATACAGCACCTGCCTGTCCCGCATTACTTGCACACTGGAATATCAGGGCATAAAGATCCGCGCGTTGCCAACGCAGTTCAGCCTTGCGAGCCAGCAGTTTCGAAGCATCGGGAAAACCCGTGATCTCCTTGTCCTGAAGCATGTCGGGACGCAAAAATATCTTGAAGCGGATGCGTTGAGTGGAGCGGACGTCCAGTGCCAGTTGCAGCAAGGCGCGGGCCAGGGGTCGAATGGTTGCCCAGTCGTCAGCCAGGCGGTCCAAAGCGTCAAAAAGCACAACCAGCGTGCGCCCCTTCGATGCCAGCTCAGCATCCTTGGCCCGCAGCAACTCATCGAATGCCTCGGGCTGCTCCGCGACCCATTTCACTCTCTCGGTCCACCGGGCCGACACCGGGAAAGGTGCGCCGAAGTTCGCGCTGTGTGCCAGCACGGCGCGCCAGATGGCGCGTGCCGAGTAGGTCTTCAACAGCGCAGCCAGAACGTCCTGGCTGGGTGCGTGTTCGGAAACACTTTGCGCCCCGAAAGCCTGCACAGCATCAAAGGCGCTGCTTGGCATGACCCCTGGGAAGGCTGTCTCGATATAACGACGATGTTCGTCCGAAGCCAGGTGTTGCCACCAGAAACTCTTGCCCGATCCCCGAATGCCTTCGACCACGCTGCTGTCGATATCGAGGGCCTTGGCGTGGCTTGGCGGCACAAACGTGAACGCCGGCTCGCGTACGTCCGATGCACCGGCCTGGTCTACGGCCGGCAGTGATTCGATCAGCGCAGCGCGCAGCTGGGTGGCTTCAGTCATGGTTCAAGTCCGGCAAAGCCTGGATCACTTCCTGGATGAAGGGCCCGAACGCCAGGTCGATGTCCGTGTCGTCCACCCCGCCGGCACTGCGGCCAAGCAAGGGGTCGAACTCCTGGAAGCGGGCATTCCAGCGCACTCGCATCGGGAAATGCGGCCCATCCTCATTGTGCAGATCAAACGAAAAGGCATCTTCCGGCGTGTCGGCATCGGGCTCCAGCTCGTCATAGATCAGATCGCGAAACACATCCCAGGCGTTCTGCACGAATCGACTGGCCCGCTCGGCCTGATCGCTCTCGGGAAACAGCGCTTGCACCATCACGATGCGCTCACGCACCTGGCGCAACACTGCCGGGCGCTGGTGCCAGTGATTGAACAACTGCCGGTAGCCTTGCCAGTTCTGCTGCGCATCGGTGGCAAACAACAGCGCCACCGAGGCCAGGCTGCCGATGGCCACGGCAGCCACATCGTGCAGGCCGGCCCGGCTGTCGATGAGGACAATGTCGGGCCGCTCCTGAGCTTCCAGCAAGCGGGTGATCCGCAGCATCCGGTCCGCGAAAGTCTGCGGTCCCGTTGGCGATGGCGTGTCTGCGTACACCCGGGCCAACTTGCTCAGGTAGGCGGTTTCGCCCTGGCCCATCGCGGCGGCAACGCGTATCGAGCCCTGCGTCTGGTCGGCCAATGGGCTGAGCGAAACCATGTCTCGCAGCACCTCATCGCCTTGCCCCACCGCATCCTCGACGAACCAGTCCACGAGTCCATAAGTGGCAACCCGCTCCTGGGGCAGCAGCAGGCCCGACAGGCCGGGTGACTCCAGGTCGAAGTCGATCAGCAAGACACGCTTGCCGTCCCGTGCCAGCCGATAGGCCAACATTGCAAGCGCTGTCGACCGGCCAACACCGCCTTTCAGCCCGTAGAACACCACGCGAGGCGGGTGGCCATGCTCGTCGAAGCGACGGGTGCGCAGCCAGTCCTGGCCAATCACCTGGCGGTCCAGCAGACGCACCATGATTTCCCGAGAAAGCACCTCGCTGCCGTCCTCCTCCGTTGAGGCTGGCACGGTAACCAAGGTTTGATACCAATCAGGATGTTGAAATAATGAAGCCGGATTGGAAAAATCGTCTCGGAACAAGACCCCCGACGATGTGGAATACGGAGTCAGAGTCGCTGCAAGCGTCCCCAACAGCTCAAACGCCGCAGCTGGGTAAATATCATCGGGTGTAGCTGCAGCCCGCGGGCCTTCGGCCTCCTCGTCTTCGGCCAAGGGCCGCCAGGCATCGACGGCAAAGCGCAGCTTGCCGTAGACGTCCCGAACAATGCCGACCGGCCATTGAGGCGGCAGACGCTCGTCTTGCAACGCCAGCGCTGCACGCACAAGGGCTTCGTTGAACTTGCATCCGCTCATCACAACACGCCTCCACCTGCCGCTTCATCCAACAGCGCATCCATTTCAAGGGCCGCCCATTCCCACGCCTCTAGGGACGTTGGTAACGGAATCGCAGACTCACGCCAGTAGCGGTGGTCAACACACCAGTTTGCCAAAGAAGCCAAGTTAGGCAGGCGACTTTGCAGCACGCTTGCAGCGCGTCCATCAGGCAGCATCATCAAGCCATTGACCAGCATGTCCAGCTTCGGCAGATGCTCCCGATACGGCTTTTTTATGTTGCCGGCTGCATCAACCGCAGCGCCACCACGCACGAGCAACGACTTCAGCCCGCATTCGACGGAGATGCCAAAGAGCTGACCTGCGTTAACATGACGCTCATGGTGCTGCAGCAGGTGCGCATCGCGAATGTGCCGACGGGCCGCAGCGACGTAATCGACGCTCATACCTTCTTCGTCCTTCCCCGCTTGGAAGCCTTAGCAGCCGGCTTCCAAGCCCGCAGATCGTCCAGCGTGAAGCCCAAGGCCCGCGCTTCCTCGGTGACGAAGCTGCGGTAGTAGTCACCCATGCGCTCGCCGAACACCGGGTCGAGCTCGTTGTGCCACTGCTCCAGCCAGGGCACCAGCTCCAACAGGCTGGCCAGAAGGGGTTGCAGGCGGGTAGATTCCCAGCCTTCGCTATCCTTCATATCCATGTAATAGCCCGCCAGGGAAGTGACCTGTTGCAGGTGGTTCCAGCCGGCCCAGGCGATCACCAGGCTGCCGTCCGAGCCGCGTTCGCAGCCGGGGTAGCTGACCCAGCGCTCCTTGGGCACGTCCAGGCCGCCGCGCAGTCTCCAGAAATCGCCTTTCAGGAAGTCCTTGCTCTGGTACTTGGGCGGCACCGGAATCTTGCCCACGTCCTCCCCGGCGTCCTCGCGGCGTTGCAGGGCCCAGGTGTCCTGCCACTGGGCGCGCTTGCGCAGGCCGGTGTCGGTGTAGCGCTGCACGGGCAGGGCGGGCACGGCCTCAAGGGCCACCAGCTCGGCCACGAGCTGCGGCAGGTCGAAATCGCTGTGGCCGGCGTAGAGCCCGGCGATCTGCATGAACTCGGCGTCGTGCGACACCGCCTCAGCCAGTCGGCTGGTGCTGGTGAGCTGGGGCGGCTGGTCGGCGCTGGCCGGCCACAGGGCCGGGGCTTCCAGGCGGGCCAGCAGCCAGTCGCGCAGGGCGGCTTGCTCCAAGTCTTCCCAGGCCACTGACTCCCAGCGGCGTTTGCATCCGGCGGACTCGACCAGACCGATGCTGCGATCCGTCTCAATTAGAGTAATGCGTCGTTGCACCAACTCTCGGTAGTCCTTCGGCCAGTGCTCGGGCAAGTCGGTAATCGGTTGAATGCCCAGCCAATCGAACCACTTAGTTTCTAAAGTGCCTGCCGCCACACGGCGCGCCATCACAATTTCGAAAGCTCGTTCCCCCAGTTGGATGGCCGGAGGTGCAGCGGACTCCAGCGACTCACCCAACAGCCCGTAAAGCTGATAACAGCGCCAATCTAGTTCCTCCTGAGCGGAGATCATCTCTCGCCGCAATTCAGCAGCACATGCCCGTGCCAACTGAAAGTCGGTGACTGTTGGCAACGACACGCGAGCCATTAGTGCAGCTGGCAGGTTCTCCGCCAGTTGCAGAGCAAGATCATCAATATGGCGTGCGAGGCGTATGGGGCGTTCGCTGACCATTGGAAACTCAGCCACCTTCGTGGCGTTGAACGCATAAAAATCGTGCCACTTCTCATCCTTGCTACTGCCTCCCCCCGGCCCGCCCTTGTTGTGACACACCTGCTGGAACCAAAAACACGCCACCGACGAATTCAGCAGCCCGAGCAGCCCCAGATGCTCGTCTTCGCTGCTACCAGCGGGCAGCTTGATGACCGGCGCGGTACGGTTGAAGACCTTGCCGCCACGGTCGAGGACGAAGTGGTTGTGGGTGGCGATGTCAGCGAAGGCGATTCCTTGCTGAGTCTTGTACCTCTCAGGAAAGAACATGGAATGCTCATACCAACGCAGTCCGCGGTCTTCAATGTAGTTACCAAAATCCTTCCGCGCCTTCATCAAACCGCGGTACATCCAAAAATGCCGGGAAATCGACAACGGAAGCCGGTCAAGCACGACTGCTGTTTGCTTGTCGTAAGGGAAGATGGTCTCCACATTCGTTGTTAATATGTGGTCGCGCACATGCTCGCCTTCGACTAGCTGAACGGTGAATCCAGCGGCATCCTTGCGATTCACCCATCCTGCGTCTACGGAAAATACGTTGTCCTCTCCTGTGTGGGTAGTCCGACCAATTGCAGTGGTGACTTCCGATAGTCGGGTCGCAGAGGCGTCCTCAATCTGCGCGAGCAGGTCTAATGCCCCGCCCCCCCCAATGCTCCAAGGATGCTTCGCAAACGTCGCCCGCGGCGTATCGGCCACGCTGACGAAATCGCTCTCGCTGCCGGCCTGATCGATCTGCCAGACGATGGCGCTCCACACCAACCCCTGCGCCGGATCGTCCGGCGTGCTCGGTTCGCCCTTGATGCCCATCACGGTGCGCACGCCCTCATCCACCGGCGGGCGGTGGCGGCCGAACAGGATGACGGTGGGCGTGCCGTGGCCGGGGATGTAGGCGCCGGAGGTGTCCACCACATGGGTCAGGTCCAGCCGGGGCAGCACCTGCTCGATCAGTTTGCTGCCGAACTCGCGCTTCATGAAGCTGTTGGCGGTGATCAGGCCAACATAGCCGGCGCCGCTGCCCTCGCGTTTCCCTGTTAGGGCCAGTTCAAAGAAGCGCTGCGTGAAGGGTGCTCCCAACGAATACTTCATATGACAACTGGCGGGATAGGCCTTGCGGTAGGCCGCATTGAGCGCCGGGTCCTTGACCACGATGTAGGGCGGGTTGCCCACCACCGCGTGGTACTGGCGGCCCAGGATGTGCTGCACCTCGCTCAGGTCCTCGCTGGCGTAGGCATGGGCCAGGCCGGTGTCGGCGTGGCTGTCGGCGGCATCAAACAGGTCCTGGCTCTGGCTCAAGCCAAAGCGCGTGCCGTGCAGCAGGCTGTCGCCGATGGCCACCGAGACCTTGAAGTCGTGGGCGTTGGCCAGGCGTTGCACGCCGGAGGCCTGCAGGGCTGCCACGAACAGGCGAAAGCGTGAGATGGCCACCGCGAACGGGTTGAGGTCCACGCCGGCCACTGCGTCGAGTGCCTTTTGCGCGATGTCCACCGGGTTGCGGCCGGGTTCGTTGCGCTGCCACTCGGCCAGCAGGCGGTGGAAGCCGCCCAGCAGAAAGTGCCCCGAGCCGCAGGTGGGGTCGATCAGGCGCACTTCCCGAAAGCCGAACTCGCGGATGGCCGGGGTAAGAGTGCGGTCGAGGATGAACTCTTCGACAAACTCGGGCGTTTGCAGCAGCGCGTAGCGCTTGCGGGTGGCCTCGGACAAGTCCTGGTACAGATCGCCCAGGAAGCGGGTGTTCCACGCAGGGTCGGTGAAGTCGTGGGTCAGCGTGCCGGTGTTCGGGTCGACCTGCTGCCAGAACTGACGCAGGGCCATGGCGGCGTCGCCGCTGATGCCCAGCCGGAAGGCCGGGTTGTGGGCTTCGTCAAAAAAAGTGTGCAGGCCGGGCAGGGTGCCGGCCTCGCGGAAGGCGGCGAGCAGGTAGTCCCGGTCGTTCTCCAGCGGGTGGGCCTGGAAGTAGGCGTCGTGCCGATCACGCACCAGGGCCAGCCGGCCCGATTCGGGCGTGCCGCCCAGCCAGGGGCGGTCCACCAGCTGGTTGTCTTCGATGAAACGCAGGAACACGCAGCTGAGCAGCCAGTGCACTCCGGCCTGGGTAATGACCTGGTCGGCCCAGGTTTCAAAGGTTTCGGCGCAGCGGTTGACGTCGTTGGCGGCCTGCCATTCGGCCTGCAGGCTGGTTTTGAGCTCGGGGAGTTCTTTGATGCGCTGCCGCAGATCGTCTTCGAGGCGTTTGAGCAGTTTGGTCAGGTCGGCGAGCAGTTGGGGGGCGTGGATCACTGGGTGTGCTTTCCGGAGGCGGCGGTCGAAGTGGCGTGGCTGGCCCGGTGTTTGTTTTCCACCCAGGCCTGGGGCAGCGCCAGGGCGCGGGTGTTGTTGACCAGGGGCACGGCCACGCCGTCGATGAGGGGCAGGCCCTGGTGGCTGGTGGGCAGCAGCATCCAGGCGCAGTGGGTGTGGCCGGGGCGGCCGGCGTGTTCTTCCAGCTCGGTGACCAGGTGCATGAGTTCGTAGCGCGCCAGCAGCCCTGCGCACACCAGCAGGATGGGCGACGGGCTGTTCAGCAAGGCGGCCCGCAGGGCTGGCACCGCGCGCTGCACCAGGCGTTGCAGGTTGGTCCAGTGGCGGCTGCCGTGCTCGGCGGCGTCGGCCTGGAGCACGACCTTCCAGTCCGCTTTCATGGCCTGGGCTTGCTCACGCAGGGCAGCCAGCAGCAGCGCGTCGAGGTTGAGCCGTTGCACGGCGCTTGGCAAGGCAGTGGGGTGGCCAAAACGGCGGAGCAGCTCGGCCTCCGCGCGGCGAGCGATTCGAGGAGGCACTGTCAGGACCAACAGCCCTCCTTGGTCCAGCGAGCGCACCAGGCGCTCTTCGACCGCGGCAGCCTGCGCTGCATCGCTATCACCCGCAACGTGGGGCGTCAGGAGCGTGGCTTGACGTGAAAAGTGGGTGGTCGTGCCGGCGGTTTGTCCCCGGCTCAGGGTAGCCAGACGGTAGGCGCCGCGGCCATCGGCAGCGGTGATGTCCCAGGTGAGCGGGGCACCGGCCTCTTCGAGCAGGCGATCCAGGCCGGGCCTGTGAGGTAGGTCCGATGCTTCGGGGTAGCGACCGCGGACGCGATCCTGGATGTCCTTGGCGCGCAGCTCCGGAGCCCCGACCAATGCACCCAGGGACTGGCGCAGCGCCTGGATGGGCGCCATGCCGCGCATGTACATCTCTTGCCTGCTGGACACCGCGGCCTTGCGCGAGGCCGAGGCGGCGAGGCGCAGCAGGCGGGTGGGCGGAATGAGCGCTGGTGCGTTGCCACCCAGCTGATCGGGCCTTGGCAGGGGCACCCCCTCCAGCATCTCCAGCACGCGGGCCGGTGGCAGCAAGGGGTCGGCCAAGGCGCAGGCATCCGCGGCTGCTCCCAGTTGACGTGCGTAGTCTGCCCATAGCGCAGCGCTGGCGATCAGCAGGTGGGGTTGGTGGTCGTAGGCCTCAAAGCGCGGCTGGTCGAGATGAGCCTCGGCCTCCACGGCACCACGCAGTACTGCGGTGGCCTGGCGCAGGCGTTCGGCATCATCCTGTGAGGCGCAACCGCGCAGTGCCAACAGGGCCAACGCGCCTTCTCTCGCGCTCATAACGTTGCCCTGACTACTCACGAGGGTGTCGAGCTGGTGACGTAGCTCGGTGAAGGCCGGGTTCTTGAGCCAGCGCGCCCGGGCCTTGATCAGCGTGGCGGTGAGGGTGGCACGATCCACCTCGCCGGCCTGTGCAGCATCACCGAGGCTAGGCCATACGCCTGTCGGCACAGCATCGTCCAGCCCCAGGTAGTGCGCTAGCGCCGCTTCTTCGGGCCGGTCATCACCGGCTGGGCGGCGCGGCAGCAATTGGACAGCAAGCTCATTGATGCTGACGGCTCCCTCGATGTCTTCGTCGGCATCGTGTGCAAGGCTGCGGCCTTGGGTCAGATCGGGCCGCAGGCGGGCCAGTTCTTTGGCGGCAAGCCGGATTTCCTTGCGGATCTTGTCGCCCACGCCCTTGAGATAGCGGAAGCGAACGCGGTCCACCGCCAGGAGTTCGCGGGCGTTGTGAACACCCATGCGCTCCAGCACGTCCTGGGCTTCGAGGCTATAGCCAAGTTCGGCCATGGTGGTCTGCGGGGTGGCCGTGGGGGCAATGGCGGCCAGGCCGCTGGCCGGCGCAGCATCGCTGGGGTGCAGCGTGCGGCGTGCGTTGAAGATGGCTCGCCAGTCTCGGAGCATGTCTTCAGCGTTGTCGAAGCGCTCGCGGAAATCGCGCTTCAGCGCTTTCTCGAAAAAGCGCGCAAAACCTTCGCGCGTGACAGGGTCAAAGACATCCCGCTCAATAGTGGCTTCGACGTCAAGCATAGCCGGCGAGGTCTGCCCGTCGCCCCACACTGGCGGCTGACCAACGGCCATCTCATAGAGTGTGACAGCCAAGGCAAAGCGCTCGGCATACAGATCCCATCGTGGAGGTTTGCGCAGCGACAGGAAGGGGTCCAGGTAGGGATGGGTACCTGCCGTGATGTTGTCGGCTGGGGTTCGGCATAGGGAAAAGTCAAACAGCACCAGTTGCAGCTTGCCGCTACGGTTTTCGGCGATACCGATGTTTTCGGGCTTGATGTCACGGTGTGCCACGCCCTCGGATTCGAGGTGGTTCACGGCCTCAATCAACTCCTCGCCGAAGCGTTGAAGCATGTCTAGCGAGAGGCGGCCTTCTTCCTTGAGCTTTTCGGCCAAGGTCCTCGCGCCTGCGCTCTTGAGCAGCAGTGCGGTGCGGCCGGAAACCGTGAGCGTTTCACGGTGGGCAACGATGTTTTGGTGGTGCAGGCGGGCCAGTACCTCGCCTTCGGCGAAGAGGCGGTCGTTGTGTGCGATGTCGCAAGCCACTTTCAGGATGGCCTCATCTTCATTGCCATCGCGACGAACTAGCAAGGCATCGCTAGAGGAACCGCGTCCCATGCGTTTGATGACCGTGAAGCCCCCCTCCAGGCGGTCGCCGGCACTGGCAATGCTGGGATCAACGGTGGCCTCGGGGTCAGGCGTGGTCAGCTCGTCCTCCACCAGATCCAGGTCATCCAGAAAGCCCTGGATCGTGTCGTAACGCGCGAGCAGGTCAGGAGCGGTGGCGAACTGGATCAACTCCTGCTG
>APMI01019615.1_pt1 | contig 10678 bp, 5 predicted proteins | sample 667938 | NCBI WGS metagenome assembly APMI01 (sample SAMN01084076, study PRJNA167559) | wastewater metagenome | biome: Wastewater | place: Denmark: Ejby Moelle, Odense | collected 2011-11-28
GCCGGCGAGCGCCAGTGACCTGCGCCACGCGCTGGCGATCTATGGCCGTGCCTGTGCGTTGCTGGCGGTGATCGCCGCCGGTGTCGCCTGCCTGTGGTGACGGGCCGGTTACAATAGATTGCCGGAATAGCCGGCCGTGCCCGACGACGGTTGACCGTGCGCGCTCAGTAAGCGAGCCTTTGCGACAGACGGCGGGAAAGTCGTCCTGTGCGGGGGGATGATGAATGGCGACGATGCAGGGAACCGCGCTTGCCGGGCGGTCGGTTCGGCTAACCCTATGGATTCTGCTGTTCGTCTATATCTTCAATTTCATCGATCGGCAGATCGTCAACATATTGGCGGAATCGATCGCGCGCGATCTGAAGCTGTCCGATACGCAGATCGGGCTGATGACCGGGCTCGCCTTTGCATTGTTTTACACCGCATTGGGCCTGCCGATCGCGCGCTATGCCGATCGCCCGACGACCAACCGCGCGCGGGTGATCGCGGTGGCGCTGACGATCTGGTCGGCAATGACGGCGCTATGCGGGTTTGCGCAGAATTTCGTCCAGTTGCTGCTTGCGAGGATCGGGGTGGGCGTGGGCGAGGCGGGCTGCTCGCCCCCGGCGCATTCGCTGATCAGCGATATCGTGCCCCCGGAGAAACGCAGCTCGGCGCTGGCCTTTTACGCGTTGGGGATTCCGATCGGCACCTTGCTGGGGATGGTGATCGGTGGCCTCCTCGCCGATTGGGTGGGGTGGCGACATGCATTCGTGATCGTCGGCCTGCCCGGCGTGGCGATGGCGTTGCTGGTGTTGCGCCTGTTGCGCGATCCCCGGCAAGCCGCGACGCCCGCCGCCGGCGCTTCGCCGCATAAGGAATTGCCGCTGAAGGATGCGTTGCGTGCGGTGATGGGGTCGCGCGCCTTCATCCTGCTGCTCATCGCCGGATCGGCCGCCGCTTTCCTGTCCTATGGCAAGGTCACCTGGACGACGATCTTCTTCCAGCGCACGCATGCGATGTCGCCGGGCGAGGTCGGCTTCTGGTATGGCATCGTCAACGGCATCGCGGGGATCGGCGGCACCTGGCTCGGCGGCTATCTGGCGGATCGCTTCGGCGCGACCAATCGCCGCCATGTGCTGACCGCGCCGATCGTCGGGATGACCGTCGCGGTGCCGCTCGCGCTGCTCGCCTATCAGGCGACCGACTGGCCGGTGGCGCTGACGCTGCTGGCGATCCCGACCTTGTGCAATTCGCTTTATTACGGCCCGACCTATTCGACCGCGCAGGGGCTGGCACCGCTGCGCGCGCGCGCCATCGCCGCGGCGGTGCTGCTGTTTTTCCAGAATCTGATCGGGCTGGGGCTGGGGCCGTTGTTCTTCGGCATGTTGTCGGATTGGCTCCAGCCGTCGCACGGGGAGGAAAGCGTGCGCTACGTGCTGTACGGCGGTGCGTGCCTCGGGCTGATCCCGGCCTTCTTCTTCTGGCGCTGCAGCCTGCGGCTCAACGATGAACTCGATCGCGCGGGTTAGTCGCCCGGATCGCGCTTCTTGCTGTTCTTCTTCAGCAAGGTCATGAAAAACAGATACATGCCGGTCAGCCACAGGATCAGCAGCGCAGCGCCTGACGGGATCATCACGACATATTTGACCCAGGACGCGAAGAAGCTGCCGTCATGGATCTGTTCGACGATATCGGCGCCGCGATGCCCGGTGCTGAGCACATCGAGCGTGTGCAGATCCACCTGATATTCCAGTGCGTCGTCGGTCACGACCTTGGCGATGCCGTCCGCCGGGCGGACGTCGATCCGGTCGATCTCATCCCAGCGCAGCGGTCGCGCGGCCGCCGCTGAGGCCGCGTCGAACAAGGCGTCGACCCGCACATCCGACGCGCCCGTTTGCGATGCGGCGACCACGGCGGGTTGCAGCCATTGCGCATCCTTCTTGAGCAGCAGCAGAATGCCGCTGCCGGCGACGAGGCCGCCGGTCAGCAACACCGCCAGCGAGGTCCAGAAATGGACCGTGCGCATCAGCTTGCGAAATCGGCCGCGGCCCAAATCAGCGCATCCTGATGCCGACGCGGATCGCGCGGCCCGGCCCCGGCAGGCCGAGCTGGGGCTCGATCACCGTATCGCCGATATTGGCGAGATGGACGAACGCCTCGAACGGCTGGCCTCCGGCCTCGAAGCGATGCCCCAGATGCATATCGACACTGGTCGAGGTGCGGAGCGGCACCAGCGCGCCTATGCTATCGGCCGAATAAGCACGCCCGACATAGCGTGCCTCGATCGCCGCGGTCGCGCCGCGCGGATGGGTATAATCGGCGCGCGCATTCGCCAGCACCGCCGGCTTCTCGGCCAGCCGGTTGAGCTCGCCGGCGGCATTTTGCTTGCGCCGCGCGCGTGCCCATGTGGCATTGCCCGATAAGGTGAGATGGCGATGGGGTCGCCAGTCGCCGCCCAGTTCGGCGCCCTGCACCGTCGATCCGGCCAGATTGATGCGTTGACGCAGCGATCCCACGCGGCGCTGGTCGATCGTATTGTCGAGATCCTGGGCGAACGGGATGAGATAGAAGCTGCCATTGCGCCCGCGCCATTCCGCGGCGATCTCGGCGGACAGGATCTGCTCGGGCTTGAGCGCGGGATTGGGCAGGAAGCGTTTGATCGCCTCGCCGAACCGCTCACGCATCGTCGGGGCGCGCATCTTTCGTCCGATCGCGCCGCGCAGGCGCCAGCCGTCGCCGGCATCGACGATCAGCGCGGCGCGCCCGGTCCAGTCGCGGGCCTTGTCGACGGGCGGCTTGTCGCCGGTGCGCAGATAATCGACGACATCATAGCCGATCCCGATCTCGCCCCGCACGGCGCGGGACAGGTCATATTCGATCTCGCCCCCGATGCTCCAGTTGCGCTGCTTGTAGAATAGCGGCGCGGGGAGGAGGGTGGGGGGATTGCCGTCGACATAAGCGATGTCGCGCTGACGGTGGGTCGATTGCAGCAGGTTGAACGACCCGACGAACATCGCCGCGCCGGCGCGATGTTTGAGCAATTCACGTAGCCCCCAGGTGCGATCGCGATCGATCTGGCGCGCATTGACGCGATGATAGGCCGCGCTTGCATAATCGTCGATCGTCTGGCCGAAGCGCTGATGCCAGACGGTGCTGTCGAGCTCCGTCGATGCCCCCAGGGCGCTTCGCGCATTGCCGACGATCAGCGTATGCCGCACGTCGGGATAGCGCCAGAAGCGTGCGCCGGTGTCGCGATTGCCCTCGGGCGCGATGCCCTTGCTGCCCCAGACGTGAAAGGCGGTCAGGCTGACATCCTGCGCCGCCACGCGCCCCTTCACGCGCCCGAACAGGCTGGCAAGTTCGCGATCGGTGTTGGTGCGCAATGTCCGCCCGGTCTGCGAATAAGGGAGGCGGGCATTGCCCGGCAGCGGGTCGCCGTCGCGGCGGGCATAGCTGCCGCCGATCGTCGCCGGGCCCAGCACGACCGCCAGACGGCCGTCGACCCGGTTGCCCGTGCCATAGCTGATCGCGCCGGCGTTGCGCTCGATCGGAGACAGGCTGATCGCCGCCAGCGCGTTGACGCCATAATGCGGCGCAAGCGGGCCGGCGGCCGATCGCGCCGCGCCGATCAGCCCGGCCGGGATCAGCGAAAGATCGAGCCGGTTGTCCCACGGGATATTGATGTCCGCGCCTTCATAGAAGATCGCGACCTGCCGCTCGGCGGCGTTGCGGACGAAGGCGATCGTCTCGCCGCGCGAATTGGTGGGCAGATGGAGCGCGGGCAGCGCGCGCAACAGCTCGTCGGCCGAGGCCGCATCCGGCGCCGAAAGCGGATCGAGCGCGTGGCGGGTTTCGAACGCGGCGCTATTCGGCGCCTCGCGCGCGCCGGTGACGACGATCGTTTCGGAGAAGGAAAGCGCGCTTTGCGCCTCCGCCACGCTTCCCCAGCACGCAGCCGCCAGCGCCGTCAGGATCAGACAAACCTGTATCTTTTGTCCACGCATTCAACGGATACTGCCCGTCGCCGGTGGATCGGGATAGCGGCTTCGATCGCGTGTCGCGGTCATTCGGTGGGCGTCGTCAGCGTAACCGGGGTGAGCTTGGCCCCGACCGCGCGGGCATTGAACGCCGGCAGATCATTGGCCTTCAACCCGTTCCATTCGCCCAGATGCCGGGTCGCCATCGCCTTCAGCTCGTCGAATTCGGTGTAGAATTGCGTGCTCGGCTCGGCATCGCCTTCGGTGACGCTCTTGGACAACGAAGCGAGCATGTTGTTCAGCCGCACCGGGAAGTTGAGCGGATCCTGCGGGGCGATCGATTTCTTCTGGATCAATTGTTCTTCCACCGCATCGGCCTTGGCCTCCAGCGCATCGGCCGCGGCGATGATCGCCGCGCCGTCGGACGCGCCCGTGGCGGCCTTGCGCAGCTCGCCAAGCTTGGCGTGGAGATCGCGGATTTCGAGCACCGCGCGGTGCACCGCATTGAGCTGATCGTTCACCGCCATCGCCAGATCGAACTGCTTCTTCAGTTGCACGGGGGTCGCGGTGGAGCTGGGCAGAGGCACGATCTCGATCGGCTGGCGCTGCTCCTTGCCGTTCACCGTCAGCCGTGCGGTATATGTCCCCGGCAGCGCCACCGGGCCGAGCGTGGAGGCATGCCACATCGAGGCATTGGTCAATTTGACCGCGCCTTCGTGGCGCATATCCCAGGCGAAGCGGTTGAGCCCCGCTTTGGTGCCGAGCACCGGCGGCTTGGGCGGGCCGTCCTCGCCCTCGTCCGCGGCGGCTTTCGCGGCCGTGGGCGGCACCGCATCATAGCTGCGGATCACCTTGTTCGAGGCGTCGAGGATGTCGAGCCGGATCTTGTCGGCCGCCACCTCGTCCTTGAGATGATAATAAAGGATCGCGCCCTGCGGCGGGTTCGGCCCGGTGTAGGAGCCCGCCCCGTCACCGCGGCCGGCATAGACGATCCGCGTCGTCTGGCGCGGCTTGAAGAAATGGAACGGCGCCTTGGTGACGCGATCGGACCATTGCCGCACCGGGCTCAGATCATCGAGCACCCAGAAGGATCGACCATGCGTGGCGACCGCGATATCGCCGGCATGTACCACCAGATCGTGCACCGGGGTGCGCGGCATGTTGAGCCGCAGCGATGTCCAGCTCGCCCCGTCATCGAGCGATGTGTAGATGCCATTCTCCGTCCCCGCGTAAAGCAGTCCGTCGCGCGTCGGATCGGCGCGGACGACATGGACATAGGCGTCCGCCGGCAGCCCGTTGGCGATCGGCACCCAGGTCTTGCCGTAATCGTCGGTGCGGAAGGCATAAGGTGTGTAATCGCCCAATTTATGGCGCTCGACCGCGATGTAAGCGGTGCCCGCCTTGTGTGGATGCGGCTCGACCATATCGACCGTGCCCCATTCGGGCATCGCCGGCGGGGTGACGTTCGACCAGTTCTTGCCGCCGTCGCGGGTGATCTGGATCAGCCCGTCGTCGGTCCCCACCCAGATCAGTCCCTTTTCGACCGGGGATTCGTTGAACGAGAAGATCGTGCCATAGACTTCGACGCTGGTATTATCCTTGGTCAGCGGGCCGCCCGATGCGATCTGCTTCGATTTGTCGTTGCGGGTGAGATCGGGTGAGATGATCTCCCACGAGCGGCCGCCGGTCGTCGTCCTGAACAGCACTTCATTGGCATAATAAAGCACGTTGGGATCGTGCGGCGAGAAAGCGAACGGCACCGTCCAGCCGCGGCGGTGCTTGAGGTCTGCGACCCCCCAGCCCATGCTTTCGCGCGGCCACGGCTTGACCTGGATCGCCTCGCCGGTGCGCTCGTCATAACGCGTCAGATCGCCCCAATAGCTGCCGGCATAGACGATGTTCGGATCCTTCGGATCGGCCACGACATAGCCGCTCTCGCCCCCGCCCACCGATCGCCAATGCTGGACCCCGATCGGACCGTGGGTATTGGCGCTGGGAATCCGCAAGGTGGTATTATCCTGCTGCGCGCCGTAGATATTATAGGGAATCTGATTGTCGACCGAGATGTGGTAGATTTGCGCGGTCGGCTGGTTCATCTGCTCCGACCAGGTTTCGCCGCCGTTGACCGAAATCCCCGCGCCGCCGTCATTGGCGTTGATCATGTGGCGCGGATCGCGCGGATTGATCCACATCTGATGCGTGTCGCCGTGGAAGACGGGGATCTTCTTGAACGTCTTGCCGCCGTCGATCGATTTGTGGCCGTTGACGTTCATCACGAACACCGTGTCGGGATTCTTCGGATCGGCATAGACGGTGGTGTAATACCAGGCGCGCTGGCGCAGCTTGCCGTCGCTGTTGACATATTGCCAGTTCGCGCCGCCGTCGTCGGAGCGATAGAGCCCGCCTTTCTCCGCCTCGATGATCGCATAGATACGTTTGGGATCGGATGTCGCGGTCACCCCGACGCGGCCCCAGATGCCGGTGGGCAGGCCGTTGCCGGTCAGTTTCTCCCAGGTGCTGCCGCCGTCGCGGGAACGATAGAGCCCGCTGCCCGGCCCGCCGCTTTCCATGATCCACGGCTTGCGATGCGCCTGCCAGGTGGCGGCATAGATGAGCTTGGGATCGTTCGGATCGATCTGCACGGCGACCCCGCCGGTCTTTTCGTCGACGTAGAGCACGCGCTCCCAATTCTTGCCGCCGTCGCGCGAGCGATAGATGCCGCGCTCGCCGCCGTCACGGAACACCGGGCCGAGCGCGGCGACGAACACCAGATCGGGATTGGCCGCGTCGACTGCGATCCGCCCGATGAATTCGGACTGGCGCAGCCCGGCATAATGCCACGTCTTGCCCGCATCGGTCGATTTATAGACGCCATTGCCCGAGACGACATTGCCGCGAATGGCGCTTTCGCCGGTGCCGGCATAAACGACATTGGGATTGGAGGGGGCGACCGCGAGCGCGCCGATCGACGGCGAGGCTTCGGGGAATTTGTCCCACAAGGGTTCCCAGGTCCGGCCGCTGTCGGTGGTTTTCCACACGCCCCCCGCCGCGGTGCCCATATAATAGGTCGAGGGGTCGGTCGCGATGCCGGCAACGCCGCTCGATCGCCCACCGCGATACGGGCCGATCATGCGATATTTCATGCCGTCGAGCGGCAGCGTCTCGCTGGTTGCGGGCGGTGCCTCCTTCTGCGTCTGCGCTTGCGCCGCGGCAGGAAGACTGACGATCGCGCTGCCCGCCAGGGCCAGCAGCAGCAAATGGCGCAGACGCATTTTCATCCCCCTCAGAAATTCTTGCGGAAATTGAGCCCGATGGTGCGGGGCGCGATCGCATTGACGCTCAGGCCGCGCGGATCGTCCCCGCCGATCGAGGCGCCGCGGCTCTTGTTGACCACCCCCGTGACGTCGAACAGATTGGTGACGAAGGCGTAGATCCCCCAATTGCCGTCGCTGCTCTGCACCCCGGCGCGCAGCCCGGTGACCGTCATCGCGGGGATACGGAGCTGATAGTCCCGGGTCGGATCGCGCCGGAACTCGGTCCACGAACTGCCGATATGGCCGATGTCCGCGAGGGTGAGGATTTCGAGCGTGTCGCTGACCGGGAAAACATATTCGGCCGAGCCCTGCGCGGTATATTTCGGCGTCAGCGGCACATAATCGCCGTCCAGCCCGGCGCCCGAGATGGTGACGCCGGGAACTGCGATCTGATTGCCGCGCAGCCGCGCCGACGTATAGGAACCCGACGCGCGCAGCGTCAGCCCGTCGATCGGCCGCCCGATCGCCTCCAGCTCCACACCGCGGATGCGCGTCCTGCCGGCATTGGTGACGAAGGCGAAGGAGCCGTTATTGGCGGTCGCCCTGACCTGCATATTGTTCCAGTCGATCTGGAACAGATTGGCGTTCAGCGTCAGCCGGTAATCGAGCAGGCTCGATTTGACCCCCAGTTCGTAATTCCAGATGCTGTCCGACTGATACGCGCCGGCGTAAGCGGCCTGATCGTCCGAAATGCCGACGACCTGATTGACCCCGCCCGGGCGAAAGCCCTGCGTCGCCGAGGCATAGACCATGACATCGGGGGTGATCTTGTAATTGACGTTGAAGTTGAGGATCGTCCCGTCCTCGCTGGCCCGATTGGTGCTGGCGGGGGAGGGCTCGTTGCCGACGACGAGATTGCCGACCAGCACCTCGCTGGTGGTTTTCTTCTTATAGTCGAAATAGCGCAGGCCGGCGGTGACGCTGAGGCCGTCGATCACCTCATAGGTGAATTCGCCGAAGCCCGCGAATTGCTCGAGCGTATCGTCGACCGTGCGATCGAAGAACGGGGTGATCGGGAAGATGATTTCCCCGCGCGGCGTCGTCTGCGTGATGACGCTGCGCACGAAATTGCGGCGCTTCGAATGGAAGAAGCCGAGCGTCCATTTCAGCCGCTCGCCGCCGGCGAGGCGCACTTCCTGCGACCAGGTTTTGGTGCTCTGCGGCTGATAGGTCGGGGCGGGGAGGAACGGATCGATATAATCCTGCTTATATTCCGCGACCTGCGCCGTGGAGCATTTCGCGCCTGCGCCGACCGGCAACCCGAAATAGCGCAGGCAGCCCGCCGCGCCGGGCGCCGTCACCGAGGCGCGCCGGAAATAGGGCGAGTAATTGAAGCTGAAGGCGAGATCGCGTTTCGAATAAGCCGCGATCGCGGTGAGCGTGGCGAAGGAGAAATCCCAGTTCAGCGTGCCGCTGTAGAGCTGCATCTCGTCGGTCTGCGGGGTGACCGTATCGAGCGTCTGATCGTATCTGACGCCGGTATCGATGTATTTCTTATAGTCCCACAGGCCGCTGTAGCCTTCACGCTTCTGGTAGACCGCCAAGGCGTCGAAGGTCACATCGTCATTGGGCTGGTAACGCGCCAGCAGGCGCCCGCCATAGGATTTGCTGTCGTTGAAATTCGTGAGGCCGAGCACGCTATTGTCGAGCCAGCCGCCGATGCGTTCGTAAAAGCCGACCGCGCGCACGCCGAGCTTGTCGTGGACGATCGGCGCGTTGAGCGCGACCTGGGCATTATAGCCCAGGTCGCCATGCGCGATCCCGGCAAGCTGGCCGCTGACCTCGCCCTCGAACTGGGTGAGATTGGGCTTCTTGAAGATCAGGCGGACGGTGCCCGCCATCGAGCTGGCGCCGTACAGCGTGCCTTGCGGGCCGCGCAACACCTCGACGCGCTCGACATCGAACAGCCGAACGGCCGGTGTCGTGCCGCCGGCATCATTGCCCACCCCGGTCGAGCCGGTGATCGGCGTTTCGTCATAATAGAGCCCGACGGTCGGTTCCCCGCTCGACTGGATGTTGCGGATGATGATGCGGCTGCCGCCATTGGCATTTTCGCGGATGACGAGGTTCGGCGCGACCTTGGCCAGTCCGTCGCTGGTGGAGATGCCCTGATTGGTCAAGGCTTCCCCGCCGATCGCCGAAATCGCCAGCGGCGTTTCCTGAACATTGGTCGCGCGGTGCAGGGCGGTGACGACGATGTCGTCGATCCGGGCGTTTTCGGCCGGGGCGGCCTGCTGGGCAAAGGCGGGAAGCGCGACAAAAGGCGACACCGCACCAAGAAGAGCGAGCCGCGCGTCGATGCGCATACGGCCCCCGATTTTGCTCGTTATTGCGAATGCTCGCGCTGTCATAAAGGCCTCCCCCCTTGCGTCTGCAAATTCTCGTCATGCTCGTCTCTGGAGCGACCGATCCGGATGGCATCCGAATGGCAATCTTGCGCGCAATACGCTGCACAAGAACGAGAATATGATTCTTATTGTGACGTTGTTCTGATCTGGGATCTCTCTGCATTTATTCAGATCATAAGAGATGTTTGCCGTTTATTACGCAGCACAGCAAGAATGTAATCATGATTGAAAATTAAATTATTGTATCCTCCAACTTGCATCGTCAAATCAACTATTTGACTGCAAGAGCCGGCGGGTGTTGCGGTTGCCAGCGCCGCTCGAGATGCCTAACCCCGCTGCGAGCCGCCCGACGTCGCGCGTGCGGGTTGATGGGCGAGCGCGGGGTGCGAACATGGCTGCGGTGATGATCCAGGGGACCGGTTCCGACGTCGGCAAATCGGTGCTGGTCGCCGGGCTATGCCGCGCCTTGGCCAATCGCGGGCTGCGCGTCCGCCCGTTCAAGCCGCAGAATATGAGCAACAATGCCGCGGTCACCAGCGACGGCGGCGAAATCGGCCGGGCGCAGGCGACGCAGGCGCTGGCGTGTCGCGTGCCGGCGAGCGTTGATATGAACCCGGTGCTGTTGAAGCCGCAGGGCGATCGCACCTCGCAACTGGTGGTGCGCGGGCAGGTGCGCGGCACGCTCGGCTCGGCGCGCTGGCGCGAGCGCGAAGGGCTGCTCGGCGAGGTGCTGGAAAGCTATCGCCGGCTCGCCGCCGACGCCGATATCGTCGTCGTCGAGGGTGCGGGGTCGCCGGCCGAGACCAATTTGCGCGCGGGCGATATCGCCAACATGGGGTTCGCGCGCGCCGCCGGGGTGCCGGTGGTGCTGGCGGGGGATATCGATCGCGGCGGGGTGATCGCCGCGCTGGTCGGCACGCATGCGGTGATCGACGCCGCGGATGCGGCGATGATCCACGGCTTCCTGATCAACAAATTCCGCGGCGACCCGGCGCTGTTCGCCGAGGGGATGACGACGATCGCCGCGCGCACCGGCTGGCCGGGGCTCGGCATCGTG
>APMI01021426.1_pt1 | contig 10676 bp, 8 predicted proteins | sample 667938 | NCBI WGS metagenome assembly APMI01 (sample SAMN01084076, study PRJNA167559) | wastewater metagenome | biome: Wastewater | place: Denmark: Ejby Moelle, Odense | collected 2011-11-28
ATAATAGTATCAGTAATAATAATAGTAATAGTTAAAGAAATAAGAAAAGAGGGTTTTATAAATGTAGTGATTACTTAGAAGCCATTATTAAGGAAAATTAACTTAATTAGTTGTCGTGCCAATTTATTAAATTTTGGATTTTTAAGGATCGCGAATTGTACTTTACTTTTAAAGAATTTTAGTAATTGTTTAGAGTTTAGGGAGCCACTTTTATCACGTAAGATCCACAAGGGTAAGGATAAGTCAATTGATACATTTTTATTATCGGTTTAATAAATTTTTACTTTAATTCTTAAAAATTTTATGATTAAAGAGATTATTTAAAGAATAAGAAAATATATAAATTATAATTTATGTTTTCATATTGGTCTGGAGTTGAAAATAGGCTCATTTTGCATAAATTAAAACTATTTTTGAGGCGATTATACAATTTCTGACTTTATTTTTCTACGCTATGTACGTACTGTCCCTCTTTTATTCACTTATTTTGTCTTAATATTAAATCTGTTGGCTCTGGTCGTTGAAATATTTTGATTACATCGTTCAGTATTTACCTCTTTGTCTTGTTATTCTACTTTATCATAGGCTTGTGAAATAAAAATAATATCTTATTAGCATTAAACAGAGTTATTGAAATTACTTGCCCATCGGTCAATAGATTAAGGTTAATGACTTTATCTTCTTTATTAATATTACTGTTGATACGAATCGATATTCTGAAAACATGTATTTTTAGAAAGAAGTGTAAGAAGTTTACAATTATTAGCCAAGTATGGCGATAAAGAGGAGGAAGGTTTTATCTTTTTGTATATTTAATACTTAGATAATTCACGATGAGCGAGCGGAACAGGCGGATGCAGAGCATGCACTTAATCCGGCATAGTCTTAACTCTAGGTGATCGACATTAAGTCAATAAAGTCAATTTCCTTGAATCAATCGACAGTGAATTCTATTTCTAAATAATTTTGCTTTTCTTCCTTAAACATTAGCTGGCCATATTGTACATCTCTCGTATTTTTGTCAGCCTTGACATTTGCTTTGTTATTTGATTTGTATTTCTGAAATGATTACTGTTCGGTAATAAATTTTAGTAAGCAATAGATATAGGGGAATAAGAGTATGATTTCTTTTTTGTTGCTGCTTAGAGTAAGTTTGAAATTTGGATTGAAAGCTATTTTTATATTGTTTTTTATTTTTTCTTTGAAGGTGATCTTTTGTGATGTGATGATGTTCCTTTTGGACTGAGGAATGTTGATTGAAATCTTAATGAGCTTTAACTTGCCGCTTTTAGTCGTGCAGTAATTGCTGATGATAATTTTTGAGGCGTGTAGTTTGTCGATGAACATTTACTAAATTTATGAGGCGGTGCGAAACCAATTTTCTACTTCAATTACCTGATAGGAGTAAGTTTAACACGATTATCTTTTTTAATTAACGAACAACGTGAATATAAACTTTGTGATTTGATGCTTGGTTTGGCCTATTTTATCATTTTATTATCATTATTTCTATACTTTGAATAAAAAGGATTATCTTATTACCTATCTCAATACCTAGATATTATAATTTTTTTGGCTAAATAAATGAAGATAATATCTATAGTTATTTGTATCAATTATAGACCATGTACTTGCCTGTAGCACTGAATTTCTTATACCCTTTAATAACTTTGTCAATAGCTTCGATTAAATCTTTTTCAGTGATTGCTTTTCTTCGACCTCTGATCGCAAACATACCAGCTTCTGTGCATACTGATCTGATTTCAGCACCGGTTGTGTTCGGGCAAAGACGAGCAAGTAACTCGTATCTGATACCTTTCTCGACTGACATATGCTTAGCGTGAATCTTGAAAATGTTAACTCTGCCTTATAAATCTGGGAGACCGAATTCGACTTTTCTATCGATTCTACCTGGTCTCATCAAAGCAGGATCCAATGTGTCTGGTCTGTTCGTAGCCATTAAAACTTTAATGTTTCCTCTTGAATCAAAACCGTCCATCTGGTTAACAATTTCTAACATTGTCCTTTGCACTTCGTTATCACCTCCTGATCCACCATCAGATCTAGCTCCTCCGATCGCATCTATTTCATCAAAGAAGATAATACAAGCTTTCTTAGTTCTGGCCATCTGGAAAATTTATCGCACCATTCTTGCTCCTTCTCCCACATACTTCTGCACAAGCTAGGATCCGATAACTCTTATAAAACATGCGTCAGTTCGATTAGCAACTGCTCGGGCTGTCAGTGTTTTACCTGTGCCGGGTGGACCGTATAACATGACACCTTTTGGTGGGTCGATACCGAGCTAGATGAATTTTTCTGGAGTCAATAATGGCATTTATACGACTTATCTTAGTTTTTATAATTGATCTCTGCAACCTCCGATATCTGCGTAGGTGACGTCAGGCTTATCTTCAACTGTCATCATTGTAACAGTTGCATCAATTTTAGGAGGCAGCGGCATTTGAATCATATATTTTTGTCTGTCAACTCCAACTCGCATTCCTTCTTAAACATCAGTGGGTGCCAATTTCTCATTCAACTTGACCACAAACTTCGCAATTTGTTTGATATAAATAACATACTTGAATTATTTCCCGTCAGTGATAATTTTGTTACAACGAGCTACTTGTAAAGGCTGTTCAGTTGCTAATTTAGCATCGGCTTGCAAATTCCATTGAGCTGGTAGTGCTAATCCTGTATCTAATTCCTTGATGCCTAAATTATGATGACAACGAACCTGTTAATTTATTTATCTTCTGAACCATTTCTTTATTCTATTCTTCGAGTTTCTTGATAGAATCAGCATAAGGGCCAAGTCCATATGCCTTGAAAAGGTTGATTTCGGCCTCGTCGAGAGGGATATATTTCTTTTCCTTTTTGTCTTATTACATTTTAAATTATTTTTAAATATTGATTAATATTAAGCGTATTATCTATATAAAAACTGGTATATTTTATAATGCTAGAGATAAGTGAAATTAAACACACACATAATGGATTTATCAAGAAATCGATCATCCTTTAATTTGGGCTTGCCTCCTCTTCTTGCTGTATTATACCATCGCCCGCAGTTGGCCAAGCCTCTTCGTTTTGCCAAGTAAGTTTGATTCATGAGCTGAGATTCTCTGAAGAATCTTAGCTTAGAATGCAGGAATTACCACTTTTTTGAAATGGCTCATTACTTCGTGTTACATGTACTTTTTAAATGTTCCATAGTCGTGTTTTTCAAGTAATTCATGTTCATCAGTGATTTTTTATTTCTTGACCAATTTTCGGACTTTCCAATATTTCTGTGCGATTAATTCGTTGTCTTCTTGAAGTTTCTTGATAAATGCTAGATAGACTTGAGAATCAGTTGAGAATTTATCCAACAGCTCCTTGTATTTATTTTAATCAGCTTATACTTTAGACAAAATTGTTCTAAGTTTGGTATCTGTCTCAGTAACTTTTGCAGTTAATCCTTTTATTTATTTCATTAAACCTGAGACCTTTCCTTCTTCATTTTCAGTTTGATGTCTAATCTTAGCGAAAGCTTTTTCTCTGTTTGAAATTTATTATTATTTAATTTTGAGTCTTTCCTTGAGCATTTCGTACTCAGGCAACAATTATTCGTATTTCTTGACGATTTATATTTTTACCTTAGCTCCTTCGGCTTAAGCAATCTTCACTTTGAAATCGGCTCTCTCTTTGTCTAAAGTAGTCTGTAAATTTTCACTTTTAGATTTCCAGGTGTTTACATTTTCTGTGGCTCGATTTAATTATATTTCATTCTGTTTAGATTTTTGCTAAATCTTAGCGTATTAAGCTTTAAAAGTGTTGAGTTAGCTAGTAGCAGTAGCTAATTTCGTTTCAAATTATTTTAAACTTGATTTTTATTTCTATGATTATTATTTTAATTTTTGAGCCTCAGCTGCAAGAACTTTCTTTTGATTATCAATTTGTGCAATTTCAGCTGATCTAGCTTGAACTTGTGTTTGAATATCAACGAATTTGATTTATACTTCTTTAAGCTACCTTTGCTTAACTGAGACTGTCTCTTCAATTTTTGTTTTTTGTGAAGTGACATTTGCAAGCTCTTTAGTAATATTAGCGAGATTTGATTCAGCTCTTTTGACTTCTTCAGTCAATTTGACTCTAGTAACTTCTAACTCTTTGATTGCTCCTTGTTATTTATCTTTAGCCTCATTTTGTAATTTTTGTTCTTTTTACTTGATTTCAGCCTGAAGTTGAACTGCTTGTTGTTGTTTTTCTTGTTCGAATTTTACTTTCATTTGGTTCATACTTTGCTCAAGAGATATAATAATTGCAGCTTTGTCTGACAATTATTTAGTCTTTCTGGAGATTTATTGCTCAAGCTGAGAACGTACATTCTTTTCAATGTTTGCAGTTTCCTCTTGTTTCCATTTAGTACTTTATTTTTGCAACCTATCAATTTAAGCATCTCTTTTTCTTATATCTTCAATTATTTGATTTATTTCATTTTCTTTACCTCTGATATAACTCTATTTCTCTTCAATTATTTTCTTAAGGCTATTAATTTCTCCAGTAAATTGGCTACTTGCTGCAATGCTCGTCTAGGCAATCTTCTGGTTTGCTCTTTGCAAGTTTTGTTCGACTTCAGCTATTTTTTGCTTAAGCTGATTTTAAGTTTGTTACTTTTATTTACGAAGGTTTTCAATTTATTGTCTTTGCTCATTTTATTTAACTTTGTCATTTTTGCCTTGCTCAACGATCTTGCTTTCGTATAGTCTCATCTCTTCGTTGAGTCTGACTTTGTATTCTTGCTCTTTTTGAGTTAGTTTTTTACTAAGATCAATATCGAATGTTTTTTGTTGTTCCTTGAGCTTTTCATCTAAAGTCAAATCCTTGAGTCTTAAGGATTCAATTTGCTTTTGAAGATCTGATTTTAAAGAAGTAACTTACTTTCTCAAGCTGTGTAATTCTCTTTCGTTACTTTATTTTTCGATCGATTATTTGGCTATATATTATTATTTTTCTCTTTGTAGACCCCATGATTTTTCTTTTTATTTTTGAAGTTCAGCAGATAAAAGTTCGGACTATCTTTTGCTCATAATAATTGTTTCTTACAATTTTTTAATAGATTCTTTGTCAATTTCAACTTCAGTTGTGGGTTTGCTTCCATCTTTTTTATTATGCTTTTCTAGGAACATTTTCTGATTTTTATAATGTTCGGCTTGCATTTCGATAATTTTCTTGTTCAGTTGCATAATTTCTTCTTTCAATCTTACGATAATAACTTGCTCAACGGTATCCATAGTCCTGTACGATCTAATACCTTGAAGCTATTCAGAAAGTCTTTTGTTAGCTCTCTCGAGATCAAAAATTTGTCTTGATTTGCCTTACAGATCTAATTGGTGCCTATGTTTGATTTACTAGTATTTTTTAATGCTGCTCTTAATATCTTCTAATTATTTTTAAAGTAACTTAATTTATTTCTTTTGGTTTTCATTGACTCTCTGAAGCTAAGTGATCGCATTGCTAGAAATAGCTTTAGAAATTTAAATCGTAGATTTTCTAATAGACTAATTAGGATGCCTTGACGCATATAGCTGTTCATATGGTTAATCATCACCACTTTTTCTCGAATCCTTATTCCTAGACCCAGACTATTTCCCGCCATTCGATTCCCGACTGATGACACTACTGACCATTTTAGGATTAATTTCCATATCCATCCTTTACATGGTCATTTTCGTGGGTCTCATATAAGTAGGTATTTCATTATCAGATCCATCATCTGATTTCTCCGCGTAGTTATAATTAACTACCTATCGTTTATATGTGGGATAGTTGGAGCCATAGGTTTTGTTGGGCCCGTACTGTGAGGACGAGTACATGTCTCCACGTGGGTTTAAGTACACGTTGCTGCCTGCTTTCTCTACGCTTGTGCTTGTTGTGCGACTATCGCCTCGGTTTATCGGTCTATCGATCATGCTGTTGGTGAGACCGATATAGGAAGTACCCGGTGGAGGGGTCACTTTCAGTTTTTCCCGATGTTCGGCTGAGTCGACTCTGTTGATGTTAAGCTGTGGGAACGAATTTAAAATCTCTTCGTTCTTAGGAGTATCCATCAAGTTAGTTCTCTTTACCTCGCCGCCCTATCGTCTGTCAGGGGATCTAATCGCATAAGTGTTTTAGCCTTGGTAAGATGTATTAACTGCGAGATTGCCAGCTAATGTTTAGATCCCGGTATTACCAGCTTGCTGAGAAATGCCATAAGTTTTTTCTTTCGTACTGAATTGCATTGTGTTCAATCAAAATTGAAGATATAATTGTACTAAAAGATAATGTATAAATTGCCTTTCATATTTAATTTAATACAAATTCATTATATATAAAATCAGTAAAATATTTATAGGCGTTTATTCTGCAAGATCATATTAAATTTTTAATGAAATTATTGGTTATTTTTATTATTGTTACGTGAAACTATCTTAAAGGTATATTTCTATTTTAACAATTTTCAGACTGATTAATTTCATTTGCTATTTATTTACAAAATAAAACAATAAAACGAATCATTGTTCTTACCCCTAAACTTGCATACTTCTCTGAATATCAATAACAAGTTCTTGCTTCCGAAGATCAAGTTAACGCGCACCTTGATAAATACTCTTATAAATAATTTTATTCTTCGCTTTGAATTACTCGAATGCCTGTCTGCTTTATGCTAAATTTATTGTGTTTTTTCTATGTAATTATTATGGAAGTAATGTACTTTTTTTATATTGTGTTCAGCTAATCAGTCAGCTCACGAATTCTTTGTTGGATTGCTTGGGATTTTTGTTGATTTAGCTTCTGGATTTTTTGATCGGCTAATTGCTGTTTGTTGTGCAATTATTCGTAAGTTCTTTAGAACATTTATTAAGTGGTTGGCTTTTTAAGTTTATCGTTTGGAATTATATATACGATTTAAATTAATAATAACATCGCACATTATACAAAATACATATTTTATACAAAGATATACATATTATGGCAGTCAAACATCATCTTCAAAGAAATCAACACCTTCAACAGGGATATCATGAACTTAGCTCGACACACTTTTATCATCTTCATTAAGCTGCCTCTTCATGCCTGAAATTATAGTCGCCATTTATTCATTTTTACGGTCTCTCTGTTTTATCATTTCTTATATTTGACGAATATAAACGTCTTTTTATTTTTAGGAAGTGAAGTTTGATTTAAAACTGAATTTTTTAAGGGATTGGTCATCGATTTGTAAGGCTGAGCGTAATTTTTAGAGGTCTTTTTTCTTCTATTTTGTGTTTTGGAGTATTTGTTATTATTTTTAGTTCAATTTTCTATTAAATCTATGTTTTTGTCTTTCTATCCTTTATTGTAGCCTCTAATTTTCCTAAGTCAAGGTCACAATTTTAGCCGAAATAATTTTTTTATCATCGCCAGTAACCCCTAATTCCAAATTAATAATCCTCGTTTTTTTCTCAAGATGCTGATCCTAAAAAAGCTTAACCGGAGTCTGCCCAAACTAAGTAACTTGCACTTCTAACGCAGCTCTCTCCATCCGAGACATCGGCTTATCAAAATTAACATTCTACTGATAAGTTAAATGATAATATATGTTGTCATAAGTTATAGCCTGAGTGCCTGACTGCTTGTACCCGAAGATTAAATCGATCCATTAGTTTAGGTGGGAATTTACGAAATCGGATTCAAATGCTGAACGGGATTTTAAGAGGAAGTCTTAGGCGTTTTTTGCCCATTTTGGCAGTAAGACATCGTCGATTACTTCGCCTTAGGGTGTTGAGCCCATCTATAATTTCTGGCTGTTGACTAAAAAATCACAATCAGTAGAGAAAAACTAAGGCGTAAGTTCCTTAAAATCCGCTGCACTATTCATTGAGCTATAATATGCGCTTTCCAAACACCTAAAAATTCGATCAGAAGGATTAAAAACTCCATTCTGCAATCTCACAATAAATTCCGGTATCCTTCTGATCAAATAATAAGCAACATAGCCAGGAGTTGAGTAATGCGTTGAATACAAATGTGGAGGGTTTGTTGATGTTTTATCTTTTGATTGCAGTTAATAGAAATCTTTCAGTTTGCGAAGTCGGTGCTTGTTTATTGCACCTATTGGTTTTGTTAAATCACGAAATATTTAGGGATTTTTTAGGTTGAATTCGCCATCGTAACTGTGGAAAATCCATGGAAATACTGGGTATTGTGAGAGATCGTTATGAGATCGATTTGCGAGAACATTAAGATAGTTGATATATTAGACATTAGAAATTTAACCATTTGACCATTGCTGAGCAATTTAATTAACATCAATGGTCACAATTTTCTCTGCTCTTTATTTCAAATACTTAAACACAAATTCCCTCGTCTGATGATCTTGGAACACAATCAAAATAGAATAAGAATAATTATACAGCCAAATTTAAATACCTTTTTCTTAAAATAAATATCGGTATCTGTTCATGAATTTTATCTAATTGTAAGTAAATTCTATTATTTAGTAATCTGGACTGTTTATTAACGGATAATATTTTACTGTGTTTTTTAGGAGGACGAATTGACCGTGTTCGTTGCCTTATATTTTTATACGTTTGCATTTTAGGATTGATTGGCTGTCTAACTTCTGGTCGGAGTAAAGTTATAGTAATTATTATGTTGATTCGTCTACTGTCGCATTCACGATACTTTGTACCAATTTCTATGAATTATATGATATTATTTACATCTTAATCCATACATTTGGTGATTTAATCGTAAATTTTAAGAAATCGCAATACTTTTATCTTGTTGTTGCTTTTGTATAACTGGAAGACTAAATTTTAGTCTATCTTTATATTTATATGTTACAATAATCTGTACTTTTTATGTTATGTATGGGCTTATTGGCTTACGGTATAAAACTAGTAATTTAGGAACTCGGATAAAGAAACAATTATTTATTTTCTATTATGGGTCCTGATTTTTCTTCTTTAGGGGCTGATACAGTTTCGTTAATAAGGATTATTGTGAGACTTTCAATTTTTTAGATATTTAATTTTACTCTTTTTCAAGAATTTCCTAAATATTGGCAATAAACATACAGATATATGGTTGGGCCCTTTCGCAAATATATTCTAAAAATAACCCTCATAATATTACTTTAAATTAATTCTAATTTTTTTTCAAGGTGGCTAATTTATAAACTTTCTTAATCTAAATATTTTTCAACATCCTCAGCACAACTCCACAGCTAAATTTCATTCTGAATATAGGTTTATCAATATTTTTATGTTCAAAAAATATTGATCGTGAACAAAGATGTAATTTACCATCAATTCTGTATCATTAATTTTATTAAATTACTATTCGGATGTGCTGTCGATTATTAAGCTTACTTTTAACGACATGAAGAATACTTAGTTTGATTACAGGTAAAGTAAATTGAAGTTTTTTGGGGGTTTTCTACTTTTGAACTAGCCTAGCATCGTATTTTTGTATTTGATTATTATTTCAAATATTATATCATCTATCGATAATAATGATATGTACAATAATAATCATAATAACATAGTAAAATAAAATGCCAACATGAAAAAGGACAATACAGTACATATATGCATATACACTAAAATAAACAAAAGCTCATCAGTCCATCATGGCCAATAATTAATTAAATTCTTAATCCCATTAAACTCCACCGGTATATGTTTCCTTTTTATAAAATTTCTTTAACTGAGGCATCGCGATCTATAATGGCACTTTGATCACACTGATATCATGATATTACTCATAATTAGTTATATATTGGTGTGGGGTATCAATATTTACATAATTCAAACTATCACATCCCTAAAGATAATTACAAAATATGTACATTACAAGGGTAGAAATATACCATACTATCATTTTTATTTATTAAATATTAATAATATTTTAGTTTATGTTTACTTATTATGTATGGTAATGGAACTGTACTACTTTGAGTGTAATTTATATTTATATTATGAGTATTATGATGGGTATTAGTATTAGTATGAGAGTGAGTATGGGAGTGTGGATGAGTATTAGGATGGGGATGTGAATGGGCTTTTAAGCATGTTTACTAGCTATGATTATATTCATGTTAAGCATGTTGATCATTGTGAGTTTTAGCTCAAGTTTATATCGAGTGTTGGCTTGGTTGTTATTAGTGATGTTACTCTTGTTGTTGTTTATATTGTTGTTAATGCTGTTGCTGGCCTGTCATCGTCCATGATGGCCATTATCTATGAATTTATTTTATCTCATGATGGTTAGCAGGCTTAGTCTAGTTGGTTTTATGTACTGGTTGATGATTGTTATGATTCATTTTATATATAAGATTCGTGTATTGTTTATTTTATGTTTTAAGTGTTCTATATTTATTTTATTATTTATTAAATTGTGATAGCTTTATTATATATATCTTCCTGATAGAAATATGTTTGTTACACGAGAAGTTTGTGTAATTAAAAGTTTATTTTACTATAATTTTACTTAACTCTAGTTCAATATTGATTTGCATTGTATTAATTATTAATAATTTTATTGATGAATCATTGAATTTATAGTGAAAATGATGGCAATTAGTAATAAAACTAACAAAAACTTTAAAAATATGGTTATATTGATTCGTATAATGTGCAATGTGATATAAATTATTTATTTAT